>Ga0209337_1000115_pt1 | contig 64359 bp, 72 predicted proteins | sample LinPmetageLP53_FD_184044 | JGI IMG/M metagenome (GOLD analysis project Ga0209337, IMG submission 184044) | Marine viral communities from the Pacific Ocean - LP-53 (SPAdes) (version 2) | ecosystem: Environmental > Aquatic > Marine > Oceanic | place: Pacific Ocean | collected 2010-02-08
TCTACTATCGCCAAACATCTAACCCCATCTAACTTGTGTGAAGCAAACCATGTTTGTGTATCAAAATTAACTTTACCTTTTTGTTTATCATAAGAGTTAGCTAACGCTACCTTAAAAGTTGGAACACATTTTGGTATTGCTTTGTTGATTAGGTCCGCTCCAGTTCTTGTTTTTAAATTTTTATCCAGAATACAAAAAACTAAATCCTGTTGCCATTCTTCCATGTGTTGTGTGTACCCTTTAACACTTTGGATTGCCTCATGACCTGTTATAGTTCTTTTAGTTAATGCGTCTAATAAATAAAATAAATCGTTGTACCCTTCTCTAGGTTCTAACTTTTTATTTTTCTTAACTGTTGCACTCGTTAGGTGGAATTGTTTGAACGGTGAATACGTATACTTTAAAACTTGTTTAATTATATAGTCATCATTGTACTCTTTAATGATGTCAATCTTATCATTAGTTGAGTTGGTGGCCTTTAGTTTATCCACAAATTCTTGTATTCTTTTTAAATCTATATTTTCATTCATAGGTTAATTATTTTTATTTTTTTATTTATCCCAGCTTATTTTTTGTACTTTAATTCCGTCATAAGTATACTCACTCTGTATTCCCATTAACTTAAGAAAGTTTTTAACTTCAGCTACAGCCTCATTTCTAATTTCAGTACGAATTGTTTTATTTACTTGATTACCCCAAAGACTGTCATACTTAGAGTCATAACCACCCCAGTAGTTTTTCTTTGTTCTTGTAGCTTTAGCAATTTCCACCAATACTTTTTCGGCACCGTAACTTGGTTTTTTTTCTACCTGACCCTTAACTTTTATGTTTACAAAAATTCTACCCCATTTATTATTACACGGTGTTAGATGACAATACTCATCTTCTTGCTCCGCTTTAACCATTGTAATACGATAATCAATATCCAAACCACCTCTCCAAGAACGAGTAGAGTCTAGAGTGTTTAGAGAAAATCTTTTTTTCTTAATAATTCGTTTTAGTTGTATAGGTAATTTTTTCATACTACAAAGATAAGAAATTTTAATTAAACCACAAAGATAATTTTAATTTTTTTTGCATAAAAAAAGAGGTATAAAACCTCTATAAACATTTTCAGAACCATAATGGTCTTTGAACCTCCGTATACTAAGGCCTACTAATGTTACACTCCTAAATAAAAAACAATCACCATAATGATTATGTATAGAACTGGAGTTACGTCTATTTTTGGTTGTGTTGTGTCCATACTAATAAGTAATATAAATTACTTAAAAATAGAGTAAGTGTGTGTTATATTATTGTTAAATAATTATTAACCTATTGTCTGTAGTCCGCTGGTGGATTACCAAAATAATTAGCTTGATTTACTACTTGGAATTTAACTGTTTCAAAGTAAGTATTTTTTTCTAAGTTAGAAATTGCTTGGATATCTATAAAGTATTCGTTAGGGACCATATCACCTGTGTCTATCATAAAATAGTTTTGATTGTGGGTTCTATTTATTTTAGTCCATTCTTGAGTCTCAACCTGAGTTGTTCCTTGTTTAACGTACACCCTATACTGTAATAAATCTAAAGCTACTGGGAAATTAGTGGTATATTGTTGTCTAGCTGAAACTAGGACTTTTCTTATGTCCCCATTTACGATTTTTTCATCCATTTTAAGACCTGATACAGAATAACCGTAGTGTTTTGGTAATCCAGCGTTAGTTCCTATGTCAAAATAATCAGAATTTGACTTTAATGTTACTTTATTAGTTACCTCATCTTGACAATTACCGTTAATATTTAAATTAAACCATCTATCTTTAAACATACATGGTGAAACATATTCGTCACAAGCAACTGTAAAACAAGCACAATAAACACCTTTTGTCACTTGAGATGCTGTAACAGTACTTATAGCTGTCCCTCCATTATCGTAAAGTTGTACGGTAGGTAAATTATCTAAATTTACTGGAACACCACCAGCGTTTACGTACAAATATAAACAATTACTTTTACCCGCGTAGAAAAAATCTCTATCGTCTGAAATATAATCGTCATATACAGTTTCAAGATAAGGTTCAAAAAATGTCTGAGTATACTTAGTAAAAAAACCAACAGAATAACTTTCTGTTAAACCAGTTAATCTCTCCAACTGCTCTACAAACGCTACCCCATACCCACTTATGTTCCTACTACCAGATAATACACCATTTATTTCTGTAGTAACATCAAAAGCTATGTTTTCATTACCATTGTCGAAAGTTTGGGTGTCAATTATTTCCGGGGAACAAGTAGTGTAGTTGTATATACCCATACATGGCCATGATGAAGTGGTAGTTGCAGAATACCAGTTACTAGGTACAGTAGAAAAAGATTTATCATCTAACCCAACAAAGTCACTAGACATATTACTATAATCATAACCCACCCCCTCACTCCAAGTCGTACCTGTAGGCACTTTAAATAAAATTAAATCAAATGAACTTGCTCTTCTTTTATTTTTTGCGGTTATAGTATTTAATAATTCGTCATCAAAAAAAGAAGTATTTACCATTCTTATTGTATGTTTAGCTATAGAGTTGTTACATCCATGACTACCCGTTATAATGGTTTTGTTTGACACTTTACTTTCTAAGTCCGTAATGTCTAAGTCAAAAATAAATCTACTATAGTCATTATTTATACGAATAGATGTGTAACCAGTTAAAGCTACCCCTTCTGGATTAACACAAATATCTGCAGGAATACCAGTAAACTTACAATCTCTTCTCGATGAGCCACCACCATAATATATTTCAGTTACTGGGTTTTTAGCTGTATTAGTCTGGTCGTAAGACAATAAAGTGTTATTTTTCTTAAAATATGATTTGTGTACGGACATTAGTTTTTTATTAATAAATATCTAGTTGATTCTTATATTTTTATTTAATACTGTTTTATCGAATTCTTTTAGCATTGTCTCCAAAGATTCCCAAGATTCCTTTCCTCCGTGTTGTGTTTTATCTACTGTAGGTGTGCCAGGTTCTTTATGTTCGTGGTACTTTAAAAAATCCACTATTGTTGTTAAAGCTTTTTTTAATTGTTCCCCCCTTACTAAAGGTTCAGTTTCCTTATCAATTAACTTAACTAAGGTTTTTTGGTCAATACCTAAATTTTCTCTAGCTGAAGGAATGTTGGTGTTATCTACTAACGGAATGGTTTTTCCTCTATTTGGAATTCGTGTGTCGTGGGAGTAAAAAACTATTTTATCGGTTAACATGGTTATGACTCCTTGAGTTTTGGTCTCAGTACTTTCTTTATCATATTTTTTGACAATTTCTTTTGTAGGTACATTTTTTTCATTTCTAGACCAAGATAATCCCCAATATTGGTTACCGTTTACACCTATAAGTCTTATGTTTTCTTTTACTTTAGTGGCATTAGACGCGGTTGTGCTGTTAGGTATTAAAGTATCGTTAGAATTTAATTGATTTCTTAGAGTACTACTAGGTCTAAAGAAAAACGGGTGTAATGCTAGTATTTCTTCATTATTTGGTGCCGCAGAACCAATATCAATATATTCTCCAGATTTTATGTAAGTACCATCACCTAAAAACCCTTCATATCCCCCCATACCCATGGGGTCAGTTAATTTCTTTCCGTTTCTATTGTCTACTTCTTCTAAAAATGTATTAACTAAAGTTGTAACGCCTGAAAAACTTTGATTAAAAAAACTAACTCTTGCTCTTTCCTTAAGAGTAGCGACGGTTAAGATGGGTGTGGTCAGCCCCATATTTTTTGTTGTCACTTTTTCTTTGTCTGGCAAAGATTCTACCTTAAATAGAGTCACACTACCATTAAATTTACCATCTGATGGAGCTAAATCTAAAATATCATATTCCACCACATAGTTTATATTACTTTCTTGTACACTTAATTCTTTTTCTTCTGTGGGTAATAAGGTTAATCCTTTTTCAAAACTATCTACTTGAATTAAACTTTGTTTTACATTGTATATTGGGAATTCTGGTTTTTGGTTGTTGTGAGTAAATTTCCCTGAACGTAAAACTATTTGTCTATTTCCTAGAACAACGTCCGAATTGTGTCTTCCATCTAAACTAATAGAACCTGGGTACGCAAAACTACCTTCTGAAACAGAAGAATCAGTTATTGCTCTTGCGGCTTCTACTCTAGTACCTTTAGAAGTGTGCAGTCTTCCATCTGCATATGCTTCACCACTTAATTTGTGGGGTTGGGAAATACTTGGTCCTAAATATTCTTTATTTTGAGTGTCGTTATCTGAACTATATAAAAATATTTTAACGTTTTCATTAGACTCTGGAACCACATTAATATAATAAGGCAGTAAAGGTGCAGAAATATGTGGGTCATCTTTACTCCAAAACACGTCTTCAGTTCTTGGATATAAATCTTTATTTTCCTGACTTATTTTTTGACATATGGACGTATCGTAGTCCTTGGGATTGTTACCAGAATAATTATCATCTGTTACAACTCTAATTCTACCAGCTAATAAAGGGTCGTCACTGTTTATACAAACCCCAAACAATATCATTTTTACATCTTTAGGCATTAGTATTTACTCTTTTTTTCAACTCAGTGTTTAATTTATTGTAGTCCCTTTCCAGCTCATCCATTTGATGAGTAAGCTGAATTACTGTATTTTTAGACTCGTCAAACCTACTTTTTAAAAATACCATAACATCAGCTAAGTCTTTATTAGGTACTTTACTATAATTCTCTAAAACATTTTTTATTTTTTCTATATCCATAATTTAAACTATTAATCCTGTTCCTGTTCCACTTTCTGTTACACCAGGTCCTTGTGGACTTTTAACGTTCTGTGGGTAAGTAACAATTTTTACTACACTATTTTCACTTCTTTCTTTTTCTACACCTCGTATACTATTATATAACATAACAACAGAAGCGTTTGGTGACCCATCTGCGTGGTCTGCGGTATTAAATCCAGTTTCTTGTAAATTTTCTAATACGTTTTGAAATGCTCTTGTATCACTAAATCCTGGTCTACTAGCAGTAGCAAATAAAAGTGGTTTAGGTATGTTTATTCCACCCGGTGGTGGAGGTAATCTTAATAATTGTAATAAACTATTTAAGATAGACTTACAATTGGCTAAATCTTCTATTAACTGTAATGCTAACATTAATAAATTAAGAAGGTTTTGTATAATAGCAAATTGTTTTAGATACTTTTCTTTTATTATTTCTTTCATAATCTGAGCGATAAGTTGTAAGATAATTCTTTTTATCTCATCAAAAAGTATCTCAATCATAAGTTTAAATAACCTTCTTACAATTTTTTTAATTAACCTAAAGAATTTTTTAACTAAATCCATAATGTCATTATTGTCAAAACTATTACCTTGTGATTTCATAGCTATAGCAATAGGTAAAAGGACTTTAGGTGTTAAAATAAGATTTATTAAAATTTTAGGTAACTCTTTAAGGATATTTGCGTCAAAGTCAGCTTTTATATTTGGAAGATTAAATGATAAAGTATCGTCACCCATACTTTCAACGGCTTTATCTATGGACTGGTTTAGGTTCATATCAATAATACCTTCATTACTCTCTGACAAAATACCATTTATATCTTCATTTAATTGGTCAACATTTATCCCTGTTTCTATATTGTCACAACTGGCAAACCTCATTAATCCTTTAACCTTTAAAGATGTTTCATCTTCTAAGTTTAATAAATCTTGTGGTCCAAAAGCAAAAAAATCTTCCTCCTCTCCTTCATAAGTGTCAGTTAAATGAGCAGTAGCAGAGGTACTTATTTCACCACCATCAGAACCATCCTCATCGTCACCACACATACCTAAAATACGTTTTATAATTTCAGCAAATTTACCATCCAACTCAACCTCTTTACCACTTCTATCGATTTGGACACTTAGTGACCCCATTAACACTTCAAAAATTTGAGCTAAAAAATTATGTTTTTCAAAAATTTTAACAGAGTCATAATAGTCTCTCATAAAATCAGTTACTTTTCGGTCATTTTCAGCACCTCCACAACCAAAATCAGCAATATTATTATCAGAAAATGTGTTATCCACCCCAACAGGTCTAACTAAATAAGAATCAACCCCATCGAATTCTATGGTAAAAAGTCTATTTCCACTAAAACCCATGTAGTCTTCTTGGGTACTTGGATTTTCCAATCTACCATATAGTCCTTTATTGGCGGAAAAAGGAAAAGAACCAGTAACTATATCTTGTTTTTCGTAAGTAGCCTTACCTACATTAGATAGTGGACTATTTTTTAATAAACCGAATGGGTCTATACTCTTAACTGGTATTTTTAATAAATTAGCATCTACAGTAGATACTCCCCCATTAACCACACAATTCCCGTTGTTAGTACCATTCGCTGAAGGTATTACAAAATTTAAATCACAGTTTAAAAACTGGACCATTTCCTCAAAAACAATCTCCTTAACCTCTGGTTCGTATTTACCTAATTTTTTAACTAAATTTTTTCTTATACGGGTTATACTTTCATTACCCCCACCTACTTTAATTAGGTCTAAAAAATACTCTATTAAGTTATTGGATTTTTCGTTTATAGAATCTATAGAACCCATTACATTTTTTAATGCGGTTTCTCTAGCTAAATCTTTTTTGGCCTTTATAACGTTACCAAAATTCTGTAATTTAGATAAACCTTTCTTTTTTGCGTCTTTTGTGTCCTGTATTAGGTTTCTTTTTTTCTTTTCTTCAGCCATTACATTGTGTAGGGTTTGTCATTGGAGTTTGTTTCTCCCTTATTAATCATGGCATTTAAAGCTTCTCTATCGTCATCACTAAGTGAAAGACCAGTATTTTCAGTATTAAGTTGTTTTTGTAATAAGTTGGTTTGTATTTTAGCTAATTGTATCTTTTTTTCAATAGCAGAATCAACAATTTTTTGTTGTTCTTTTATTACAGGACCTAATAACTGTAGGTCATCTGGTCCCTGCATAAAACTTAACATTTTGTTCTGTATACGTATAGCGGTATTTCGTTGTTCTACACATTCGTTGTAGACTTCTTGCATTAATGCTAGAGCACTTTCTTTTTGAAAGGTAATTTGTTTCTTTTTTGGTCTTGGCATAGTAAATTATTTTTATACCTATAAATATTTGAAACTAAACTTTACTCGTCTTGGAATTGCGTTGTAAGGGCTTTATAAATTACTTTATATTTTTTAAGTGAATTTCTAATCTCTTTTGTAGTTAAATTCGTCATTTCTCTCAGAGAAAGTAAAATTAAATTTTTATTAAATTTATTACCCGCTCCATGTAAGAATATCTCATTATAGTTAGTAAAGACTTCTATTAAAGCCATACCTATTTTTCTTTCATTTTCATTTAGATTAGTAATTGACATAAATTCTTCTATCTCATCGACTAATGTATTAATGAATTTATTAATGTCCACTTCTTCAGTGTCTATATAATATACTTGGTCTGGACGTTCTTCGATACTAGAAGACATGTCTTCATATGAAAGGGTTCTGTTTGTGTGTTTTTGGTCTTTGATTATTTGACCCATTAAATAATTTTTACAAATTGTTCCGAAATAAGAATATGCTTTTTTACCTTTTTCGGGTTTAAACTTTTCAGCTTTTGTAATTAAAAAAGAAAGAGTGTCAGCGTGAATATCTCTAAATTCTTGACCTTTTCTATAAAGTTTATAACGTCTAATAATACTATCAATCATTTTATTTATGGGTGCATAGAGATGTTTTCTATAGACATCATTCCTTTGGTCCATAGTGGTAGCGGTCAAGAACATACATACAGCATGTTCTTGTTCGCGTCCAAAATAAAAAGTAGTTTTAGCAGTCACTAGTCAAGACTTGGTTCATATTTTATACCTCTATCGGTAGTGAAAAAATATTCTTTTTTAGCTGCATCAATCCAAAACTTAGCTTCGTCAGGATTTACAATTTCCTGTTCTTTATTTCTATAATTCCAGAAAAGAGAGTTTTCTCTCATGTTAGTATGTTTGTAACCAACCTTAGGAATTGTCATAATTTTCTTATCGTTATATGTAGCTCTTAATAAAAATTCATAAACAAATGTTAATTTCATGGAAGGTTTAAACCCACCTATGTCCTCAAAAGAAGACTTTTTAAATGCGACACCACTTGTTTGGAAATTTTGGTATTTTAATAGACACCCATTATCTAGGTAACCCATTTTATCACTAAAATTCATTGCCCATACAGCTTCATTAGTGAAGTTTAGGAATTCACCACCTTCGTTAACATCTACCACAATAGGTAAAAAGGCTTCTACATCATCGTATGCCTCAGCGTACTTCTTAAAATTGTCTATCCAAATATTTGAGAACTCATCATCAATTTCTAAAATTGTAAACCAGTCAGTCTCAATCCCCTCAACAGCAACATTAATTTGTGAAGTAAATTGGCTATCACCGTCATTCTCTATTAAAGTAACGTCTAAGTCACCAAAGTCATAACTTTCTAAAAAGTCTTTAACCTGTGGTGTGTGTACGACATAATTTTTATCTGCAACAACTTTTTGTGTTTTGATGCTTTCTATTGCTTTTCCGAAATACTCTTCTAATTGGGGAGTCATTTCATTAATTGGTATAATTGTACTAATAGTATTCATTTTATTTTTCTTCTTTTTCTGTAAATTTATTCAAAGCATTTGCAATATCATTTTCTTTTTCTTGGAAAAGTGACCCAAAATATTCTAATAACATTTCGCTTTGAGTTTTGTCATCATATTTTGCTACTGTTTCATCCATTTTTTTGTATAGTTCTTCAGGTACACTATCCTCCAACCAAGTCTTAACATAAGCGTTAATGACATCTACAATTGAGTTAAAGTCGTAAGTCCAGAAACCATTATCTTCTTCTAACCATTCTGGTTTTAGATTAGGTATTTTACCTACTACCGGTACACCAGATTTCATACACTCTAATGGGAAAGTTCCAAACCCAGAAATGTCATCAACCCAAACAGCACCACATGCTTCCTTCATATTACTAGCGAAATCATCAGTAGACATTCCTCTCATGTCTCTAAATGTTATCCATCTAAATTGTGGGTATTTAGTGTAAAAAGATTTTACAATTTTCATAGTGTCTCTAGGTTCTCTAGTATGTATTAACATAACAGGTGGTTGTAAAGTTTCACTTTTAGAAAATTTATCTGAAATACCATTAGGGATAACCGATACCTCAGCACCTGGGAACATCCCTCTAATGTATTCTCCAGAAACTCTAGAAGTAGTTATAACTCGATTAAATCCAAAATTCACCCAACTAGCTCCTGGTTGTAACATTTCAAATATGTAATCATATGATTGACAAAGTACGATTTTAGTACAAAACATCTCACCAGTCTGTTCCATAACATGAGCATACATTTCAGGTACAATTAAAAAATCAGAAGGCCCAACTTTAAGTTGTTGACTTTCAATAGAAGCATGAGGAAGACTAGAGTACTCTTTACCTAACCAGTCAGAAAGACCCATAGTGTTTTCGTCTCCTTCAAATTTGTAATTGTCTTTTTCGTGTAAGATAATTGCGTCATATCCAGCATTATTTAATAGTTTAACGTATTCATAAATGACAGCAACAGATGCTTTAGGGGCACCTTGTGTGTCCTGTGTTAAAAAGTAAATTTTACTTTTTTTGTTTTTTACTAAGGCTAGAGATTCCTCTAGGTTTTTAATTTTTTCTTCGTCTTTCATTTTTATTTTATTTCTTTTAAAACATTATTTTCGATAAGGGTATTGAAGGCTAATTTAAAATCAAACCCCGTTTTATCTAAAGCTAAATAACTAATACTGTTATCCATCTCTTCACTTTGACTTAAGACAACCTCTAACATTAATCTAAATATTTCATATTTGGGTGCATTAATCTCAAATTTATTTCCGTCGGTATTACCAATCATTACTAATTCTAAAAATGCTTCAACATCTATCACCATTTTAGCTCCATAACAATCTAATTGTAAGTTCTTTAAACTATTATTAAATACTTTTCTATTTATTTTCATCTATTATTTTGGATAGATTTTTTATGGATTTTATTGTAAAATCACTTTTTATATTCTTATTATACTTATTTTTAAATTTTATTGAAGTCTTATCGCTTGGTTTTTTATTTAATACGGACTCTTCACTAGTTACAAATATATCAGTTTTATCCCAAGCCTCGTCTGATTTATTTAGTGGGTAAAACTCTATAGAGTCAATTAAAGACCCATGTTTTGCTAAGAATACTAGAGTTGCAGGTTTTGATTTTTCTATTTCTTCTGAAACAAGAACAATTTTATATTCATCTCTAAATTTTTTATAAAAGTCATTAAGGTCTATAAAAGAAGAACCTTCTTCTAATTCATTCGAATAACCGAAAAGCTGAAGTGGACACTCCACATACATAAAATTAATTAGGTCTTCTTGTGTGTCAAACTCCAAATGCTTAACTAAATCCAAATCAGGTAGTTCACCCTCAAACTCTTTTTCATTATATTTGTTATTTAAAGATATTAATTTAGTGGTAATATCCCTTAAAACACCAGTAATACTTATAGAAATTCTTTTCATAATTTAATAACCGTTTAATAGTGTTAATAATTCTTCTATAGACTCATGTCTATGACTATCATTAAGTACGCATTTAAAAACATAATCTGAATTTGTTAATTTAGACATGTCATGTATCGCTGAATAATTTTTATCTTTCAAATCTATTTGATATGAATCTCCACAAAATATCATTTTTGAGTCTTTCCCCAGTCTACCAATTGCCATGGCTAACTGACCTTTCGTTAAGTTTTGAAATTCGTCCACAATTACAATTGCGTTATCAAAAGTTCTTCCCCTAAAATGGGCCAGTGACACCAACTCAATCTGTTCCGAGTTTTCCATTTTTTCTAATATGTTAGGTTTATTATATACCTTTCTCATATTACTTCTAATAGGTACTAACCAAGGTTCCATCTTTTCTCTTTCAGAACCAGGTAAGAACCCATTGTCTTCTGTGGATATAGTTGGTCTTGTAATTATAATACTATTATATTGTTTTTTAAAAAACATGTCTAACGCAACTTGTACTGCTAGTAATGTTTTACCACTTCCTGCTCTACCAACAACAAAATTGTAAGGGTTTTTTAAAATTTCTGCCTTAGCTTTTTTTTGTTCCGGCGATAAGGTTATGGAAAATCTAACAGAACCTTTAGGCGGTGTTTTATCTAAATTAGTTTTTGCCATCATAATATAAAATTTTTCATTTCTTTAATTTGTTCCTCTAATTCAGGAACATTAATAATAGGTTCTAAATCACTCGCTAATGTCCTATCACATTTTTCATAAGTATCTTTAGCTGTAACTTTAATGTTAAGTTCGTAGTGATTACTTATTATTTCTACTAGTTCCTTTTTTGTAACTGAAGTTGGTGAAAACATATGTCTACACCCATCCCAAAATAAATTTTTAGATACTATTTCAGAACAAATTTTTGCAAATTGTAAACATGTAACCCCATTCCAGTGATGGTTAGTATATCCAAATATGTGATTACCCTTTTCTGATTTCACCCATTCTACTAAAGACCTAGAAGTTCTTAATTCTTCACCTATAATAGATGTTCTAATTAAAGTACAGTTCTTAGGTTCACCAAGAGACTTGGTTCTACCATAAATGTCGGTAACATCGTGTTCATCTTTTTCAGTATAACCACCTTTATTACCTATAAAAACACAGTCGGTAGTTGGGTGTATCATTCTTACACCATATTGTTTACAACTATCAGCTAATTTATGTGGAAATAAAGAATTTACAATTAAAGCATTTTGAACACCTAATTCATCTACTCTAGGTTTTATAGTTCCCATACAATTTATTACAACATCACCTTCTGAGACCCCACCAAAAAATCGTGAAAAGGATAGTCCACACATATCAGAAGCGTCTAATTGACTTCTACCTACATTAATAACATTATAGTAATTAGATAGGTATTTCGAAACATACCTACCTAACATTCCTGAAGAACCTAGAACAAATATTTTCATTTTATCTATATTCTTCATCCCAAATATTCCACTTATCATACTCAAATCTTATATCATCATCCATACTTTCTTCAAGAGTGGATGTAGAATAGAAAATAATTTTAGTGTTCTCCTCAAGATTTTTAAATCCATTAGCGTGACCAGGTGGAATCCATAGAATTTTAGGTGTTTTGGAACTTAACACAAATTTTTCTATTTTTTGGGTATCTAAATTTACCACACCAATCAATGCACTACCTTGAGACACGTAAACATATTTTCCTTCATGTTTATGTCCATGCCATGCTCTAATAAAATCACGTCTGTGATTCTCAACTTGGTAGAATCTTTTAACCCCACCAAAGTCAAATTCATTTACGAAGGACACAGAACCTCTATCATCAACTACTGTACCACCGCCTATTACTTTTGCTTCTTTCATTTAAAAAGTTTTTATTTTTCTTAATTCAGTTAGATAACCACCATTATGATAAACTAAATCTTCAGGGTCTTTTATTCTAGACTCCTCAAACATTTTAACCATTCTTTCTACCTCATGTTCTACAGTTATTGTAGGTTGGTAGGTGAAAGTACTTAGTGATTTACTATTATCTACTTTATAGTTTCTAGCATCTTGAAAAGAGATTTGGGTATACTTTATTTCCGTATTAGGAATTAATGCTGCTACTCTTTCCCCTAGTTCTTTTATAATAACATTTTCTTTTGATAAAACATAGATTCCATCGTATTCTTTTTCACACGCTTCAGTTATGTATTCCGCAATATCAATAACTGAAATAATTGGTCTCCACTGTTCTCCCCCATTAATGTTTATTTTACCATATTTTAATGCTTTCATAGTTAACACATTAACCACTAAATCCATTCTTAATCTACTGTACGTATCACCCAAACCGAATACTGTACCCAATCTAAAAATCGTCCCTCCTCTTTTGGTTACATATTCTTCAGATTTAAGTTTTGTACTAGCGTAAGAAGATAATGGGTTAGTTTCACTATTCTCATCTAACATACCATCTTGAGCTCCATAAACTGAACATGTTGACATGAAGACAACGTGTTTATCAACCGGAATACTTTCACAAGCATTTTTAATTGATTTGTAGTTTATGTCTTCGGTTAATTCTTGGTCTACACTACATGCCGGGTCACCAACTAAAGCGGCCATTAAAACAATAACGTCAAAATCCTCAGAAGCTTTTGCTAATTTTTTATGGTCTCTTATATCACCATGTATAAATTTAACACCTTTAAGGTATCTATTTTCATATAGTAGGTTGTCATATATAGTAACATCATGACCATTTCTAATTAATGTGTCACTAGTTAATCCACCTATATATCCTGCTCCACCTACAACTAATACTTTTTTATTCATTTCCATATTTTTTTACTTCGGGATTAAATCCAGCATTTAAATCCCCACTTTTATATCTTGTAAACATAGAGATTACTTTTTCATCTATGCATTTTTTTAATCTAGCTCTTTCTCTAACTAACTTTACGTCCTCTACTGATGCCCAAGATTTAAACTCTTCATCGGTAGGACGTAACATTACCTCATCTTTTAATTTATATAACTTAAAATTAACAATAGACAACCTATCAACTAACTCACCCATAGACATTAATTCCTCAAAAGGATTACCTAAGGTGTAACTTTGGTCGTAGTTGTCTATAGACGTTAAAATAGTATTTTCTATATTATCACTTATTTTCATAACTTATCACTAATTTTTTTATAATACTCTACAGTATTTTTTATTCCTTCTCTTAGGTCAGTTTTTGTAGACCAACCGAGATGGTTTATTTTTGTGACATCTAAACATTTTCTTTCCATACCCATAGGTTTAGAAAGGTCACATTCTATTTTACCTTTAAACCCACACACATCTTTAATGATATTAGATAATGTTAAAATGTCCACATCAATTCCAGACCCAACGTTTAAAAACTTTTCAGTATAGTCTAGATTGGACATAGACCAAACCATAGAATCTACCAAATCATCAACATATAAAAATTCTCTTCTAGTATTTCCATTACCCCACAATTCTACTTTACTTGAATTTAGTTCTGTTGCGTCTACAAATTTTCTAACTAAAGCGGCCATTACATGTGAGTTATGTAAATCAAAATCATCTTCTGGACCATAGAGATTACAAGGTATTAAGGATATAAATCTGGTTAGATGTAAATCTTTATTGTGTTGTTTACCATATAATTTATTAGCATATTCACATAATTTTAAACCAGCAATTTTAGCTAAAGAGTAACCTTCGTTTGTTGGTTCTACTGGGGATTCTAACATACACTCTTCTTTAAATGGTTGTTGAGCATTTTTTGGGTAGATACAATTTGACCCTATAAATAAAACTTTTTTAACTTTTGTTTTAATTGAAGCTTCTATTAAGCTATTTTGTATTTCTAAGTTGTCCATTAGGTGACCGTAAGGGTCATCTAAATTAGCCTGAAGACCACCACACTTAGCGGCACAAATAAATAGAAAATCAAAACTATATTTTTTAAATAGGTTTAAAGTGTCAGCTTGACTTCTAAGGTCTAATTCATCTCTATTAAAGATATGTACATTAGTGTAACCATCAGTTACTAATTTCTTGTATAATCTACCACCCAAAAAACCACTATGCCCAGCGACGTATATCTTTGAATCTTTATTTAACTTCATTTTCTTCTTTGTATCCTTTATATAATTTAGGATTTTCTACTGTTGGGTTAAACTTACCATTACATAAATTTACTATCATTTTATCTAATGATTTTACTAACATAGGACGTTTTTCTTTAAAAGTAATATCTGCCTTTCTTTTTAATTCTGCTATCTTATGTGGGTCTGTTTCTGCATTGGTCGCATCTTCTAAGTACCATAATCTAATGTGTACTATAGTTAATTTGTCTATTAATTCGGAAAAAGTATCACTATGAATATTATCATATTCTGGAAATTTATCGTTGTCCAAAACTGATTTTACTTTTTGTTGGATGTATTTGTCTAGTTCTGTTCCTATCATATCTTTTTTTTTAATAATACCTAATTTTTATTAGTTAGTAAATGTACTTTTTGGTGTATAGTGGATGTGGGTCTTTTTCTTTTAACATTCTTTTTGCTTGATTAATGTGGTTGGGTGGGTGTACACCTTCGGACCAACCATTCCATTGTGACATCCATTTTTCTTTAAAATAATTTTCATTAAAGGGGTCGTTCATAGGTAATCTATCTGGTAGGTCCATTTTTTGTCTTTCTTTTACGTCAATGTCCTGATGTGACTTAGTGGATTCATCGTCAGAAGCGTTATGACTATATAAAACTTCCTGTGGGTAAAGTACTCTCATTTTTATACCATGTTCGGAACCACGCACCATAAAATCTGTATCGAAATGTGGACCTATTTTAAAACCTTCATCAAACCAACCCATTTTCGGAATCACATTTTTATCTAACGCAAAAACCGAATGATTTTCTAACATAACATACTCCATTCCCTCACCAATGTTATTATAAAGTTCACTAAACCAACCCTCCTTTAAAAACTCTATGTCTGAACTAGCAAAAATCACATATCGTGTAGATGCTAACATCATACCTAAATTCCAAGCTTCAGCTAAACTACTCCTATAGGAAGATTCACATACTCTAATTTTTCTTCCTTTTAAGGTATTTAAAAAGGTCCTAAGAGACTTAATAGTGTCTTCTGATGAATCTGCATCTACTAAACAAAAGTTAACCCATTTAGGACATGTTTGGTGAGCAGTTAGTATTGAACGTTCTAAAAGCTCATATCTATTTCTAAAGGACCATATAAGTGTGAAATCATTAATCATTTTATGCGTGTACTTTTTTTACCATGTAATTTACAACCTCTATTACAGATTCCTCCAAACCAACCTCAGCTTCAAAACCTAAAACTTCTTTTGCTTTATCGGTATTTGGTACTCTTTTTTGTACGTCGTATTTGTAACCAGTTTCACAGGTATAATTAAATTTAGTATCTGGTTTTAAAATTTTCCAAATTACCTCAGCTAACTCTAAAACGCTAGTAGCTTGTGATGTTGATATGTTAAAATCGTTATTTATAGCTTTTTCCGATTCCATGGCCATTCTAATTCCTCTAGCCAAGTCTTTACCATTAGTATAACATCTAACTTGGTCACCACAACCTAAAACGTGTAAAGGGTCTTGACCTTTTAGTATTTTATTGATTAAATCTGGTAATACATGTGACATCATAAGTTTTATATTTCCACTTGTTACAGCATGTTCCGTAATAGAATCTTCTTCACCGACCCCAACACAATTAAAAGGTCGTATTATGGTGTAAGGTAAGTCGTACTGTTCATTAGCTCCTTTAGCGAAATATTCTACTGCTAATTTTTGGAATCCATAAGTTGACGATGGTGGTGGGCACTTAGTTACCTCATCTTCAGGTGTTGGGTAAACTGTGGTTTCTTCAAATACCATAGAACTTGAAAGTACAACTATTCTCTCTAACCAACCTTCTTGATAACCTTTAATTGCTGCGTCAAATGTTTGAGCCAAAATTCTTTCGTTGGTGGCTAATAAATCATAAGCGAATTTATGGAAGTAAGAAATCCCACCAATCATAGCTGCTCCAGCAATAATTTGATTTGGTTTTTCTTCATCTACAACAGAATTAAATTTATCACTTAAAACGTCTACTTCATATAGTTTAAAGTTCTTATGGGTGTCATGTGGTCTTACCACTCGTCCATATTTAGAGTAATTATCGACACCAACAACTTGGTGTCCCTCTTTCAATAATTCGTTACATATGTAACTACCAATAAATCCTTGGCTTCCAGTTAATAAAATTTTCATAGTTTTAAAGTCTCATGCCGTCAAAAACGGTCTTTTTAAATTTATTATTTTCACTTTCCATAGTTTCAAAAAGTTTTAAGTCTAGTCCTAGTTCTTTAACAAAAGAATCTAAGGCTTTTGTGTCTTTAGGTAAACACATACCAGCATACCCTCTAAAGTTATCGTTAACATCTAGATATAGGTCTTTAGTAGTACCTCTTTTAATAAAAGTTTCTTTTACCTTGGTGTAGTCAGCTCCCACAGTTTTACAAATTTCATACATTTCATTTGCAAAAACCACTTTTAGTGCATTAATCACGTTTGAATAGTATTTTAGGAGTTCTGCTTCTGTTGGTGTTAAGTGTGAATGGCTTTTAGGGTAACTACCATGACATAACTTTACCATTTCATAGGTTGTTTGTGAATGGGACCCTATAGCTAGTAAGTCATGGTTTTCAGTAAAGTCTGAAATGGAACATCTTTCCCTTAAGAATTCAGGTACAAAACAAATTTCCATACCAGTTTCTTTTATTAATTTTTCTGTGGTCGTAGGTTTAACCGTAGATTTAATCGCTACAATTCCCGAATAACCTAAAGTATGTAACTCATGAACCACACTTTCAACAATAGAGGTGTTACAAGACCCATCTTCATCTGAAGGGGTAGGTACACAAATGTAAGTAATCTGTGTATCTAAAACATCCTCAATGTTAGTATCTAATGCTATGTCATGACAAATTACTTTATGTCCTAATTTTTCAAAACCATACTTACACGCTCCACCTATAATTCCTACACCTATAATTCCTATTTTCATTTCTTAATTTATTTATTTTTTATTCTTATCACTTTATAGTAACTTATACTAACTTTATGATACGAAAATGTTTATGTTATTTAAATACTACTTTAACAAATTCTGATTCACCCCATACACCAGCTCCCATCATAACTTGTCCAGCCGCCATTTCTGGTATTCCATGTTTCGCAAGTAAATCCCTATAAGTTTTCATAATACGTTCTTCAGTTGACTGTGTGCCTTCTGAAATTTTAATATCCGCTGGTATAGGTTTGTTAAACTCAGGAACTAATTCCACGGTCCCGTAATTAGACAAAAACTCCAACCACCATTCAGTAGATTTAACATTATGGTGGTTAGTAGTATGTCCCATAGTTGAGTCTACTCCACCAGTATGGATAGAACATATGTGTTCTTTAGAGATGTAGGAAACATTATCGTAAAAAGTTTTAATGTCTTTTTCGTGTATGTGTTCTGTAATCTCAAAAGCAGTAGACACATCAAAGTATTTTTTTAAATCTAACGCTCTAAAATCAAATTTAGTTATGTCACAAACAACATAATTTTCCATAGAAATGTCTAACCCGTTTTTCTTATCTACACCATATCTACACCCGTCTAACCCATAACTTTCATATCCTTCATTTTGTAAAAGTTTAACCAAAACTCCTCTACTAGCACCAATGTCAATATGTTTTTTTCCACTATAATTTAATTTATTTAACAACCCTATTGTGTGTCTAGCTTTACCTGGATTAGACATGGAGTGCATTCCATTAAAATTATGTTTCGCGTACTGGTCTAAAGAATCTTCAGTTTCTATAGTACTAATCACATGACCAAAAAAGTACTTAAACGGATTTATTTTACCATTAAACTTTAAATCAAACTTATCTTCTAAAATCTCCTTCATATCTAATAATAATGATTTCCACCTAAAGGACTATTTCCTTGGTCCGGGTCTAAGTTAGTTAATAATCTACAATGGCTATTTACTTTGGCACCATCTTCTAACAGTGTGTGTAAAGCATTTTTCTTTGCGACAGAAGCTTTAAAATATTTTTTATCATATTGACTCATTAAATAGGACATCGTTAATCCTTGCTCAATTTGCATATTTCTTCCTTTAGTCTTATTATGGCAATCTTTAAACAAGTCTGTTTTTACAAATAGACCAGGGAACTCAAAGAACCAAGGATTTTTAAATTCTTCCATTCTACGAAAAATTCTATACTCTTCATTTACAAGAATTGTGTTTTCTTCCATATGCTTTAAATCTCCTATATTACCAGACGCTGCATCATATTGTGTACCACCTAATGTCATAGATAACATCCCACACTCTCTTCCGTTTATTCTGTTTTCAAATACATTTTTTACATCTTCATATTTAGGCATTTTTGCCATTACATCGTCTTCGTTATAAAACATTAATTCGGTGTCTATAAGTTTGAATGCTCGGTCCATGCTTAATATTCTACTTTTATGTGAATCAATTAATACATCCCATCCCTTATCTTCAAAGTACTTAATTAAATCTTCTTGTACTTTATGATTATTAATTTCGTCAATAGATACTATTTTTTTCTTAAATGGGAACTCCTGGGAATCTAGATAATCTATAGTGTTTTTTAACCACAAAAGTCTTTGTGGTGGAGAAATACCCATTATGTATGCTGTAACATCCATTTATATACTGATAAAATCTTCTAACTCCTCATAATCTTTAATTACCTTCATGGTTGGGAAAGCGATTATGTATTTATATCCATTTCCTTTTAATTTATCTATAATCATTTTAGAAAAATTCCAAGCAAAAATCATAATGTAATCTGGTTTATCTGTGTCATTATCTAGATGTGATTTATCTACAATTGGGACATGTGTACCAGCTATAAATCTTCCTGCTCTTTCTGGTGACTCATCTACAATATACTCTACAACGTCTGGAGTTACGTCCGCTAAATTACAAATCATGTTTGCTCTACCAGAAGCTCCATAACCACATATCTTATGACCTTCACTCTTTAACTTTGCCAATGTTTCTTTTATTACCGAAATATGTTTTCTAACATCATCACCAAAATTATTTAACCAATCTATAGATGTTATCCCCCACTCTTTTTCGTCATCTAATCTTTTAATTACTTTTACTGGGTGTGCTGTGTAAGTATTCTCCACCACAACCCTAATACTACCCGAGTGGATAGGTATCTCATCAAAATCAATTATCGTCATATCAAATTGATTAAATAAGTTATTAAGTGCGGTCAAAGAATAATAATATAGGTGTTCATGATAAATGTTATCATATTGTAGTTGCTCTATAAGGTTCTTAACATAGTGAACCTCAACAATAAACTTACCGCCTGGTTTTAAAGCTTTTTTTACACCCTTAACAATAGATTTTATATCATCTATATGGGCAAAACAATTATTAGATACAGCAACATCAAACTTAGACTCTAAATCATATTTATCGACTGCTTCTTCATTAAAATAATCGTTAATTACATTACAACCTTTATCTTTAGCAACTTGGGAAATGTTTACCGCCGGTTCAACCCCAACACAATCAATACCTAAATCCTGTAAAGGTTTTAATAGAACACCGTCATTAGACCCTATTTCTAATACTTTAGTTGGGTTAAATCTTTCTTTAATTAATTTAGCTACACCTGTAAAGTGTCCACTTAATCCTATAGATGACATATAACGGTAATCTTTAAATAATGCATCTGCATCTATAACACTATCTGTTTGTAAAAGTGTACATTTATCACAAAATTGTACATTAAGGTTAAATTTTCTATCCTTTTCTAATTCTGATTTTGCTGGAAAATCTCCAGCTAATGGAACCAATCCATACTCCATGATTGATTTTAATTCTGTATTGTCACACACAGCACATTTTTTTCTAACTTTATAAATTTCCATTTAAAATATTTTTTACTCCTTTTTTATTATTATAATAATTGTTTATGTTTTCTGCCTTTAATTCACTAGAACCCCAACCCAAGTAAGTCTTGTTCTGGTAAGTCCCTTTAAATGTATTAATGTCCTCATAGTTCACGTCTTTTTTTAATTGTGTTATTTGATTATTAACAAAATCTTCATTCCACTTACTGTTGTAGTATTGGTGGTTTTTAGTGTTAGCGGGGCCCCAACTAGTTCCAGTATCAAGATACTCAGTTTCTTTACTTATATAAAGTGATAAATCATTTATAAAAAGTTTATTCATCCAATCAGTATCCTCAAACCCATTAACCTCATAACCTTCATCAAAAAACCCTACTCTAGTAGTTAACTCCTTACTAAAACCAAAAATACCTAGTAGGTAAGTTGCAACACAAGAGTAACCTTCTTTTAATTTATTTTCAATCCTAGTAATGTCGGTACTAGTAACTCTAATTTTATCACATCCAATAATGACATACTCTGTGTTTATTTCTTTTAGTGCTTGGTTCCACATACTAACTAAACCACTTTTATGGTTGTTATATATTACATTAACCCTGTCCGATTTAATATATTCACCATCTGGTGAATCACTATTGTCGTCTATAATTAAAATGGGGTAATCACAACTATCTAAAAAAGTTTGAATGGCTTCGTTGGCCATATTAACCCTATTTCTACATGGAAAAGTTATAGTAAAATTCATTATTGTACGTCTATACTTTCTCCTCTCACAAAGTGATAAGTTATACAGTCTCTAACTAAATAATTTTCATAACCCGCTGTTTGCATCCTATCATGGATTACCACATCACCAGTTATCCAATTCTCTATGTGTGGTAAAGGACCGTGGTCTAACCAATCTTGTTTTGTCATTAACCAAGAACAACCATCAGTTCTATCAATATTACCTAACGATGTATTTAGTTTTGTTGGTTTTCCCCAGTACTTAAGACAGTCATCTATTGTTAATATATTTTGTATTACCCCAGTATTCATTCTATTACAAAAGTCTTCAAAACCACCGTAATTAAACTCATGAAAAGTAGCACCTAAATCTAACGCAAAATGTCTACTAATAGCACCTATTTGTCTTAACCTAGTTGCGTTTTCAATGGTGTTAGCTTGTAAAATAAACTTACTTTTATTAAGTTTTCTTAATTTTTCAGCTTCTTCGTAAAGGGACACAAAACTATCTCTAGAAAAAACTTGGTCGGAACCACCCCTAAACACATACCCATCATCTGAAATTTCATAACCCAAGTTCCAACAAGCGTAAAGATTCTCAATAAAAACATCCGTAGGTTCGTCATAAATTTCTGTACGAATATTATTATCATTACAATAGTCTAGTATTGATTGTGTTATTTTTTCTGGAATCTTATTGTTTTTGTATACTATAACAATTAATTCTTTTTCACAAGTTAGTTTATCAAAACCAGCATAGGATTTTACATTGTTCATATGACCTTGTAATAAACTAAGGTCTTTACCGATAATCGTATAGTAAGTAAATTTCATTATTTTATAATTTTATTAATTGTATCTATTATTAGTTGTATTTCGTCGTCAGTCAAACTAGGATTGTTTGGTACATACAGACCGTGCCTATCTATAACATCACAGTTCTTTAATTCCTTTACACCAAAATTTTCAGTGTAAAATGGTTGTTTACCCATTGTCCCACAAACTAAAGGTCGAACCTCAATTTCGTTTTCTATTAAAGCTTCTATAATTTCATTTCTTTTTGGGTGGATTACCGGGTAACAAAAACTAGATGTAAAAGTATTGTCTAACGGGTTAGGTTTCCAAAAGTCATTCTTTATGCCTTTTTGGAATTTTTGGAAATTCTTCTCTCTTTTTTCACAGATATAATCTAATTTTTCTAATTGTCCTATTCCAAGATAAGCCTGTAAATCGGTAGCTCTTAAATTAAATCCTGGATGGTAAAAAGTATAAAGTGAGTTAAAGTCACTAACATCATGTTGTGCTCTTACTTCCTCCTGCTTTTCTTTGTCCCAATCTCTATCCCAACCATGACTTCTAATACTTAAAAGTATATCATATATTTCTTTGTCGTCGGTACAAACCATTCCACCTTCTATCGTAGATATGTGATGACCAAAATACATAGAGTAGGATGACATTAGGCCGAAATTACCAATCTTAGTACCATCAAATTCTGTACCTAAAGACTCACAATTGTCTTCAAGTAGTATGACATCATATTTGTCACAAAGGTCCTTAATACTCTTTAAATCAGGTGAAAAACCTAATATAGAAACACATAAGAATACAGCGGGAGACTCCTCCTTAAAGATTTTTTCTAACTCTACAACATCAACAGCTAAATTATCCAGAGAAACATCACATAGTAGTGGTTCAAACTCTAACTGTAAAGCTGGAGCTAGGTCAGTAGCCCAACACAAACCAGGTATTACTACTTTTTTATTTTTTAAAGATTTAGAACGTATTAATGCATATAACATTAATAAATTAGCGGAGGAACCTGAGTTACAATATACTGAGTACTTGGTCCCTAACCATTTAGACCATTTTTCTTCGAATTCCTTTGTTAAAGGTCCTTTCGTTAATCGTGGGTAAGTCTTTAACCACTCAATTAAAGAATCAATATCTTTATTGTCTATTGTATCATTAGTTAGATAAATCATTTTTTTATTTTATTTATAAATTTTATTAAATCGGTTGCGTAGTTTAACCAACTCATATTTTCTACTTGACCTCTTCTTTTTAATAGAGGTTCTTGTACTTTATCTAAAATTTTAGATAAGGCATTAACATCGTTTGCTGGAAAAATATAGTCCGGTTCTAACTCATATCCAGCAAAACCAACATCAGCTGAAATCACTGGTGTACCAGTACTTAAAGATTCTTGAAAAGATATTGGTCCAGCAGTCCATAATCCAGGTATTAACAAGTAATCTATTTCTTGATAAAATTTTGGGTACACACTGTAGTCAGCGTCACCAGTTAATTTTAAATCAATATTATTTCTTTTAGCTATAGGTTTTAAAGCATCCCATCCATCACCCAAAAATCTTAACTTAAAGTTTTTAAAGTCATAAGAAGATACCATTGCTTCCATAAATTGTTGTCCATATCCTGGATAACCTCCTCTTGAAACAACCCCTATAGTTAACTTTTTAAGTGGAAACATATCTCTAGGTTCTCCAGGTGTAATAGTTTCTATTTTATCTGCAGGCCAACCCATAGACTTTAACATGTCAGTATACCTACCATTCATACTAACAATCCCATCTAGGTTCTCAAAAGATTTAGTTGTGGTTAATAAATTACGTAACCATTGAGCACTATTTCTGTCTGCGTGAGTAAAATATGCTACGTCTAATTTAGTTTTTTGACCATGGTAACAATTTTGTAAGTCAGCATAGTAATTTACGTCGGCATTTGGGTCGGCTTCGTGAGAAACAGTCATAGTATATCCTTCTATATTTTCATTACAGGCCTTTGCTGTTCTTTCAGATATTTTTTGAAGTATCCAACCACTAGTAACAGTTACAATGTTTATTCTCATTTTAAAAGGTTTATATCGTTTTCTACCATTTTAGCTACTAATTCTTTAAAACTAGTTTTTCTTTTCCACCCTAATTCATTTTCTGCTTTACTAGAGTCACCTTTTAAATAATCTACCTCTGCTGGTCTCATAAATCTTGGGTCTTGTTCTACATACTTACTCCAGTCATTGATGCCTATATACTTAAATGCGATATCTAAAAACTCTCTAATAGAGTAAGATTCACCGGTTGCGATAACATAATCATCTGGAGTATCTTGTTGCATCATTAACCACATAGCTTCCACATAATCAGGGGCATATCCCCAGTCCCTTAAAGAATCCAAATTACCTAAAGTTATTTTATCTGCCAAACCTAATTTAATTTTTGCCACACCGTCTGTAATTTTTCTAGTGACAAATTCGTGACCTCTTCTTTCAGATTCATGATTAAAAAGAATACCACTACAATTAAACATATCGTAAGACTCTCTATAGTTTTTTGTTATCCAATGTCCGTACAGTTTTGCAACACCATAAGGACTTCTAGGGTAAAAAGGAGTGCTTTCAGTAGCAGGATTTTCTGACATCCTTCCGAACATTTCAGATGAACTCGCTTGATAGAATTTAACTGGTTTATTGTACATTCTTATTGCTTCTAACATTCGTAAAACACCAAGACCAGTTATTTCACTTGTTTGTTCTGGAGTGTTCCAACTCTCACCAACAAATGATTGTGCCGCTAGATTATATACTTCGTCTGGTTGAGACTCATTTAAACATCTTAATAGTGAGTTTTGGTCAGATAGGTCCCCCATTAAAAAATTAACTTTTTCTAGTAAGTGTGAGGTGTTTCTAATATTTTTAGTGGAGGCTCTTCTTTCGACACCGAACACTTCGTATCCTTTTTCTAATAAAAAGTCAGCTAGGTGACTTCCATCCATTCCACTAATTCCTGTTATTAAAGCTCTTTTTTTAGTCATTTGTTTTTTGTTTTTCTTCGTAAAGTTCTATTATTTTCTTTTTATTTCTTGGGTCTACAACGTCAGTTTTGTTAAACCAAGAAGGTAATATGCCATCTTCTAGTGGGGCAACATCTAAAGTTTTTTCGTCTAAAAGTCTATCAAGGTCCCAACCCTTTTGACCAAAACCTTTATATGTATCGTACTTTGTTATAATTTGTGAGTCAGTAGCAAAACCTCTATGTACAACGTTAAATCCTGAATTTGCAACTCTTCTAAAAGTTAATGGATATTGTGGTTTATGTAATCCTGGACTATTATCAAATTTTAATCTTCCAGTGTTTCTCCATAAAGGACACCATTGACCATGTAATCCATGATAACCTTCATCTAACCTATAGTGGATATCACTTCTCCATAAATTATAATGACCAAAGAAAAAAGCTTCTATTCCTTGTTGCATTCCCGCATCACATAACCCTCTTAGATTTTGTCCATTATTGTCTAACAATCTACCATCTAAAAGTAGGTCACCATCTAACCATAAAACCCAATCCACATCTGGGTGGTCAAGTAATAATTGGTCCATCAATTCTTGTTTACAGATTAATTCTTCTTTAAATCTGTTAGTTGGGGACTCTATAACCACGGTATTGTCAAATTTTTTATAGTACTCTTTACTACCATCATCAGAGTTCTGGTCAAAGATATATCTATAGTCACAAGGTTCCGTACACTTAAACCAATTTTCTAGATTACCTTTATTTAATTCGTTCCTTAATTGTGTAAAAGCTATTATTTTCATTTTCTGTTTTTTTTAATTATAGTTATATTTAAACACTTTTTAAATGCTTAGTTGACTATTTTCCAACCCGTTTCTTTTAAAGTAACATCGTTAAAAAGTTTTTTATTTTTATCTAACAATTCTTGAGTATTTGTAACACCAGCCCAATTAAATTCACTGTAATGGTGTTGGTGTACTACGAATGGGGAGTCTACCACATTAACAACTAAACCTTTTCTCCTAATTCTTAATAATATCTCATTATCGTCAAACGCTATACCTTTAGCGTATCTCTCATCAAATCCCCCCATTTCTTGTATGTGTTTTGTTGGGATTACTGAACAAAAGTGATAAGCTACAGGTCTAAATCTGCTGTGGTTGTACCAGCCGTCACACCCATCACATTCTACTGGTCCTTGTTTAATTGGTGTCAGACACAGGTTAATTTTTTCTAACCACTTATCCGAATCAAAATTTATAGTCCCAAACCTATCTGTTACGTCCTCAGTTAATGAGTAACAACCAAAAGAAAAATAATCATTATCTTTAATATTTTCTATTGCTGTACTAACCAGGTCCCCAACATGTAAACATTCCGGATTTTGTAACATGGTTAATTTTCCTGTAGCGGCTCTAATTCCAATGTTAAAAGGTACTGAAGGATTGTAGTACCATTTATCTTCAGGGTTAAGTCTAATAACTTTAAAATCGAAATTAAAAGTACCTATTAAATCCTCTAACCTTTCCTCTTCCCTTGAACCATCGTCAACAACTATAATTTCAATATCACTAGCGTACTTAGAGTTATTTATTGTTTTTAAAGTTCTAATAAATAATTCCTTTCTATTGTAGTATGCTGTTACTATGGATAACTTTTTCATTAAAGTGAATTTTTTAATGTTTCTATTACTTTAGTAGAAGTCATTCCATCACCTAACCAATGACTGTCCATTAAATTTTTTGACTTTTTTAACCATTTTAAAGAATCGTACCAATCATCATTATATTCTTTTTCCATATTAATCATCATAGAACAATGGGAACCTATTGATTCGGGTCTTTCTGTATATTCTCTTGGGACTAAAACGGGAGTTCCCATAATAGCAGGTTCTTCTTGAGCTGTTCCAGAATCAGATATAATAAATTTAGAATTATAGACCGATTTCATATAATTTTTATAGGACATTAAAGGAACTACCTCTATATCACCTAAGTCAACACCATATTCTTCTATTTTATTTTTAGTCCTACCAAACTCTAACATTTTAACTGGTAGTCTATATACCGCACTTACCCATTTTGTAAATTCAATTATATTAACTAAACGATGTTTATAGTTGAAATTTTCAGGACGATGAATATCTAGAATAATCTGATTATTTTTTGGAGTACTTTTAAAATCTTTATTTTCCTTAATTAATTTTTTTGCTACCTCAACAATAGTATTACCTACCACATGTACCCCTTCTGTTATATTTTCTTTTTCTAATTTTTTTCTGTAGTTCTCATGATAAACAAATAATAAATCACTACATGTATCGCACACCATTCTATTCACTTCTTCTAACATCCTTTTATCTCCTGAACGCATACCAGCTTCTATATGACCAATTCTATAACCTTCTTTTTTAAGAGCGACTGCAGAAACTACTGAATTAGAATCACCCAAAAACAATATAATTTCTGGATTAATATTTTTTTCTCTAAATAATTCTATTAGTTTTATTGAAAGGTCAGCGGTTTGATGAAAATGTTCTTTACCGGGACCACCAACAGATAAATTATAATCGGGCTTTCGTATTTTTAATTCTTCAAAAAATACACCTGACAATAAATCATCATAGTGTTGTCCAGTATGTATTAAAATATGATTAAATTCTTTATCTAATTTTTTAAATATTTCAGACATTCTTATAAAGTCTGGTCTAATTCCAGTTACTGTTACTATTGTTTTCATTTTTATTTTATGTTAAATTTATCTTCTATTTTTTTTATGTTGTAAAACTTATCTGGAGCACCCCCCATTAAAGCTTGTTTACCATACTCCCAAGTATTAAAATAATTTACCAACTTGTCAATGTTTTGAAAATTCGGACTTGCGGATGAGTTGGTTAACTTAACTCTAATGTCATTTCTAACATAACTTAAATGGTGCATTTCAATCTCCTCCCTAGTGAAGATTTTACAATTTCCAGCAGGCATTCTTCTAGTTGGGTCTACCAATACTGGAAAAGGGCACCCAACAAATGTTTTTCCTGGAGCTATTTTATATATTAACGAAACATAGTAGTCTTCCATTGGGTCTAATCTATATTCGGTATTTTTATAATATGTGACTAACTGACAAGCTGATGAATCATAGTTACCCTCCTCAATAGTTGAACACATAAATTTAAATTGTTTACTATCGTAATATTCGTCAGTGTCCATAGACATGTGGTGAGTACATTTTGCCCCTTCAGATAAAAACAACCCAATGTTACGTTTCATAGACTCATTAAAATGACCACCTTGATTTATTTTTGGTTTGTATTCAAATAGTTCATCCACTAAACCTTTTTCTTTTAACGAGGTTAGTAGTGGTAAAAGATTTGGGTCACACTGGTTACCAAAGTTAGATTTTTCTTGATAAACCACAGATATAAAATCTACTTGGTCTCGTATACATAATATAGATTTTTCTAATAGTTCTTCCCCATCAAATACGTTGTAAGATATTCCTAATTTCATTTATTGTACTTTTATATATTTTAATAATTTTTTATTATGTTGATTTACAAATTGCATTAATTGATTAAAGTCTTCAGGTTTAATAGCCCCCTCACTTTTTCTAGTTCTACTTTCAAAATGGTAAGCCACAGCGTTACCAGCAAACATATTTTTTCTGCCTTTTATAATACATTGCATGTTAAGTTCAACATCCTCTAAACAATCCATATATTGTTCATTAAACATCCCAATCTCCTCGAAAAGAGACTTTTTTATTAATAGAAAAGCACCAGTATTACCCAACGTGTCTATTAAATTATTAACTGGGTAGTTATAAGAAGACCTAAACCCTTGATGCCCCAGACCAATCTGCATTCTACCATCTTTTTGGGGTTGTCCAAACAACATAACTCCTCCATGTTGGATGGTGTTGTCGTCAAAGTGTAGTCTAGCACCTACTGTACCACAACTTTTTTTATTTTTAATGTAAAGACCAACCATTTCTGTAATAGCGTCGTTTAACAACTCAATATCATTATTACAAAAAAGTAATAATTCACTATCACTATCACAGTGATTTTTAACCACATCGTTATTTGTCCCAGCAAAATGGTAAAATTCAAACTCTATTAAATTTACTTTATTTTTATTACAATATTCTCTTATTAGTTTTAAATTATCTTCATCACTACCTGTATCTGCAACTGTAATTTTATAATTGGGATAGGTGGAGACATTAATTATTGAGTCAATACAACCTTTAAGTAATTCAAAATTATTTTTGTTTGGGATGATTATTTCTACTTTAGGTGTTTCTTTAAGTGATTTTTTTACCTCGTTAAATTTTATTTCAGGTTTAACGTGAGTAGGTAATAAGGGTTCGTTGGTTTTTGAGTCCACAGAAAATTTTTCTACAAACTTTTTTCTATTTTCTTCCCATTCTTCATTGGTTTGACCTATAGATTTGTGTGTTATTTTTACATCAAAAATCACACCTAACTTGACACCAGCAATAAAATTGGAAAAACAAAAATCAACATCATAAAAGTGAAACCCTTCAACTCCTTCATCAAAGGTGTTAACTATTCTTTTTTTGTGACAAGAAAAAAAAACACCATCTAAACAACATACATTTAAAATTTGTTTAGGAAAAGTAGAACTATATGAATTAACCCAAGTTTTACCTTCGTGAGTGTGACTAACCCTACCAACCATTTTTGTTGTGTCTTGCCACCATCTACCAGTTGAGGACATATGTGTGGTTCCAGCAACACCTAAAATACCATAATCAGATTCTTTATACCTATCTAATAATTTTCTTCCCCAACCCTTACTATTAAAGGATATATCATCATGGGCTAAAACAACCACATCATTTTTTGCTTGTGATAAGGCTCTATTATAAATTTCAGTTAATGATGTCCCATCTGGATTTTCAAATGGAAGTATCTCAAGATTCTTAACACCACACGTTTTTTTAATGTGGTCAATATAGGAAGAATTTATTCTTCGTGTACTAAATGCTACGGTTAGACTCATATTTATTTATGTAAAATTTAATTGTTTCTGTTAATTCGGTTATAAAATCAGTTTTTGGTTTCCACCGTAATTTATTTTTTAATTTATCTGAATTAACCGCGTATCTGTCATCATGGCCAACCCTATCTTCTACAAACGTAACTAAGTTTCTAGAATCAGTCTCATTATTTTTTATGGTGTCGTATATTTGACATATTTTAGTGACCAAATTAAAGTTTGATATTTCATTGTGAGTACCTATGTTATATTCTTCACCCGATTTTCCATTATGAAATACAACATCTAAAGCATCTACATGTTCCTTAACACTCAACCAATCCCTAACATTTTCACCTGTACCATATATAGGTATTGGTCTTTTGGTTACTAAAGATTTTACTATGGTCGGTATAAACTTTTCGTCATGTTGATGTGGTCCAAAATTATTAGAACAATGAGTTATATTACAATTTAAATTATATGTTCTATGAAAAGAAAGTGTAAGTAGGTCTGCACAGGCTTTTGACGCTGCGTAAGGTGAGTTAGGTTTATAAGAAGTAAATTCATAAAAATGAGACTTTTCATTTAAAGGAAGGCTACCATAAACTTCATCTGTAGAAACACTTAATAGTCTACAACTGTGTTCTAAACATAAATTAATCATGTTAACAGTACCCATAATATTAGTGTCTATAAAAATGTCTGGATTTTTTATGGAGTTATCCACGTGTGTTTGAGCGGCTAAATGAAATACACCATCAAAACTATATAACTCAAATAACTTACTAATTATCCTAGTATCTGTTATATCTTGTTTGTGAAATGTTACATCATCTATCACTTCTTTTAAATTATCTATGTCACCTGCATAATTTAAATTATCTATAATGTGTAAATTATAGTGGGGGTATTTGTTAACTAGAAATTTAACCAGGTAACTACCAATAAATCCCGCTCCTCCTGTAATTAATATTGTTCTTGATTGCATGTTTTTTATTTTATTCCTGTACTACCAAAAGCACCGTCTTGTCTATCAGAAGGGGACAAATTATCTACCTCTGACATAACAGACCAATCTTTATTTAGTATAGGACAAACAACACCTTGTGCTACCCTATCACCATGTTCTATGATGTATTTTTCCTTACTTAAGTTTATTAAAATTATTTGTATTTCACCCCTATAGTTACTGTCGACAGTACCGGGAGTATTAAGTACCATTACACCTTTTTTAATAGCTAAACCACTTTTAGGTCTTACTTGTAATTCATAACCAAAAGGTATTTCAAAAAATAACCCTGTAGGAACTAAAGACCTACCCATTGGTTCTATTGTCATAGTTTCTTCTAGATTAGCTCTAAAATCAAAACCACTATCACCTTTATAGATGTACGACGGGTTTTGGTTTGTACTTTTATTGATGAATTTAACTTCTACTTTAGGCTGACTATCCTCAAAAGCGGAAGAAATGTCCATATTATCTAACTCTTCTATACTTACACCTAATGTAGATTCCATGGTTTTTTGAAGTTCTTGTGGTGTAGGCATGTCTCCCTTGTCTAACGTTTGTAGTGTTTGTGCTACATTACGTAAATCTTTTAATTTATTTATTAAATCTTTCATTGTTAGTTAGTTATTTTTTGTACAAATTTTATTAAAGATAGAACATCTTTTTCACAATAGTTCTTAATCTTTTCTATTTTATCTTTTTCACTGGATTCATCATTATAGTAAAAAGAATGGAGATTTGCCCCATTTACCTCATTGTCCTTTGGGTTTGGAATCCCTAAAGACGCACACACTAACTCTAAAGAAGATAATCCCCTGTAAGAGTTAAAGTTCCAAACTTCTTTAGTATCTAAAACTCTAGACTCCCAAGGCTTTATTTTATAGTTTGGAATAATGTCCGGAGTTTTAATTCCATTAATAACCATTCTTTTTCCAATATAAGGTAGGTCAAAGTTTTTTACGTTATGTCCACAAATAAGGAAACCTAACTTATCTACTCTATTTAAAAGGGTAAAACACTTAGTTAAAATTTCCTTTTCAGTACCAATAAAACTATCCAACTTAGTCTCTCCATTATCTAAAACAAAACCAACAGAGATACAAACTATTTTTCCAAACTCAGCTAGAAGACCAGCACGTTTCATAAACATATCGTCACTTGTCAATTCCGAATCTTCAGGGTATTGTCTTTTAAAATACTCATAACCACTATCTTCCCAAACTTTATGTAGTTGTGGGGACTGATGATGTAAATCATCTAGGTCATAATAAAGACCTACTGTTTCTATATCTAGAAATAATAGTTTGTTTATGTTTTCAATCATTGTTGGTAATATTTTTTTAATGTTTCTAACTTGCCTTCAGCATCTGTTAATTGTGCCAATGCTTTACTTGATTCTCCTAAAAAATGTTTTGATGTGTGTTCTCCTATTGCGGTTCCTTTAGTAAAACACATATCTAATGTTAGTAAAGCCTCGTTAATTTCTGCTTCACATTCACTTTTTAATGCATTATATAATCTTTTTTTATGTGTATGTTCTTCTTTCATTGTTTATAATAATTTGGTGTTAATTCTGGGTGTAAAATATCTTCGTATGGTGCTTTTACTACAGATATAATTTCTGAGTCTCTTGTGTCTTCACTAAGATAGTGTGCAAGTCTTTTATTTGCTTCAAACACAGATTCAGACTCTACAACATATTTAAATTTTTTAACTTTTGGAGCACCGTTATTATCGATAACTCCAGTTTCAAATGCTACGATTGCTTGATAGTACATATTTTTATCCTTTAAAATTTTCTAATTTATGTGTTCCATCACACATTGGTTGGGATTTACTCTTTCCACACCTACACAACGCATAATTTTCACTAACTGTTACTTTTTCACCACCTTTTGTTACTGTGGTTTCTCCTTTGACCAAAATTGGTCCATTTTCCATGATGTTAATTTCTACTGACATTTTTTTTCTTTTTTTTGTTTTTTATTATTAATCCAACAAAACCATATAGGCTTTACTGTTATTTTCTCTAAACCACTCTAAACCTTTTTTCATATCTGAAATGGTTTGTGGTTGTGTCATACCCATTTGTAATATTATTTGGGCTCCCATGATAAAATCATACATGGATAACTCTTCTGCGGTTAGTTGGTATTCTTTACCAGAAAAAGCGTTTTTTGCTTTACCCCCTTCTGGGTATACTTCCCCATCAAACCATTTTGGTAATTTACTCATATTACATGTACTCGTTTACTGCTTCGTAAATTAATTCTTGTTCTTCCTCATTAAATTTATCTTCACCTTCTAAAAAAGTGGCATCACCACCGTTATCATCACTATATTCTTCCACAATAAATTTATGTTCACCATAAGAACCGTAAGCTTCAAATTTAAAAGCAAACCATGATTCCCAGTCTTTTTCTACAATTACACTATTTTCGTCACCTTTTTCGTCAGGTCTAATATACGTCATATCATCCAACTGTTCAAATATTACTTTTTTATCTTCATCACTGAAATTTTCCTCACCTTCTATGTAAACAAGTTTTCTATCGTCATTCATGTCTTCCATGCTAGTTTTAAATTCTTTTCCTTTATAACTTCCGTTATATCTGTGATTGCCCTCTTCGTGGGTCTTTACTTTGTCATTAATTACTACTTCTGCCATTTTTTTTAATTTTTATTTGTTATGCTTTTTTTATTAGTTCTCTATAGATTTCTGCTCTTCTTTCAGTTACTCGGTCTATATGGTATTTTTGTACTGTTTCGTACAATCTCTCACCCAAATCTTTAACTAAAGAAGGGTTATTAATTAATCTTTTAATGTGTTGGTACCACAATTTATGATTTTTAGACTCAGGAACCAATAGAGCGTTTCCTGTGTCGTTTATTGTCCCACCTTTTTCGTAAGCGTTAATACAATCTATTTGGTAAGGACCAAAGTCTTGAGCTATTAAAGCTTTTTTATGGAACCCAGCCTCAATTACTTTTAATTGTGATTTAACTTTATTAAACATATGGTGTTTAAGTGGGGCAAGACTAACATCAAACTTATTGTAATTAGAAGCGTAAGTAGTAATAGGTTTGGTCCAAACTCTTCGATATGAAGTATCTGTATCACCATACTCTTCACCAAATTTAAATTTCATTAATACTTGTTTTTGTTCCTCACTTAACCAAGTGTGGTTAGCGGTAAACAACTGTTCGTACTTATACCAAACCGACTCTTTAGGTGTTATGTCTCTAGTTTTTTGTTGTCCAGTTTTTTCGTCAATCATAGTTACATTTCCACGAGTATCAAAACCACATAATACAAATTGTGACTCGTCTTTAAATGGGGATAACTTTTGTGAAACACCATTTAGGATTTCTAAATCTGCCATATGTGAAGAACCACCTAACCAACCAATTCTAACCCTATCACTAGGTTCTGGATTACGGGTAAATTGTTTTTCGTTAGGGTCTATCGCGTTTTCTAAAACAAACACACTTTTACAAAACCTTTTTATCTCTTCTGCGAAAATAGGTGTGGTAGTAGTAACATGTTGTGCTCTTTTTAAGTTTTCTACAATCATTTCATCTAGTTTTCTACCTTTAACTAACATGTAAGCTGGGTGTTCTTTATTGGGTAACCAATAATCGTCTAAATCCATAATTGCTGGGATACCTAATTTATTTATTCCTTCTGAAAGTTTTTGTGCTAAGTTATAGTCTGGGTGTAGACTTCTATGATAATGTATTAAATCGTATTGTTTTAACCATTCAGGGTCGTCTAATTTAGGTTCATAATCAATATCAACCCAAAACTCATCTGGATATAATTTTTGTAAACATAAATGTGGGTCTACTGAGCGGAATTTGGAAACACCGGTTCTATCACTCGGTATTACTAGGATTTTGTATTTAGCCATAAAATTAATTTCTTTTATGAAAAAGTACAAATAATAAAGTAATTAGTCAATTAAAAAAGGGGAGACAATGCTCCCCTTTAACTAAAAAATATAATATTTTTTTTTATTTCTTTTTAACAGTCTTAACTTTCTTAATGTTTCCTAAAAATATTTTGTTACCAACACGAAGTTGTAAATTCTCATTAATGTTACTTTCTTCTATATTAATTCCATTTTCGGTAATTACTTCTTGGACACATTCTTTTATTACTTCTTTTAATGACTGATAATCTAAACCTGTGTTAAAATTTTCACTAATTACTGGTATAGGTGAGTCTTCTACTTTTTGTTTAGGTGGGATGTAGTTTCCTCTTTGTGGTGGAGGTGGTGGTGACACACTGTTATTGGAGGCAGACCTCATAGCACCAACACTAAACTCATCCGACTTCATTTTTTCACTAACTTTGTTTATAAAATCATCATTTAACGTTGCTCCACCAGCTGATGCCGGGTCCTGAATAGGATTATCAATCATAAGTTTTTTAATTTCAGGTGGTAAATTAGATTTATTTATCCTTTCCTCGTTTAAACCAGCATGTGGTTTCATGTTGATAGGTTTTGGCATAGAAGTGGTTGGTGGTGCACTTGAGGGGGAATTGGTTATATTGTCAGGAATATTGTATGTGGCCCTAGGTGTTTTAAATTCTTTTATCGGATTTTTTTGTATTGTAGTTGATGTTTCCGTTGATTGAAGTGTGTTTTTAGAAACATTTAGTTTGTCGTGAGACATAAAACGTTTCGCGTTTAATAATGATTGTTGTAGTTTGTTATTGTCCATATTTTAAAATTTTGCTATACACCATACTTGGTTCATGCTTTTATCGCCATTCGGATTAAAGTTAGGTCTAACCTCATCAAAAGTATCTAGTGTTTGGTCAAAATTTGTTATTCTATCTAATCTAAAAAATCTCCACCCAGGAATTCTTTGTGGGGTATCTGAGGCACCTTCTCTTTGCCATGCACGTAAAACAGGATTATTTCTTTTAGTAGTACCAGCGGCAACTGGTTCGATAGTTCGCCAACCTGGGTCTAGAGTAGTGTCACCTTGATAATAAATACTAGTTACAAATCTACCTTTGATGGCTCTACAGGCGTCGTCTCTGTTAGCGACCTCCAATAATAACGTTTTTAAAGTATTATTTAATTTCACAATAACTTTTTTTATTAAGGTGTAAGACCTACAGAGTTAGTATTGTCGTCAGATACACTAATATACTGTTCTTTAAAATTAAAAGTATTTGTTTTAATAAGGTCTTTTCTTGTTAAATTATCAGTCTTTGTTCCTGTCTCTTGGTCATGGACACCTAAGAAGTTAGCATTACCTCTACCTTTTTCATCTCCATCACCCATAGCATTCGGATGTTGTGGTCCGTAAACGTCTTTATCAGGGGCGTAAGTATTTCTTGGAAAAAGTTTATCTCTTTCCGATGTTGCGATATCTGTTAGTCTTTGACCAGCTGGTTCTTGTTGTGCCATTTCTTTTTATTTTATAAATAGTTTATGATTTGATTTATTTTATCTATTTGTTCTCTTAAATCCACATTAGGGTCCGGTACATTTACATTTGTTGGATTGGACCCGGTTTTTTCATGTTCTTTATAATGTGTATTAGCTAACCCACCTCTCATTTTATTTTTTTTAGTAGAAGCTTCTCCACTTCTAGTTTGTTCTTCCATCTTATGGAAAATTTTTTTACCGTAATCTCCACCAGTTAATTTGTAAGGCCAAGTACCTTTTTCTTCGTTTCTAAAAAAATTATTTATTTTTTTTAAAAGTTCTAAACTTATAATTGGTCTTTTAACCATGTTAATTGCCCTTTCATACCCTTTAGTTGTTTTTGGTCCAGTAAAATCATTAAGTGCTAATTTTATCTTTTCCATACATTTTGTAGGGACCTTAAACTCTTTACCTTTTAAGTTAGTATCAGGCATTATTTAAGATTTTTAAAGTAATCTATTGGGTTTATTCCATCGGCTTTACACGCTTCTTTAAATTTTTTACCCATTTTATCTAAAATAGGGTTAGCACTATATAAATCCATTTCACCGTCAGATTGAAGTCCGTTATCTTTAGTTTTTTTATCTACAATAACTTCTAAAACATCTCTCATTTTTTTTCTTGAATTATCTTTTATTAGAAATTCTGTTTCATCTGGATTTTCTAAATCCTTACCATAATCAACCGAAGCTTTATGTTTGGCTTTATCTTCAGAGTAACCTCTATCTTCTAAATCTTGTACTACTTCATCCGCGGTCATCAAATCAAAATCTTCCACCTCACCAACGGCAGGACCAACATATGCTTCATTTCTTTCAACTGATTCACCCCAATATCTTTTATAATAGTAACCATACCCACTTCCTTTTTGGGCACCAGTTTTAACAACATCATCACTAGTACTCCTACTAACTTTGTTTGTTTTGTTAATTCCTAGTGGGATTTTAGAGTTTAATAATGCCCCATCAAAGTCCACCAACTCATCCAACTCTTCCTCGTCTTCATTATGTTGTAATCCTTCCCATTCTTCATGAGTTACATCCTTATGAGTGTCATCACACGAGCCTTTATGTTTTAACTTTTTCATCTTTTCTTTTTATTATAAATATTATTCACATCCATAAATATTTATAAACTATGGGACCACAGAATTTAAATAATTATTATTTCAACAGATTAGACGCAAAATTGAATTTTAGCGCATACTACGACTTCTATTTAGCAGCAGACGAAAGAGAGTATAATAGGGAAGTTGTTTACTCTAATTCAATTATTGGGGTTCCCAATACTTTTCCTTCGGGTGGAAGTTTTTCATCTAATAAATTAGGTGTGTGGATGGATTTAAATAGTACAGGTACAACATACCAACCTACTATATTCTGTAATGATTATATACCCACTAATACCTTACTTAGTTTATCTTATTGGGATGAGGCAAGACCAAATCAACACGATGTAGATTGTAGGTGCATTAAATGTGAAACTAAAGGGTTTGCTCCTGAAGGGTCCTTTGTTGAATCTATATGCGACATTGGTTTAACCGGTATAGATAATGGTTTAACTTATTATATGAGTGGTAATACAACAATACCTGATTTATGTTTAACCGGGTTTACAACTCTAACAGCTATGTCTGTCACTGTAACAGCTAGTACTTTTAGTTATAGTAGATGTCTACTAAGGCCAATATCTTGGTCCCCAAACACTCCAGGTGTCATATCCGGTGAACCTAATGGTACTTTTAGGTATCCATGTAACTCTAGTGGTGCAGTAACAGGGAGTACTTCGGCAACTACAGATAACTTTGGAATAATAAATTCCACTTTAAATTCTGGATATACTAGTTGTTGTTTCTTTACAGCTGGAACAGCTTATAGTGTCACAGTAAAAGATGCAAAACTAACCCCCCAATTCGGTTTTGGGGTTTTCACGGCAAACACACTAGTAAATTTAGGTTATACTTCCGCACCTTGTAAGTTGGATACGTTAAAATTATGGAAAAGTATGCCAGACAAGTATAAGTACGACCCTTTACATTATGACAGAAGATTTAAAATGCACGCTGTCACTGGATATACAAATAATAGTTACAATTATAACATTGTAAGTGTAAGTGGTTCATCAGGGTATTATAATGAATTATACGGTGGATTCTACCAAGGTTTTTGGAAGTTAGACGGTCACCCATATGAGGTTTTACCACAAAGACCCGATTGTGGTTGGACAACTGAATGTTTACTTAAAATAAGGACCGGTTCTACAATTTGTACCTCTTCTAATAACACTTTAAATGAAAAATATCCAAACAACAAAGGATTTTTCTGGTATATTGGTACTAGGGCTGAAAATAAATTCTATAATGTATACTCTGGTGAGTGTGGTTTAACTACCTGTGCTCAAGTAGACTTTAGTTGTACAGGTACTTCCGTATACCTTACAGCATCAGCAAGTACAGTAGTTGATGATGTTTGTGGAAATAATAGTAAAAGTTATATTACAGCTACCACCTACAATTCAGGGGTTGATGTTTGGAGTAATTCTTTAGGTTTAAGACTAACGGACGACTATAGGATTGGTTATCGAGCCATATACTACACTGGGACTTGTATAAGTAGTGGAACTTGTGTGACAGGATTAACGTATAGTAGTGGGTTTACTGTGGTAGAAAAATATTCTGATAATATAATATGTCAATTAACAGGAACCACTCAGTCTGAACCTTGGGTTTTAATAACTGCTAGGTTTAGAAGAAATTATTGTTATGATAATAAGTGTGATTTATTAAATGAAGGTGGGGTAAATGACTTATTAGAACCAATAACACCCAATACAATTAACTATATTGATACGTCAACACCCAATTACGGTGAACTTTTTCCAACACCAATTAAAAAAGAAATTCACTTTTCTAAAAAATGGACAGATGCTAGGTGGTTAAGGACCGGGGTTTTAACTATATTCGTAAATGGTAGACCAGTTTTTGTTGATGAGGACTTTGAAGAAATAATACCTAGAAGATTAAATACTGACCCACAGAAACAAGTTGGTGTTCCTTATAATATGAGTTGGGGTGGTGGGTCTCAGGGACTTATAGACACATTAACTTTTATGTCTGGTTGTACTCAGGCATCCGCTGGACCACGTTCAAGAACCTGTAGACCATATACACAGGACCCTACAGATTTAAATTTACTAATACAAGAATATTTTGCTGGTACTTGGGATGGTGGTATATCACAAATGAGATACTACCTAGAACCATTAGGGGCAGACGAAATTATTCATAATTATTTAGTTAATAAAGATAGGTACTCTTTAATTGATTGTAGTTGTTTAAGTACTACTTGTGTCCCAGGAAGAGCAATCTATTTAAGGGATGGTGATTCTTTAGACATTATAATAGAGTATAATAATACGGATGTAACATACACAGATGATGACCCACCTGTATGTATAAATCACATGAACAACGTTGCTGTAGATAGGTTAAACCTATATGTCGACCCAAAGTATAACGGGGTAAGAATAAAGAGTGCGGTAATGGATAATGTACAAAGTTATGCTATTTATAGACATAGTAAATCTACTGGATATGCTGCGGAATTAGTTACATTCCCATTCAACCTATTAGCGACTGATGTTGTAAATGTGTACATAACCCAAAGAATTGTATGTACAAATGTAGCAAAAGTTACTCTGTTAGGAAATTTGTATAAATAAAAAGATATTTAATAATAAAGAGAAGATATGTCTTGTAAGTGTAAAAATATAGTCGAAAATTTTCAAGGAGGTGATATACCGTTAACTACCACCTTCCTAGACGTAGCACAATTTAGTGCGGATAGTAGATTTAATGACATCATGTATTTGAATCATTCACCACATAGATTTAATGGTGTGACTCAAATAAATGACGCACTTACTTTAATGACTTTGGGGTCTCACCCTAGTCCTCTAATTTTTGGAGATAAATTTAGGATTTTAGTTAATTCACAAGTTAATCATGCAGATACTTATGTAATACAGGGTACCATGGAATTAAATGGAGAATTAATGTTAAACCCTTAACAATATAAAGTAGTTGAATAAAAAAAGAAAAAAATAAATAAAAGATGCCAGCAAAAATTAGATTTTATAAAGAAGCTAAAACAGCCATATCCACACCAGCAAGTCCTTATGTGACATTTTTTGCTGGGGCAGATGCCTTAATTCCAGACGGGTCTGGAAATTTAAACCATTTAACCGCTATAGACTCAGCGGGGAATCAATTAGTAATACCTTACTTAGATGAGGCTTTAACCAACACTAGAGGATTAGCTTTTAAAGCTGATGTAGATATGAATGCGTTACTAACCCTTACATCTATGACTGCATCAGTGATAGGTAGAGTGTATCTAGCATCTACTGGTACAACACAGACATCTCAATATAACACAACAACTACACAAGCAACAGATGCTCTATCATTCGCAGCTTACAATAACCTTTTAGAGGACAATATTGTGATTAGTACTACTGGGATTACCTACATAACAGGTAGTTTACCTACATCTACCTACGCAAACAACTACTTTAGTTTATCTAACGGTTCTGGTGATACGGCAAGTCTTGGTTCGTTACCAGATAGTAACGAATACCAATTTAGAGTGTATGACCCTAGTAATTCACACCAAATAATAATCACACCTACTGGTATGACTATTGAGGTTTCCGGTACATCAGTTTTCCAATTCTCATCTACTGAAGGTTTGGTTGGTACCTCTTCAAGTGGGTCTTTTGGTAGTGTTATTTCTAGTGGGATTACTTTACAAAGTGTATCATCACCATCTGGTACTACAGGTGGATTTACCGGACCATCTAGTGAAATTTTAACTCAAACGGTACAGGTAACCTCAGCACAAACAGCTGTCTTAGATTCTTACCATAATAGAATAACTTTAATTGAAGCACCAGGAGGTAATGAATTATTAGATGTTATAACAGTAACTGGTAAGTTTAATTATTTAGGTAATTTAACCGGTGACCAACCATATTCAGCTAACACTAATGTGTATATTGTGTCTTCTGGTACAACCGCGACTACGTATATGCATGAAGGAGCTATGTTCTATTCACCAACATTCTTAAGTGGTCAAACAGGAAATGGTACAGTTTATAGTAAATTTACACAACCACCTTTAACATCATTTCAGTCTATTAGTACAGACAAGGCCACTAATTTAAGTAATATGGGGTTAGGTCAACCAATTATGATTGCCACTCAAGGAACACCAGATGGACAAGGTTCTCCAGTCGCAAACTACGATAATTTCGCCATAAACGTGGTTTATAGAAAAACCCAATTCTAAATAAGACATGGAATTTTTTATTAGAAAAGATGCTACCGAACCAATACTTAAAATGCAACTCATTCAAGATGGGAGAAATGATTATATGCATTTTCATGATAAGTTAGCTAACTCTTCTATTGGGTTTTCTATGAGAAGAGTAGATAATGGGGAGTTTGTTATACTTAATAAATCTGCAGGTATAGTATCTAAAACCACTATAGAACCTAACGCACCCGACGAATATTACATATATTATCGTTGGCAATCTTCTGACACATCCGAGGTTGGAAGGTACCAAGCACAATTTGACATAACTTTCATTGATGATGGGTCCGAACTAATTGTACCTATTAGAGATGACTTATATATTAACATAAATGATAGTTTTGTTAGAAGTCAATGTAAATCATTTTAATATTTGATTTAAGCTAATTTTATTCCTATATTTAATTTAGTGTTAAGTAGAACTCGTGAAATCACGAAGCCAATATTACAAACGTTAAAATTAAACATATGAAAATCAATCAAGAAATTATCCAAAGTTTCCTAGAGGGAACTGACCCCGAAAAATACATTGTAGCAGTAGAATACGACTACAGAAGTAACTCCATTTATAAAATAAAAGAAGACCCAATAAACGGTAAATCAATCCAAAAAGATAAGTTTATTCCTTTTGCTTGGGTTGGCAATCTAAAACAAACTAATTTTTATTCCAATAGTAGGATAAGACAACAGGAAGCTATGAGTAAACATGGTATCCTAATAGAAAAATTAAAAACTGAAGATAATGAAAGGTTAGAAGAGGGCCAAACTTATCTAGTAAAAACAACTAAAACTTATAGAAATTTAGTTAGCTTTTTTAGGGAAGGTGGGTTAAATCCCTGGGCCATGGAGACTAGACATTTAATAACCATTTTAAGTCCAGTAGAACAGTACTTAACACAAACACAAAAAAGATTATTTAAAGGATTTACTGAGTATGAAGAAGTTCATAGGTTAATGTTTGATATTGAAACAACCTCATTACGACCACAAGACGGTATGATTTTTTTACTTGGTATGTTGGATAATAGGGGCAATAGTAAAATATTTTACGCTGATGATGACGAATCTGAAAGACAGTTAATAATAGACTTTTTTGATGAAATACACAGAATAAAACCAACTATAATAGGTGGATATAACTCATCTTCGTTTGATTGGGATTGGTTGGAGAGGAGAGCTGAAATACTTGGTTTGAATATACGAGACATAGTTAAAACCCTAAATCCACACAGTCCATTTAAAAGAAGAGACTCAATACTAAAATTAGGTGCGGAGGTAGAAGACTATAAAAGTACCCAAATGTGGGGATACAACGTTATTGATGTCGCTCACTCTGTTAGAAGAGCACAAACAATTAATTCCGATATTAAATCTTGGGGTCTTAAATATATTACTGAATTTATTGGAGCAAATAAAGATACTAGGGTTTATGTTGATGGAGATAAGATTTCTTCTACTTATGCTGAAAATAAAGATTTCTTTTTTAACCCTAGAACTGGAAAATATAAATCGGTAGAAACTCCAGGATTAGAGGACTTAATAAAAAAACACCCCAACACATACGAAGTGTTAAATGGGCAAGAAGTAGTTAAAAAATACCTAGAAGACGATATAGATGAAACTTTAAGGGTTGACGAACAATTTAACCAAGCTTCGTTCTTACTTTCCACTATGGTACCAACAACCTATGAAAGAGTTTCTACTATGGGTACCGCTACATTATGGAAAATGTTAATGTTAGCTTGGTCTTATCACCAGGGTTTAGCAATACCAAAGAAAGAAGAAAAACGTCCTTTTGTTGGTGGTTTATCTAGATTAATTAAAACAGGTTATTCTGAGGACGTACTTAAACTAGATTTTAGTTCACTTTACCCATCTATACAATTGGTACACAATGTTTTTCCTGAGTGTGACGTATCTGGAGCAATGGAAAGTATGTTAAAATACTTTAGAGATACCAGAATAAAATATAAAAAGTTAGCTTCAGAATTTTATGGTGTAGATGATAAGAAATCTGAGTCTTATGGTAGAAAACAATTACCTATTAAAATTTTTATTAACTCTATGTTTGGGTCCCTATCTGCACCACAAGTATTTCCTTGGGGAGATATGGATATGGGTGAAAAGGTTACTTGTACAGGAAGACAATATCTAAGACATATGATTTCTTGGTTTATTGAGCGTGATTATTCACCTTTAGTTTTAGATACAGATGGGGTAAATTTCTCATGTCCTAAAGGTTTAGAAAAACACTCTTATATTGGTTTAGGTAATAATGAGTTAGTAGTTAAAGACAAGGAGTATATTGGTTCTGAGGCACATGTTGCGGAATACAATGATTTATATATGGTAAATGAAATGGGGTTAGATACCGATGGACAATGGCCTTCATGTATTAATGTTTCTCGTAAAAACTACGCTCTTTTAACTGACAAAGGTAAGATAAAGTTAACTGGTAATACTATTAAATCAAAAACTTTACAACAGTATCTAGTGGAGTTTATGGATACTGGATTAGGTTTATTATTAAATGGGAAGGGTAAAGATTTTGTTGAGCACTACTATGAGTACCACACTAAAATATTTAACAAAAAAATACCCTTGGCTAAGATTGCTAATAAGTCTAGAGTCAAATTAACATTAGATGAGTACCACAAAAGGTCAAAAAAAGTAAATAAAGCTGGAAACCCTATGTCTAGAATGGCACACATGGAATTAGCTATTAGAGATAATATAAGTGTTAATTTAGGTGATACAATATTTTACGTCAATAATGGTACAGCTTTATCACATGGTGATGTACAATCTAAGAAAAAGAAAGACGGAACCAAAGAAACCATTTTAAGGTGTTATATGGTAAAAGAAAATGACATGAAAAATAATCCAGATATGTTAGGTGATTATAATGTAGCCAGGTATATTAATATTTTTAATAAGAGAGTAGAACCTTTACTAGTTGTTTTTGGTCATGAAGTAAGAGATTCTTTATTAATAAAACACCCACAAGACAGACAGTATTTTACAACTAAACAATGTGTACTAATAAATGGTTTATCTAGAAAAGAAGGTGACCAGGATACACTTGAAGAGGTTTTAACCGCATCTCCAGAAGAAATGGTTTTCTGGAATAAAATGGGAGAAGACAAAGATGCTTTTTTAGAGGAATTAGGAATTTTTAATACCGTCGGATGACAGTATATACCAAGACCCGTCTGTAAAAATAAGTTCTATACAACTTTCAGTCCCAAGCTCTAATGAACCCCAAGTGTCATCTATTAAGCCAACTGATGTTTTAACCACACACTCAACCATGGATTTAATGTAAACTTTATAACCTTCTTCACCTTCTAAAGTTATTTCACTCTTTTCACCCTTAACTATTAGGTATTCTTCTTTGTTGGTTGTGTAGTTTTCGGTAATGGTCTTAATTAGTTTTTTATCTGACGATTCTGAGCCTACCCAACCATCTAATAATCCATTTTTTAACACCCCCATTAAACCAACAGCTAAAAGTTTATATTTTACACCATCAGGTCTACCATCTATATCGTAATGAACAAACTCTTTTAGTCCTAGAGAATCCACTTCTTCAGCGATTAAACCTATACTTTCTTCCCCATTATGGTTCCATTTAAATTTTTTAGGTTCTAATTGAAGTAGTTTGGCGTAGGAAGAAAAAGGTAGTGTGGTAACATCATGTTTATACCTTAGAGAAGATGAGTGTTTGGTTACTTCACCTGTAGTGGGGTTAATTTGTAAATCTAAATTATCTGCTGTGGGTATTTGGTTTGGGTTTATTTGTACTGAAGAAGCCCAAGTATTTAGGTTAGGTTGTTGATTTAAGGCTAACACAACAGTAGAACCTGTGGTTGCACTCACCGTAAAGTTGTACGTGTCCGCACTATACCAATTTGCTCTTAAGTTATCACCTACGTTTGTAGAACCAGACATAGTAGCTGTAGTACACCTATTTTGGTATATTTGTCTAGAAAAGTCAGCTCTTGTTCTTAGACCGCTTTGACCTAAATAATCATATCCCATATTAAATTACGTTATAAGGGTCCTGAAAAGGACGATACTGTAATGATTTGTTAAGATTTTCAGCTTCACTCGCTTTTCTCTCCATCATCTTATCTTGGCGTAACCTCTCCAATCTCCCAACTAATTCCTCTATTAATTTAGATTTTTCATCTATAGCTTCTGAAGATAAACTAGAATAGTCCATAGTCAATTCACTATCTGGTACTTTTAATGCTCCACTAAATTTACCTCTTACCCTACCCAAAGTTTCTTTTGCTAATGCGGTAAAATATCTTCTAGCCCACGCTTTCGCGGCTGAATTTAATTCGTACCATTCTATATCTTGTAAAGGAACATCAGAAGGTAATCTAATAATGTCCGGGTTTTGTCTATAACAATCGTCAACATCACCATCTGTATCGTAATACCAATACCAAACCCTATCATTTTTCATTAATTTATTACTAAAATCAAAATTACCACCAGGTACGTTATATAGGTGAAGAAACTTTGACCCTTCAGGTCCAGCAGTAATTCTATAGGTTAATTCACCACCGATTAATCTATTTTTAAGATTTCTATCACCCATTCTAAGTAGTATATCATAAGCAGGCATCATATAGTAAGACCCAACAATACCCATTTGAGACATTCCCATTCCTCCTCCTATTCCACCCATACCACCCATTCCACCCATAAATGGGTCTAGAAATGATTGGTCTAGTTCAGGTCTAGTGTACCATAAAACTTCGTTTATTTCTCTACCAGCTGGTATTTGGTATATCTGTTGGTCTTTTACTAGAGTAATGTAATCTTTTTTTAATTGCCAAGGACCTCCAGCTTGTAAACCAACAATTTTAGAATACGCGTAAGTAAAGGAAGTCTCCCAATCTAAACTCCTAGTTGTAAACGCTCTAGCTAAATCAGCCTCATCTACATTTATCCCATATAAAGAAGACCATTGGTTCTCAATTAACCAATCTTGGACATACATCGCATAATCTTGAATTGCGAGTTCTAAGAGAGAATCTAACATCTCATCTTCTAACTCCACACCAATAATAGGTGCCCCTAATTGATGTCTCAATTGGGTAAAGAGTTTATTTCTTTCTGTTGGGTCTATTCCTGATGACATACGCTTTTATTTATAAATATATTTTAATAACTATATACCCATAAATATTTTAATTAATGTTTAACTCATTAAGGATGGCTGAAAGAATATCTTCATCGTTTATATTGTCTCCCATCACTGTATCAATAATATTTTTTTTATTCTGTAAAATACTGTATATAGTTTGTTCTATCGTGTTTTCATAAATAGGGTAAATACAAGAAACATTTTTCTTTTGTCCTATTCTAAAAGCTCGGTCTTCAGCTTGAGAATGGTCTGAGGGTACAAAACTTAAATCGTTCATTATCACCACTTCCGCCTCAGTTAAAGTTATTCCAACACCACCAGACTTTAAATTTGATATAAAAAGTTTAACTTTTGGGTCTGTTTGGAACCTGTCCACACTCTCTTGTCGTTCTTCTTTTTTCATAGAACCGTGTAGTACAACAGAAACATCTTTAAACTTATCGTACATATCCATTAAAGGTTTTGTGAAATTTGTAAACACAATTACTTTTTTCTCTTGTTCTAAAGATTGTTCTATTAACTCACAAGTTACTTTAATTTTTTCATTAGCTATAATTTGTCTTACTTTCATTAATTTAGCTAAATGGATTGCTAAATTTTGTTCTTGATTATCGTCCGACCAACTTAAATAGTCCCCCATTTCTTTTTTATATTCATAAGAACTTAATTCAAGATATATTGGGGTTATAATCTTATCTGGTAAATCTATAACCTCTTCTTTTAACCTTCTTAAAACTTTATTTTTAGTTCTGTCCCTTAATTCTTCTAGGTTGGATGAACCACTGACGTTCCATATTTTTCTTCCACCAGGACCCCTAAATTGTTTTCCATCACAATACCTGGTAACATAACCAATCCAATTTACCGACACCCTACTTTCCACCAACTTTAATAAGTTGTAGTAGTTTATTGGTCTGGATGTCATCGGTGTACCAGATAACAACCAAGTTCTGTCAGATTTATTTATTATTTCATTAGCAATTTTTGTTCTTTGAGCTTTTGTATTAGATATGTAATGAGCCTCATCTACAATCACCAAATCAAAATTTGATTCTAATATAGTTCTATTGTCATTTCCTTTTAATGTGTGAAAGTTTTTTAATATATCATAATTTATAATGACGTACTTTCCATCCTCCCATTTTTTGCCTTCGATAATACTTATTTTTTCTTTACTGTAATTTTCTATTTCTCTTTTCCAGTTAAGTTTTAAAGATGCGGGACATATTATTAATATTTTTTTAGATTTAAGAACAATGGAGGCTATAACCGCAGCTGTTGTTTTTCCTAATCCCATATCATCGGCTAATATAAATTTTTTATTATTCACTAATTTTTCTACAGCTTCTATTTGGTGTTCTAGTGGGGGTCTATGAGAAAATGGTTCATAGTTAACTTCTATAGTTTCTTTGTTTTCGGGAATAAGTTGGGATTTAGGGACCCAAAAAGAGTATAGTTTTTCTGATTCAATTACCCTACCCCAAATGTGAAAAGACTTATCTTTTTGAACTAGTATTTTTTCTACCCATACTTTTGTTGGTTTTGTAGGTAATATTTTTTGCTCTTGTAGTTGGTCACCATAATAGGTGTCAATATCTACCCATTTTCTGGCTATTTTAGGTATGTCGTTAAAATACTTTAATATGTATTCTGCTTGTGAACGACCTAACTTATAGTATTTACTAACACTCTTTTCTTTAATATCCAATATATAGTTATTGGCTCCATTATATGAGGCCAACATCTCCATAGCTTTTTTTTCTGGTATTTGTATATCCAAAGTAAATAATTTAACAAATAATTATAACCATTATCTAACTATTTATAAAGTATAAAGGATGTTTTATGGCAAAAAATAGAGTACCAATAACAAGAATTAATAAGTTTTTCGGAAGTGAGGATATGAATCTTCAAGAACGAATAGGCATGGAGTATTTGCATGGTAATCTTAATTTTACTTTAGTACTGTTTAGAGTTGATAGGGAAAAGACTGTTGGGGATAGGGTATATGGAGAAGCTCTTCCTGAAGAAATTAGGTATTATGCACCGGTAGAATTTAAAGCTTTAGTAAAAATAGACCAACCAAGTAACGATTCTTATGCTGGTGGAATTATGAGGTATTTAGAAAGTGGTAACTTAACATTAAGTGTATATATAAAACACCTAGAGGAGTTAGGTACTGACATAAGTTATGGTGATTATATTGGGTATCCAGAAACAGAAGACAAAACAAGATATTTTGTTGTGGCAAATGATGGTAAAATAGCTAACGATAATTCACACACAATAGGTGGGTATAAACCATTTTATAGAACTGTAGTCTGCACCCCAACTTCAGAAAACGAATTTAAAGGAATTTAATATGGCGTTACCTAAAAAAGTTAAAAAAACATTAAATATGTATCCGGTAGTTAGGAACCAACCTCACTACCCTTCTGGATACGATGGTTTATCTACACCTAAAAGAAGAAAACAACTAGAGGAATTTATTAGTAAAGATGGTACATTTCTACCTAAAAGTGTGTTACACGAAGATTTAGATTTGGGGATGTTGGATTTTGTTAAAGATAGGTTAAGGGTCCAGATTGATGGTAAGAGTATAAATTTTATTGACCAAATATTAACGGTACAAAGGTGGGCAGAATTTTCAAATACTTGGAGTTTTGCTGATGATGACAGACAAGTAGAACTTCCATTTATAGTGGTGGTTAGGCAACCTGACCCCCAGTACGGAACAAACCCAGCATTAAATTACACAATACCAGATAGAAAAGCTTTTCATTATGCAAAAGTACCTACTTGGGATGGTCAAAGAAAGGGTATGGACTTATATAAAATACCACAACCGGTACCTATTGATATAACTTACGATATAAAGATTGTTTGTAATAGGATGAGAGAGTTAAATCAATTTAATAAAATTATGTTACAAACTTTCACTTCTAGACAAGCGTACACTTTTGTTAAAGGACACTACATCCCAATCATTATGCAATCCATAAGTGATGAAAGTCAAATAAGTGATTTAGAAAAAAGAAGGTTTTATAATCAAACTTACCAACTACAACTACAGGGGTTTTTAATTGATGGTGAAGAATTTGAAGTGAGTCCAGCAATCTCAAGGTCTATAGTCCTAACTGAAGTAGAAACTAGAGTTAAAAAAAGAAAGTCACCACCAACAGAAGAAAACCCAGATGGTCCTTTTACAGAGGTAGTGTGTTTTGCTTCTGGAGCCACGGCTAGTGCTACCGCTATAATTTCAGGTGGTTCAGTTACTGGAATAACTGTAGATGTTACAGGTTCCGGATACTCAAGCATACCTTCAGTCAATTTAACTGGTGGTGGAATACCACCAATATCAGCAGCCACTGCTGTAGCGGTAGTAACTAATAAAGCGGTAACGGCAATAGATGTTACATTTATGGGTACTGGGTACACTAGTACCCCAACTGTGGAGATTGGGCCTCCAGAGGAAACAGATGGGAGTAAAGTATTCCAATATAGTGGTAGTTTACAGATTGTAGATATGACTAACATTACTTCTTGTTCAATAACCATAGACGGTATATCTACACCAGCTGCTAAATTTACAGAATATTATGTTACAAAAGGACAGACATTATCGTTTGACGTTATTAAGATAGACCCATATAAATCTTCTTGTTTGACTTTTTCAGTTGATTTTGGTTAGTCACCTCCGTAGATGTCTGGTTTAGGTTTACACCTATCTAAGATTAATTTTTCTACAAAAGCAAACATCTTTAAACCATTTTCTTCACAATATCTTTTTAAAATTTTGTGGGTTTGTGGTGTTATCTTAATATTTTTTACTCTTTTGGGGGTTGCCATAACAATAAGTATGATAAAAGTATGACTTTTTTCATACACATTAATTATTTAGCCATTTTAGTTAATGCTTTTCACTTCCTTCAGAATATTTATTTAAAAATCGAATAATAATAATAACTAAAAATAATAAAAGAAATGGCGAGCGATTCTAACAAAGTATTTGTTTCTCCAGGTGTTTATACATCGGAGAAAGATTTAAGTTTTGTAGCACAAAGTGTAGGTGTTACAACATTAGGTTTAGCGGGTGAGACTTTACAAGGTCCAGCGTTTGAACCTATTTTAATAAGTTCATATGGTGAGTTTCAAACTTACTTTGGTACAACTAGTACTGAAAAGTATGTTGAGACACAGATACCAAAATATGAATTATCATATATAGCAAAAGCATATTTACAACAGTCTAACCAACTATTCGTTACTAGAGTACTTGGTTATTCTGGTTTTGATGCAGGACCTTCTTGGTCTATATTGACTAGGGGTAACGTAAATTGTGCTACTATACAGTCACAATGTACATCTTGGAATAATGCTTATGTTCCTGGTTTTGCAAGTGGTGAAGGTACTTTCCCTGGTACTGGTTACTACCAAACAGGTAATACACAATATGATATTCAATCCCCAACAGGATTTTATTACCAAGGTTCTGGACAAACTTCTTGTTATGGAGCTAGTGGTAAAACACCAGTATCTTATTTAGTAACTAACGTTCCAACATATTGGTCGGGTACTTCTGTGACTTCTGGTCCGTTAACAACTTTCGCAAATGGGTCAATGCAACCGTTAGGTGATGACTGGTACAGTGCAAATTTACCAGCAATGCTTGTTCCGACAATAGATGAAATAATAACTAAATATGACGGTTCAACAACTACACTACGTCAAGATTTAAACTCTTTCTTTTACGCTTTATATAATAACTTCTCTCATCCATCAGTAACTTGTGCAACGGGAGCTACACCTTGTTACACTAATTTAAGTGGTACTTCACTAGCTTATCAATATGGTGTGAGTAATTTTGATGTTGGTAACCCTAATTCGGGTAGTACGTGGCCTGCACCAGTAATTAACCAATCAGGTGGGTTTGTTGATGATACTTTCTGGGCAGCCTTTTCTGGTGTAAGTTCTAATAGATTAAATTCACAATACAATCCAAACGGATATGCTGACGCACCTTTCTGTGATGCTGGTAGTAATACAAACCAAAATGATAGTTGGGAATATACCTTCTTTGACTATGTAGATGGTGCATATACAGGAATATCTTTTACTATTGGTGTTGATGTTGCAGCTGGAGCTGTACAAGACGCAAGTACATCAGACAAAACTAATTTATACACTGGTAATACGTCTATGACGTTTACTTACTGGAGTGCTGCTACTTATTGTGATTTCGATAATCAAGTAGTTGCGACGTTTAGGTCTAGAGGTGTTAGTACCTTATCGTCAGGTGGTCCAGAATATAGAGTAACTGGTGCTACAGACGTAAGTTTTGTATGTACTGGAAGTACGTATGATGATGTACTAGTTAATCCATTCTCTACTTTCGCTATAGATGTAACAGATAAAGAAAATAGAGGATTTAGATTTGATACTAATATGGCAACAACGGACAAAAAATACCTTAAAAAAGTATTTGGTGTACAACCATTTGATAAAGACATGTTAGAGGTACCTATTTTTGTTGAGGAGGCTTATCCAAATATGTTAACTCACGCATACAAAAAAGGTTTTGTTAGAGGATTACAATGTACACTATTAAATTTACCAGAATTTAGAAACCCTAATAATACAAACACAATAGGTTTCTACCAAGAACAATGGCAAACACCGGTTACACCATATGTTGTTTCTGAATTACGTGGTAGTAAAGTTTATAAATTATTTAGAGTTGTTTCAGTGGCAGATGGAAACGCTGCAAATACAGCTATTAAAATTTCAGTTGTTAATATAAGTTTAGAAAGGTCAGAATTTGACTTAATAGTAAGAGACTACTATGATACAGATTCTTCTCCTACAGTATTAGAAAAATACACTAGATGTAGTATGAACCCACAACTTAACACTTATGTAGGTAATAAAGTTGGTACAGTTAATGGTGATTACGAGTTAAAGAGTAGGTATATCATGTTAGATATGGACCCAGAATTAGAAATGGATAATAACCTATGGGACGCTGTTCCTTGTGGGTTTGAGGGGTACATTAGTAGGTCTTACGACGCAATGAGAAGTCCTACACTATATTATAAAACTAAGTATGACGCACCTGGTGATGTTATTTATGACCCACCATTTGGAACTACTGCTGGTTTAACTAATAGAAGTTTAAGTTCTGGTGATAAAATAAGAACAACTTATTTAGGTATTTCAGATGTAGCACCTGGAGCATATGATGATGATTTCTTCCAGTACAAAGGAAAACAAGCACCAACTAACGCTTGTAATGACTCAACTGGTGATAACTGGGCTTGTTTAACACAAGGTTTCCACTTAGATAGTGGGGCAACTTGTTCACAACATAGTGAGTTATGTGCACACATTCTATGTGGTTGTCCATACGGTTCAACATCTTCATCAGCGACTACAGACCAGTTTGCTGTAGGTGACGCACCATTTACAAAAGAACCTACAAACATTGGTAGTCCATACTATAAATTACAATCTAGAAAATTCACATTCATGCCTTACGGTGGTTTTGATGGGTGGGACATTTACAGAAAGTTTAGAACTAATGGTGATGGTTACATCAGAGGAAAATCAGGATTCTTAAATGGAGCTTGTAGTACTACACAATTCCCTGGAGCTACTGGAGACGGTTCGTTTAAATTCTTAACTAAAACACCATGGGGTGAAGCTGGGTATTTCGCAACTACAGACTATTACGCTTACCTATTCGGTATAAGAACATTTAGAAATCCGGAAGCTGTTAACATTAATGTTTTCTCTACTCCTGGTATTGATTATGTAAACAACAGTAACTTAGTTGAAGAAAGTATAGAAATGGTTGTTGGTGAAAGAGCTGACTCACTATATGTGTGTACAACACCTGACTTTAACATGTTTGTGTCTTCACCTAGTGACCCATCTAACATTATACAACCTACAGAAGCGGTGGATAATTTAGATAACACTGGAATAGATTCTAACTATACGGCAACTTATTACCCTTGGGTATTACACAATGACACTGAAAATAACACTAGAATTTGGTTACCACCAACATATGATGTTATGAGAAATGTCGCACTAACGGATAACATTTCGTTCCCTTGGTTCGCGTCAGCAGGTTATACTCGTGGTATTGTAAACGCTGTAAAAGCTAGAAAGAAACTTACTTTAGATGAAAGAGACACTCTTTACGCTGGTAGAATTAACCCAATCGCTACGTTCTCTGACGTTGGAACTATTATTTGGGGTAACAAAACACTACAAAGTAGAGAGTCTGCTTTAGATAGAATAAATGTAAGAAGATTACTATTACAAGCTAGAAAACTTATTTCTTCAGTATCTGTAAAATTAGTGTTTGAACAAAATGATGAACAAGTTAGAAATGAATTCTTAGACTTAGTTAACCCAATCCTAGACTCTATTAGAAGAGAAAGAGGTTTAACTGACTTTAGAGTTGTAGTTTCTGATGACCCTCAACTAATTGACCAAAATACATTAGAAGGTAAGATTTACATAAAACCAACTCGTTCTCTTGAGTTTATTAGTGTCGAGTTCTTGATTACACCAACAGGAGCTTCATTTGAGAACATATAAAATAATTAAAAATGAAACATAACATTAGAAAATCAGAAATAATAAAGAGGTTAGGGTTAAGATTATCTTTACGGGAACATTCAGGTATTAAACCTAGTGAAATAAAATTAACACCAAACCAATTTGATAGGTTATTGGAAAACTATATGGATTATGAAGAGTTTGAAATGGGTGAAAACTTTGGGGATGGGGACCTAACAATAGGTGACCCAACCTTACAAGGTATGGTAACCCAATCGGACGACAACTACTTCCAGGACAGTGAATCACCTAGTGAGTTAGATGAAGGTATGGATGATGAAATGCCTGAGGAGGATTTAGATGAAATGTGGGCTAATTTAGCTGCAGCAGCTGCCGCAACTTTAGGAGCCAAAGCTGGTGAAAAAGTTGTAGATAAATATTTAGAAGAAAAAAATGACTTAGTTAAATCACTAAATGAATCTTATAAGATAATAAGAGAAACAATTAAATCTAAAAAAGGTGGTAAACTAAGGTTATCTAATTATAATTCTAGAGTAATATCTGAATCGTTTTACGGTAGTGGAAGTAATAGAAATCACCCAGGTGAGTCTGCAGCCGCAGGTTTAGAAAATATTATTAATAGTATTAAAAAAGGTTATGCTTTTGTTAAAGACCCTAAAACTAGAAAACAGATTGAGAATACTCTAGTTAAGTTAAGTAATTTTATGACTTATACTGCTGAATTAATGGCGTCTGGTAGAGACCAAAGAGCTCCACAAAGTTACGATTCAGTATCCAAACCATTACCTTATCCAGATTTAGACGAACCAGAAGTTTTAGAAGATATCGACGATGAGATAGATATGGGTGAGGCAAACTGGATTCAGGATGTAAATAAAGAATCAAAAAAGGACGGTACTGAAGGTAAATTTGGTGATTGGTGTGTAAGTAAAGGTTACAAAAATGGTTGTTCTGAAGCATGTATTGAGGAAGGTAGAAGAAGAGGTGGTGTGTGGCAAGAACGAGCTGACTACGCTCATACACTTTGTGGGTTTAAAAAGTAAAAATTAAATAGAACATATAGATATAAAAAAACCACCTAATAAGTGGTTTTTTTTATTTAAGGATTATTTTATTAACTTCCCCCCATTAAATAAAATTATAATAAAAATCATAGGACATAAAAAAGGAGCTTTTAAATAGTGGGTAAATATGTAAAAATTATACCAACCGTTAGAAGGCGTACCATTTCTTCCTTCTTCTATTTCTAAATAATTTTCTTGTAGTTGTTTTTGGTTAATTAAAATAAAACCAGTCATTACTACCATTGAGAGTGTTAAGTATCCTAAAATGTATTCTATCATCGTCTTTTTATTTTATAATTATTATTATTATTGTTAATTCCTATTATATTATACTACAAAGATAATAAAAAGTTTCGTAATTACCAAACAAATTCACATTGTTTTTATTTGTTATTTGTGGTTTTTTTCGTATCTTTGTATTGAATTTAAAAAACAATTATATGAAATTATCCATGTTTGATTTTGACAATACCTTGGTCAAAACACCGTACGAAGATAGTCCTTATCTCGACACAAAAGAAAGTTTAGACTCAGAAAAATGGGAGTTTAGCTTTAATAAAGAAACAGTAAAAAACTATTTTAATGAGTTAAACGAAAAAGAAGTTGTTACTGTTTTATTAACAAATAGAATAGATAGTGTTAAAGAACAGGTTATGTCTATACTTAAAACTAAAGATATTAATTTTAATGAAGAATTATTTATATTAGGAAAAGACGGTGATAGGTCTAAAGGTAAGAGGGTTGAAAGTTTGATAAAAAAGTATCCTGAAACTACTGAGATTGAGTATTGGGAGGATAAAGACAAACACATAGATGATGTAGTTAACTACTGTAAAAAATACCCAAATATTAAATTAAAAGTTAATAAGGTTATTTAATTTTTTCTATGTTATCAGATGGTCTATCTGATAAATCAATTAATTCTTTATTGTCGACGGTCCACACATTATCAAAAATAGGTATCATATTTCTCATATTATCTTTAACTTGTTGATGGTATTGAGCTACCATTTCAGGTGGTAAACTTCTAGGTCTTTCATCGTTTCTAAGTTGTGCGAGTTCTAAAGGTGTTCTAACATACACTAAAGTTGTGTTAAAACCATTTTCTTTGGCCAACCCATGTACTTCCTTCATTACTTTTTCTTGCCCACCACCAGCGTCATATACAACATTAACTGATTGATTTCTTTCTTGTTCTAAAAACTGTTTTAAAAATTTTACTGTCAGGTTTTTTGGGTCGGACGTTGTGTAAGTCATGTCTAAGATTTGTTGATACCCTTCAGGTGTAGATATATTTTCCTCCCACTCATCACCCCATAATTTTTTTGCTGTCATAACCCTAACCTGGTCAACATTAAAGTTTTTAACATTATCTAAATTAATTAGGTTATTAGTTATAAAACTTTTACCAGCTCCTGGACCACCAGCGATAACCACAAAATTATTGTTTGGTTGATTAAACCCAATAACTTTTTCCTCCAACAACAATGTTGGTGTTGTTTCCTCTCTTAATATTTTTTTAATTAAGTTTCTCATTATCGAGTTTTTAGGTATTGGATTATTGTCTCTACCATTCCAGCATCAAAAAACCTACTATCAAACTCACCTATTACTTCATATTCGTCTGGTTTAGGTCCTTCAACACTTATCGATTGTGGTGAATCATAATATAAAACGTATTTTGGGTGGTCGTATCCTTCGATATATTCCATCACTATTTCTCCACCCCTATATTCCTCTCTGGAAAGTTCGTCTATTTTGAACTCTTGTAGTAATTTTTTTATTTTCTTTCTCATGTTACCAAGCTCTACAACTCCAATATCTTGCTTTCCATTTAGGCCCTGGATTATCACAATTATGTCTTGCCCTAAAAGCTTTTCTTCTTGCTGGGTTAGATTTTTTTATTCTCATTGTTTTTTCACCTTTCTTTTTAGCGGATGTACCACCATGACCAAAATTAACTTTAACAACGTTACCTTTGTCATTTTTAACATAAACTTTAAACTTCTTTACGTCACCTCTGGTTGGTTTGTTTAACTTTACCTTCCTACCTCTATATTCAGCTTCTTGTATTATACTTTCATTTTTAAATCCTTTACATGCCGATGGTGTAGGTCTACATCTAGGTTTTTTTCTATTCTCACCTTTACTCCTACCACAAGGCTTACATTTACCGTCTCTACATGTGTTACAATCAACCCAACCACCCGTTTTACCAGGAGCTCCCTTTCTTTTAAACCAATCTCTTAAACTAGTCTCTGAACTAGGTTTTTTGGTTAACTTTCTTTTTTCATTTAAATCTAATTCTTCTTTTGTGGTTGTTTTGCCCCAGTTAGACGCTCCGACTTTCCTACATTTAGATAACGCACCTGACGCATAAGCAGACGGCCAAACATCATACCTTGCTCTTACTTTACGGTAACAAGCATCTTTTTTTGTTTTAGTTTTCTTTTTTTCATCCAGGTTAATCTCATTACCTGGTTGAAACATCATTAGTTTTTTTACCTGTGACTCTGTTAGTTTAATTTGCATACTAATAAATATAGATTTTAGTTTAATTATTTTATTTTAACTCTTGGTATTTTTTGGATACGTTATCCCAATTAACTATCTTCCAAAAGTTTTTTATATATTTTTTTCTGTCTGCCATATAGTTTAGATAGTAGGCGTGTTCCCAAACATCTAAACCTAATAAAGGTTCACCTAAGTTATCCATTAAAGGGTTGTCTTGGTTGGGGGTACTTACAATTTTTAGTCTTCCGTTTTTAATCACCAACCAACACCAACCAGAACCAAATACTTTAGCGGCTTCCTCATCAAATTGTCTTTTAAAGTTATCTAAACTACTAAAGTCTTTATTAATCTTTTTCTTAAGTTCATCTGAAAGTTCTGTTTTATTAGGTGTTATGTAATCTTTAAAAAATAAACTGTGATTATAGTAACCTCCGGCATTATTTCTCGTAAATGTATCATAGTTCTTAATTCCCCTAATAATCTTTTCTATATCTTTAGAAGGATTTTTTCTTTTAGATAGAGCTTCATTTAGTTTGGTGGTGTAACCTTTATAGTGTTTATTGTAGTGTTCCCACATTGTTTCATAACCTACGAAGTCTTTTACGGAATTATAATCATATGGCAAAGTAACTCTCCTAAAGAATGTTTTTTTTGCCTCAACTAGTAAATCTTCGTTAGATTGTTCCCTTAATATTTTTTTAATTAAATCTCTCACTGTTTCCTATAACATTTTATATAATATAAATATATTTATATACAAACAACAACCGCATGCTGAATGAAGAAATAAAAAGAATTAAGTCTCTCATGATAATAAGAGAGCAAGAAGAGATGAATTTATCGTCTTATTTGGATTCTACTTACTTAAAAACACCAGAACAAGCGGGTATTGGTGAAGAAGAAACAGACGTAATAATATTTGATACAATTAAAGATGCCATAGAACATAATATGAAGTTAGTTATGATAAGGCCTGAGTATGTTAAAACAGCTCGTGAATTCATAGATAGTAAAGGAGCTAATGTGTTAGTTGGTACCGTTATAGGTTTTCCTAATGGTGATACTGGTCAGGGTGCTAAAATGGATGAGGCTATAAAAGCTATAGAGGATGGGGTGGATGAATTAGATTTTGTTGTAGATTACAAAGCTTTTAAAAATGGTGACCTAGATACAATCATGAAAGAGGTTAGTGAAGGAACAGCTATTGGTATAGCAGATGGAAAGGCTGTTAAGTGGATTATAGAATCAGCAGCTTTAAATGACGAAGAAATAGCTGAACTTACAAGATTAATTAGTAAAATAGTGATAGAAACAGTTGGTCAGGAAAAAGCTAGTAATGTTTTTGTTAAAACGTCAACAGGATTTTACCAGTCCGATGACGGTAGACCAATAGGTGCAACACCAGAAGCGGTAAGTATTATGAAGTCCAACTCTGGACCTTTACAAGTTAAAGCGTCTGGTGGTATTTATAGTAAAGAAGACGCTGAAAAAATGATAGGGGCGGGTGCAACTAGATTAGGTACTTCTGCCGCTAAAGATATAATGGTTGGGAATAAAATAGATAATACGGAATACTAATGAGAAATAAAATTAAAAATCTTTTAAGAGAATTCGAAGAGAATAAGAATACCGCATATGATGAAATTTACTCACTACCTTACAATTTAAGGAGTGAATTACAAAACCAATTAGAAATGTTGGTTTCTGCCGACCAAACTATGGATTTAGAGGAAATTGAGTACGGTGGTATACCGGAGTTAAAATCTTCTGGTAACATTTTTAACCAAATAAGTAAGTGGTTTAAGAGGTACTTAACAGATAAAGCTTCTGATTTTTTAATTAATGCAAGTGCAGATGAAATGCAAGACACCATAAAAATGTTAAAAGTTCTTGACCCTAAAGATATGAATGGAATCTTTGAACCTAGAGCAATGTATTTGGGTGGTGGTATTGATTTTGCCACAGACGCTTTATCTTGGAGAACAAAAGTAGAGGATTATTTTGGTGAGGGACACGTAGTTAAGGGTACTAGGTTATTAGACTTGGTAACTACAGGTACAATGGACTTTAAGGGGTTAGAGACACCGGCAATATTAAATCCTTTAAGAGCTGAAACAGTAAGGGATGAAGATGAAGAATTCCAAAACCTTTTTAAAGCGTGGAAAGCTAATAAATTAACAGGTGAGCAGTTTGAGGTGTTTAGGGAAAAAATTAGAGAACAAATTGTTGTACAAGATTTATACATGTTAAAAGTTTGTGACACTAACTTAATTAATTTTGATGGTACTGCTGGTGCTGGAACGTTTGGTGAAGCACAGGTTAGTGCATTAAAAAATTCACAAGTATTTATTTGGTTAACTAATGGAATGAAAATATCAAATATTTCCCCATGGATGATGCCTTCTATAACTAAGATATTACAAGAAGATGAATTATTTCCTTTTTTAGCCAACTTTAAATAAAAGATGCCTTATAGAATAAAAAAACATACATTGTCTGAAAGTGTTAATCAAAATCGATTAATACTGTTGGATGTTGACGACACAATTCTTAAACCGTCACAAATCTACATATATAGAAATTTACCAACAGACTCTAGTGAGGTTAAACTTACCCCGTCGGAGTATGCTCATGAAAATGTTACAGAAGAAAATAAAAACTATTACGACTATAGAGACTTCTTAGACCCAATAAAAATAAAAAGGTCAATATCCCAAGCAGAACCAATAATATCTAACCTATCAATCATGGACGACCTTTTATCTAGAGGTTATCAATTAGGTATTTTAACAGCTAGGTCTTCTGAAGACGTAGTTTTTAAGGGATTAAAGGATTGGTTAATGTATAAAGATAAAGATGGTAAGTTAATCCCTATTGGTGATAAGTTAAATAGAGAAAATGTATTTGCTGTTAATGACACACAAAGGGTTAAGGGGTTAAAGGGTGAAACTGACTACGATAAAAAAGCTGAGGTGATGGAGTCACTATTAGAAGTGTATGATGAAATATTATTTATAGATGACGACATTAAGAACATTAAAGAAATGAGAAGGCTTAAAGGAAGATTATCAAGAGAACTAAATAATAAGCTTTTTATAAAGCATGCTTTATATTAATTTATATATAAAAGCTAAAAGCATATATTTATTTATGCATATAACACTATTATATATATTTTGCAAGTAAAGGGTTAAAAGATAACTATTTTTAATAAACCGTATATTTATTAGTAAATAAAGATATTAAAACAAAAAAATAAGACATGGCTGATTTATTAATGAAAATGCCCATACCGTACGAACCTAAAAAGAAAAATAGGTTTATTTTAAGATTCCCATCGTCTTTGGGTATTAACGAATGGTATGTGGAAAGTACATCCAGACCTAACATATCCATAGGGTCAGTAGAAATTCCTTTTTTAAATACCTCAACGTATGTTGCTGGTAGATTCGTTTGGAACACAATAAACGTAACATTTAGAGACCCAATCGGTCCTTCAGCTGCACAAGCTTTAATGGAGTGGACTAGGTTACACGCGGAATCAGTTACAGGTAGAATGGGGTACGCTGCTGGATACAAGAAAGACATTGATTTAGAAATGTTAGACCCTACTGGTGTGGTTGTTGAGAAATGGATTCTACAGGGAACGTTCTTAACTGACGTAAACTTCAACGACTTATCCTATAGTGATGAAGGTTTAGCAAACATATCAGCTACATTAAGACCTGATAGATGTATATTAGTATACTAAAATAGTTTACAAAAAATTAATTAATCCATATCTTGTAGGTATGGATTTTTTTATTCCATATTTAATAATAGAAAGTAGTTTACTTTAATTAAAATAAGTGTAAATTTTTTACAAGAAAAATATTATGGACCCAACACAAGCATATCAACCACAACATGAGATTAATGTTCCTTATGATGTGGTAACATTACCATCTAAAGGTATATTTTATAAAAACAAGATAACTTCAGTTAAAGTTACTTATCTTACAGCGTCTGACGAAAATGTATTAACGTCACAAAACCTAGTAAAAGAAGGTAATTTAATAAATGAGTTATTACGTAGAAAGATTGTTGCCTCAGACATTAAAGTAGAAGATTTATTAGATTGTGACAAAGAAGCTATCTTAATATTTTTAAGAAATACTGCGTATGGCAGTGAATATAATTTAAAGTTAATCGACCCCAAAACTCAAAAACCTTTTGACTATGTTGTTGATTTAGGAGCTATATCTTTTAAAGACTTTGATTTAAAACCTGATGATAGTGGTGAATTTGAGTTCATATTTCCAGTATCAAGAAAAAAGGCTAAATTTAAGTTTTTAACCCCTGATGATGAAAAATCATTAGAAACACTACAGGACCAATACAAAGGAACACAAGTAGTACCATCAGTAACTAAAAGATTAGAATTATTAATAAAAGAGATTGACGGTGAAAGAAGTCCAGAACAACTTGCAATATGGATTCAAGCTATGCCAATTAAAGATTCTCAAGCACTTAGACAATACATAACTGGTAACAAACCAGGGTTAGACTTAACAATTTCAACTACAGCACCGTCCGGAGAAAAGGTCACATCACGTGTGGCATTTGGTGCGGAGTTTTTTCGTCCTTTCTTCGGAGTATAGGCAAGCTGTGCTTGATGAAATCTACTATCTAGTAAAATACGGTAATTTTACCCATAAATCGGTATATAACATGCCAATATTTGAAAGACGTTATTATTTAGGAAAACTATTGGGTGAGTTTGAAAAAAAGAACGAAGCTAGGGAACAAGCAAAAAACAAAGCTAGGAACAAAATGAGCTAGAAATTTAAACCCCATCTATTTATAACTATAAAACAATACTATGGCACAGATATGGGATAAGTTTAACATGAGTAAGGCACAATGGATGAACATGCCTAAAGAAAACCAGCAAATCCTTACAAAACATCTTAGCACATCAGCAACATTTAGTAACATGCCCGAAAATAATCTTAAGGGAGCTAAAGATTATCTTGGTTTAATTACTAAAACAACTCACGCCCAAATAGAAAATTTGAGTTTAATGACTCAGATAGGTAAACATGATGAGGCGGGTGTGGTTGCTCAAGACCAAATTAATAGTTTAATTGAAAAAGAATTAACATTAAGAAAACAAGTAGTTACACAACTTGGTCAGGTAGGTAGTTTACAACAACAAACATCAGCTAATATATTAGACGCAGCTGTACAACTTCACAAATTTGGAATAGACACAACAAGAACATTTGAAACTCTTTCAGAAATAAGTGAAGAGGTAGGTAGGAACCTATCAATCAGTAGTGAGGATTTAGAGAGGTTAACGTTAATGTCGGTTTCTTTAAATATGACTGCACAAGAATCTGCTGAAGTAGTTAAAGGTTTTGAACAAATGGGATTGTCTATGGGTGCTGCTGTAGACAAGTCTATGGAAATGGCAGAAGTAGCTAGACTACAAGGACTTAACGTAGACAAATTTATGGGGGATATCGCTAATAGAATGGATACCCTTAACAGTTACAACTTCGCAGACGGTGTAAAGGGATTTGCTAGAATGGCTGCACAAGCTCAGAAACTAGGTTTAGATATGGGTAAAGTGGTACAACTAGCCGAAAAAGTTATGAGTCCAGAAGGAGCTATAGAATTAGCAGCAAACCTACAAGTGTTAGGTGGTGCTGCTGGTGATTTAGCAGACCCATTTAAATTAATGTATATGGCTACTAACGACCTAGAAGGGTTACAAGATACCTTAGTGGGTGCAGGTAGAGATTTAGCTGTATTTAACGAAGAGACCAATAGGTTAGAAATACCACCAACATCAATAAGACAAATAGGTGCTTTAGCGTCTGAGTTAGACATGACTAGAGAGGAGTTTGTTAGAATGATGGAACAACAACATAAGTTTGATATGATGCAGAATCAGTTTAGTTTAGACTTTTTACAGTCTGATGATGCTGCTGAATTACAAAGTTTTGTGGAAGGTATGGCTACTATGGGTGAGGGTGGACAGTTCGAAATCGATGTTGG
>Ga0209337_1000117_pt1 | contig 64001 bp, 82 predicted proteins | sample LinPmetageLP53_FD_184044 | JGI IMG/M metagenome (GOLD analysis project Ga0209337, IMG submission 184044) | Marine viral communities from the Pacific Ocean - LP-53 (SPAdes) (version 2) | ecosystem: Environmental > Aquatic > Marine > Oceanic | place: Pacific Ocean | collected 2010-02-08
TTTTGTAAAATATACGATTCGACAATACTTGCCACTAATCAAGGATCTGTCAGACGAGGAGCTGCATCAGTTAATATTAATATTGATCACGCCGATTTCGATGAGTGGCTCGAAATACGTGAACCTAAAGGAGATGTCAACAGACAATCACTTAACTTGCACCAGTGCGCTGTGGTTGGCGATAAATTTATGCGAAAGCTTGAACAAGGAGATGGAGAAGCTAGAAGACGTTGGGGACGATTACTTCAAAAGCGTAAAGCTACTGGAGAACCTTACATCCTTTTTAAGGGGAATACAAATAAAAATAACCCACAAGCATATAAAGACAACGGCTTAAAGGTGCATATGACAAACATATGTTCAGAGATTACATTACACACGGATGAGTCACATAGTTTTATATGCTGCTTATCATCTTTGAATTTAGCAAAATATGAAGAATGGAAAAATACAAATATAATTTATGACGCAATATGGTTTCTTGATGGCGTACTTGAAGAGTTTATACAGAAAGCTAAAGGTAAAATTGGATTTGGGAATTCAGTTAGATCAGCAGAAAAAGGCCGTGCGCTTGGGCTGGGAGTATTGGGCTGGCATACCTATTTACAAGAAAAAGGACTACCGTTTGAAGGGTTATCTTCTCAGTTTGAGACTCGCAGAATTTTCTCTCAGATTAAAATTGAGTCTGAAAGAGCTTCAATGGATCTGGCAGAGCTTTATGGAGAACCTTTATGGTGTGTTGGAACTGGTTTACGTAATACTCATTTACGTGCTATTGCTCCTACTGTTAGTAATAGTAAGCTTAGTGGAAATGTTTCGCCTGGTATTGAGCCGTGGGCTGCAAATGTTTTTACGGAGCAAAGTGCTAAAGGGACTTTCATTAGGAAAAACCCGACGTTAAAAAAACAATTAGAAAAACTTAATTTAAATACAAAAAAAATATGGGACAAAATTTTAGCAGACGGTGGTTCAGTACAAGATATAAAAGGTTTAGACGACTCTACCAAAGAAGTATTTAAAACATTCAAAGAATTAAATCAATTAGAGTTAGTAAGACAGGCGGGTATAAGACAACAGTATATAGATCAATCTGTTAGTTTAAACTTAGCTTTTCCAAGTACTGCAACTCCTAAGTGGATTAATAAAGTACATTTCGATGCATGGAAAAAAGGTATTAAAACCTTATACTATGTTAGAACAGAATCTGTTTTACGAGGTGATATAGCCGATCAAGCAATGAGCGAAGACTGTGTTGCTTGTGATGGTTAAAAAGTTATAACTATTAGTTATTATAATAAAAAAAAGGGCTCTCTTTCGAGGGCCCTTTCTTTATTAGGAACTATTGGGTATGGTACGCCCATTTTTATTTTGTTCCTTATTTTTTCTTTCCTTTTACTGGTTTACAATCAGGTACTCTTTTACCACCTTTCTTTTTAAAAGTAGGTTTCCCGTTTACAATATGTGTATAACCTGTCCAACACGGTGTCTCTTTTTTCTTTATCTTATTTGCCATAACTATTTTCTAAAACTTCGTTTTCTTTTTTTATTATTATTACTTGATCTTTTATTATCTTCTTCTTTACCGGCTCCTAACTCCCAGTCTTGCCAACCAGCTGCCATAGCTATTCTCTCCCACCATTCATAACTTTCATCTAAAGAACCTTGTATGTTTTGCATTTTACGTAAAGCTCTATCCATAGGAACATTAGTTGTAGCAGACACTACATTCGCTATAGCCATATAAGCTTGATTATCTAAGCTAAATTCCATGTTATCAAATGCTCCGTACTCAGCACTTTTAGCAGCGTTGTTTAGTTTTCTAATTTTAGATCCTACTGTTGGAGATATATTAATTAATTCTAAAACTGCTTTACCATATTTAGGACTTTTCTTTTCAGACTGTTCATAAACTTTTATTGCCGCGTTTTTAACACCAGCTATTGTTGCCCCTAAGAAACCAGTACCTCTTAATAAAGAGTCTGCCATACCATTAGCAACTCTACCTTGTTTAGATAAAAGCTTTTCATCTTGCTCATCATCAGCAAATGCTATTCCAAACATAGCGTTTTGTATAGCGTTAAACATTAAGTTCTGTACAAATCCGTAGTAAACAACTTTAGATAAATTTGTTTTGTAATCTCCTCTGCCATTAGCTAAATCTAATATAGCTTTCTTTTGTATTCTAGCATACTGCATCGGTGTGTTAGCAAAAGCTAAAACAACTCTACCTAAATTACTAGCTTGCTGTTGACTAATCATATCGGTTCTAGAAGACTGCTGAGATACCTCAGCTATTTCTTTAAAATCTAAAAAAGCTTGTTCTTTAGCTTTAGCATCAGTCATACCTTGTTTCTTATAGGTATTAATTCTATTTCTATAAAACGTAGCACCACCAGAAGCTATAGCAAAACTATCTGCGTATCTTGTAAACACAAAACCTTTTTTAAGTATAGTGTTTATTATACCTCTACTCCCTATGTCAGCTGCAATTTCTGCTTCACTAATATTTAATTTTAATCCATCACGTCTTGTAACTAAATAATCTGAGTTCATTATTTCCATAAAGTCCTTAGAATATTGTTTAACATCACCTAGTCTAGCACTTGCTTTTAATGGATTATTATCTGACCAATTAATAAAGTTAACAGAAGATATAGTTTGAAGCACAGCTGATCTAGTATTCAAGAACATAATAGCACCAACAGAATTGTTAACATAATCTAATACTCTGTTTTCTAAATTATTTTTAGCAGTTCTGTTTCTACCAGATTCCATTCTAGCTAAAGTACCTTCTAAAGCTTTTCTGTAGTTTTTACCATATGCAGCTTCTAGTTTGTTTAAATTTGCTTCAGAAAATATTTCTTCTTTATTTTGTTTCCACTCTTCTAAATACTTAGCTCTTTTAATCGTGCCTAATAAATTTCTAGCATCACCGGTTAGTGTTCCACTTAACCAATTCTTACCAGGCTGAGACCACCCGTCGTTTTTAGTAGTTGATAATAACTGATCACCAAAAGCTTCTAGCTTAGGATTGTCTTTAACTATTTTATTTAATTCAGCTAAATCAGATTTACTTAGACCAGGAACTTCTACTCCCATTTTTGTCCACATCCTAACTCTTAAAGCTTGCTCATTAGTAAACCCGCTTTTGTTTTTAGCTTTTAAATCTTTAGGTACAACACCTAATCTTTTCTTTAAAGCTTTAACGTCGTTAGTTAAAGATATTTGATCTCTAGTTATATTATCTTCTGCTCTTGCAAAAGGATCAAACAAGTTATCTTTATAAAACTTTAAAGCTGCTTCGCCTTTTTTACCTTTAGGTAATGTTTTATATAATAAACCAGCAAAGTCTTCAGCGCCAGGAGATATAAACAAATCAAACTTGCCCTTACCTTTACCCATGATCTCTGCTTTAGCAGAACTAAAAGTTTTATTAGCGTCAATGCCAGTTTTTTCTTGTATTATCTCGTTAAAGGTTTTACCTAGTTTCTTTTGAGCTAATGCTAGTTGAACTTTACCTTTAACATCTATAACGTCTAATACTTTTTTAACTGCTTTAACATTTTTTAAAGCGTCATCAGCAAAGTAAAAATCATTATAACCGTTTGCGGCTTTTTCTAATATCCAGTTTGACTTAGCAGAAGGTGCTCCATCAGCTAATCCTGTTATATTTTCTAAAGGTATATCTAAACCTAGTTCTTTTAAAAACTTATGAATAGCTGGCGCAGCATCTTGAGGCCTAGCCGTTAACACAAACATGTCTCTTTTACCTGGGCTTTCATTTATAAACTTAGCTAATTCAAACAACGGTCCTTTTTTACCATCTATTACTTTACTAAATTCTGTAAAATCAAACTTTGCTCCTGCAGCCTCTAATGACTCAGATCTTTTAGCAAACTCTGTAGCATTAAGTTTTCCTTTCTTGCCATTAGGCATGGTATAAAGTACATTAGATTTAGATCTAGCTAATGTATCGTCAAAATCAAATACTCTAGCTTTTTTAGTTTCTTTAAATTTCTTTTGAGCTAACCTAAGAGCTTTGTCCCTATTGTTCATTTGGTTTAATAGCTCTGCTTTACTAGATTTTTTACTTGTCAATACACCTGCTTTTTGAGCAAGCTTAACATCTGCGGCCCAGCTTGATTTTACATCTGCTTTATTTTTTAAAGAAGACTCAAGTACCAGTTCATTGGGTCTGCTAGGTTCTAAAGACATTTTAGCTACAGCATCGATTATCCAAGGTTCATTAAGCTCTTTAAATTTAGCACCAACACGTTGAGCGTTTTTTTGCATTAACTTATCATAAAGAGTTTGTTTGAAACCGCTTTCTACAGTCACATAGTCTTTTAAGCTTTTAAGATCTAAAACCATTCTAGCTAAACCAGAAGTATTAGTGGTACCACCCAGCTTATCTATGATATCTAAATATTTTTTAAACGATATAATTCCTTTATAATTATTCATTATATCTTTACCGTCTTTAGCCCATCTACCTTCTACAATAGCTTTAGCTTCTTGCATTGATTGTTCTAAGGAAGATTTTAAATGTTCTAATTTAAGTTTACCCGGCTCCCCTGTTTTTTTAACAGCCATGATTGGCACAAACTGTCTACCATATCCTGAAGTTGCGCCACTATTTTCAGCCGCTAATTGATATATAACTTTTGCCCTTGCTTCAAATTCAGCTGGTGTTTTAGCATCATATAAATAGTTTTGCTTCATTACACCCATAGCATAATAAACATCTGACTTATAAGCATTGTCACTAGAGTTTACGTATTTTTTAAGAGCTTCTAAATCTCCAGTTTTAAAATACTTTTGCAAAGCGTTTTTTTGCTGAGCATCACTCATAAAATCACCAGGCTTTATATTATCAAATATACCGTCCTTATATTTTTCACCTAGGTTATCTGTTACTCTTTCATATTGACCTTTAGCAAGATCATTTTCTGACATTAACTTACCTTCTGTAGTTATTTTTCTAAAATCCTTACCTACGTTTCTAGCAGTTCCTCTACTAGTGCTTCCAAATGATTGTAATAAAACTTCTTTAGTAAAATACTTTTGTAAATCTTTAGGAAAGTACTTAGCCATTTCTCCTATGCCATCTAAAAATGTCTCAAGTCTAGCTATATCAAATATAGATAGTTTTATTTCAGGGCCTTCAGTGCCTTTTGTAAATACTCCTTTATCCCCCAAAAAAGGGCTACCAATTTTAAACTTACCTTCTTTACGTTTAAAAACCTTAGTTGAGCGCATAGACTTACCAGTACTGCCATCTATGATATTATTTATATCAACACCTTTAGGAGCGCCGTTTGTTTCTGCTATTTTAATATCAGCTTTTTCTGAAGTTTTAAAAGTAGGCGCTTTAGCTTTACCTTCTTTGGCTCTTTTAGTTGCGTCTTTAATTACTTCAGATTCAAGTCTTTCTATTCTTTCTACAAACGTTGGGTTTGTTTTTCTTAAAGCTTCTTTGTCTTTTATATAGGCACCAACTAATCTAGCTACGGTTATTTCGTTTAACCCACCAACATCTCCTTGTAGTTCACCTATTATTTTTTGAGCTAGTCTAGGATTTTTACCATCAGCAACTCTTTGTAGTTCGTTAGCTGTAGCACCTTTAGTTTTCATCTCTCCTCTACTAACATTATTTACTAGTCCTTGAAAGATTAGTTTATTAATACCTTTTATAGTTGTAGCTTGTGAAGATCTATAAAGCACAGCATCATCAGGAGCTTTCATAGCTTCAGATATTTCTTTAGCGCTTATGTTTTTTCTTTTAACCCACTTACCGTTTACTTTATTGAAGAATAACTTTAAAACGTTATTAGGTACACCAGTCGACTTACCACCTATTTGTTGATAAGCTTCTGGTATAATATTTTTTACAAGATCAGCATTTTTATTTATGAAGCTTCTTAACTCTCTAAACGCTGCGTTTTCGTTTATGTTAACAGTTTGAGCAGCACTAACCTCTTTACCTTTTTTAGTACCTGTTTTAGCTATATCATATAGTAGTTTTGGATTTAAACCAAAAGCCTCTCCCCATGCTTTAGCTAATTCAGGACCAGGTCGTAATGATTTGTAATCCATAGACGCAAGATCTAAAGCTATATTGTCTTTACCTATCGCCTCTATTAATTTACCCATAACAGAAGGATCTGTAAACTTTAAATCTTTAGGGTCTGTTAATTTTACCTCTCTCGTTGTTCTAGCATCAAAGTCTTTAGTTGTCTCAGCCATAACAGACTGAGCTTCTTTACTGTCAAGATCTCTGCCAAATAAATCTCCTTCTTGTCCTAGTCTTTTTAATATATTACCAAGTCTACCACCTCCAAAATTACCACCACCAAACAAGGCTTGTCTAGCGTATGCGCCAAACGGAACATCTATATTTTCTTTACCTCTTTTTAAATAAGTACTAAGTATTTTATCGTATATCTCTGTGCCAACCTCCATCTCAAACATCTCTCTAGTAATACCTAAACCTTCTTTAAACTTTGTGTTTATAAACTCTTGTATTAAACCTTGGTTGTTTTCATAAACCTTACCTATAAGATCTGTTTTATTACCTGTTCTCTCAAACTCTTCAAAAGCTTTTTTGTTTTCGTTAGAAATATCTTTTGATCTTTGATTTAACTCTTTTTGAGCAACCTTGTCTATACCTAATGTTTGCCCAGTTTCATAATCTATAAGTTTCTTTCCGTTAAACTCTATACCTTCAAACCTATTCATTAATTTAGGACTGTAGTTACCTTTTCCAAAGTCTTGTCCTAATCTTTGCATAAACCTAATTACAGCGTCTGGATTGTTTAATTTAGGTAACACGTTTTGTAATGCAGTTCCTTCTAAAGCTTTTTCTAAAAAAGTAGTAATGTTTTGTTTTAAACTGCCAAGTACACCACTGTCAAGTACTCTTTGTTTGTTTTCAGGTCTTTGTAATAAGTCTAATAAGTTAGCATTAAACTCTTCAAAAGTAGAACTTTTATCTTGAGTTTTTTCGTAAGCTTCTTTTATAGCTTCAGATAGATTATCTATCTTAGTTATTTCACCTGTTCTAGGATCTATAGATTCAAACTTCATTTTAGAAACAGACTTAGCCAGCATGTCTTGTAACGCTTTTTGTACGCCAACATCTTTAGCAAACATCTTACGCATAACAACGTGATAAATTTCATGAGGCAAAGTACCTTCGTTCATCTTAGATACATCAACGCTAACATGCAGTTTTCCATTACGAGTTGTTACAGCGGCTGCTTCACCTGAAGCTAGTTTCATACCTCTACCATCTGTAGAAACTGTCATATTGAAAGCAGGTTCACCACCATTTTCTTTCATATAACTTCTATTAAATTTTTCTAATAAACCTTGAGTGTCTGCAGCTAATATATTTTTATCTAAAAATCTTTCTCTATTTTCAGCTACTCTTATTTGTTTTATTAATTCATTTCTTAATTGAAATTGATCACCAAGCTGCTCTGTAGTTTCTCCTTTTTCTAATCTACTTGTTATTTCTTTATCTGTTCTTAATAGTAAATTTCTTTTTGACTGTACACTTAATCTTCTATCAGCTTTATTAGTATGGGTTAAACCTATTATACTAAACTGTAAAACCTCCATTAAAGTATGTTTAGCCCAGTCTTCCATATCGCCATACTTTTCTTCTACAAAAGTTTCAAATTCTTTTTTGTTTTGAGCCGATGCTATCATAGCTTCTAATGGAGCTGCTGTTTGTGCACCCGCTGCACCACCAAGACCTGAGTATAAACCTTTTTCTAAAACTGTATTCATTGCTGAAGCACCAGTAAAACCTTTAAACAAGTTAGTAGGTAGTACTTTTCTCATAGCGTGACCACCAACAACAAAACCAAAACCAGCACCTGTAGGCATATCTACACCGAACAGTGGGTCTAATAAAGCCATTTTACCTTCTTCTTGAAGTCCTTGTATCATTAGAGCTTGTGCTTTATTAAATGCAGTGCCACTAACTTTTGTTAGTCCTTTTGACTTAGAATAAGCATCTATAGTCATTTTAGCTTTCTTTGCTCTTGCAGCCACTATAGCTTGTGACAATGGTTTAACAGAGTTTTTACCAGCATTAGCCAAATAAGTAACATTTCTTAATTTACTTAAATAATTACCTATACCTAAAGTTGTACCCATACCTCCAGTAGCGTAGGTAACGACAGCAAGTTCTGCTAGCATAGGAACAAAACCTCCTAGTCCAGTCCAAAACTGCTCACCAAATCCTTCTTCAAAAGAATCCAGTTGTTCTGCAGACATAGTAAAAGGATCTTGACCTTCGTCTAGCGTTGTATTTATTTTCTCCAATAAAGCCTCAGCGTCATTTAAATCATCTCTATCTGTTCTAAATATAGAATCTCTTCTAAAACCACCTGGACCAAACTCACCTTGACCAGGTAAAGCATCTAATATACCTGCTACAAAATTACCACCTTGACTAACTATATCATCTGCTTTTATAGAACCTGGATCTACATTTAACAGGTACAATTGTTTCCAAGCACTGTGTTCGGTAGATAATCTTCTTTGAGTTTGTCTTGCGTTTGCTACATAACCTTCTAGGTTATTCATACTTATAGTAGCTTCACCTGTTTTATTTTCAGGTTTATTTATTTCTATTTCTTCTCTAGCAAACCCAGGGTAAATTATCAGTAAGTCTTTTAATGTAACATCTTTTATAACACCTTCTGTTGCATACTCTGAAGTTGTTTCCCTACCTTTGGTATCAATCATAGAATAACCTCTATTAAATAGTTTTTCGGCTAATGGTGAACCTTCTTGCAAGAATCCAGCTTTTATTTTAATATCAAACTTTTGAGTATTTATATCATTTTGAAATCCACTGAATTCAGCTAAGTGTATTCTATAATCGTTTTGTATTGTTTGAAAATCAGATGTATCTAATTTCTTTTTTAATTCTACTTTAGCTATGTTATAATCTTCTGTTAAGTCAACCACTTGTATACCACCTATTTTAGCAAGACCTTTGGTTGTTCTAGTTCCATCTGGTGCAAACAAAAATTCAGCATCTCTATCTACTACGGTTCTTAGTATTAAATTGCTGGCTTTTATAGACTTTTCTAATTCATCTGTTAAGTCTCCTGTTGTAGAGTTTTCTAAACCACCTGTTGGTTCGTTTAATAGGTTTTGTATTTCTCTTATTCTATTATTTAATTGAGCTAATTGTTTTTCTTCAGGATCAGTTATACTTTGTATGTGTTGTAGCTTTTCTCTATTACTTGCTTCCAACCAATTACCAGCATCTTGAAGAGGTTTAACATATTTTTTTATAATATTATAATTGTTCATTTCAACCTCTCTAGTAGCAACTTGTTGCAACATTCTATCCACTATAGCATCTGGTTGAGAACCTGTTAAACCTACATCTTCTGGATTTATACCTCCAAAAAAACCAGATCCAGAAACACTTCTATTGGCAGCGTAGTTTTCAATAAGGTTTTTTCTCATGTAATCTCTAAAGCCATCTTTATCCATTAACGAGGTAATCATCATTGTTGGATCATAGGCTATATCTTCTTCATTAGCAAAATCATAACTTAACTGCTCTAAGTTAATAGCTATAGAACCTTCAAAGTCATCAATATTTCTTTCGTTTTCTTTATTTAATTCTTCGTCAAAATTATCTTTAAGGAAACCGTTTATTATAGCTTGGCTTTCATCAACTTGGTTGTTTAAACCACCAGTAAAATCTAATCCAGAAGCTGCTGTTATCATGTCACCTGGACTAAGCTGTGTTGTTCTTACTTTTACAGTATTACCATTTAAAGCGGTTATACTTATATTATTTTTATCATAATCAAATTCAAAACCTCCATTTACACCACTATACATTTGAGAGTAAGCTGATGCTATATTTTTATTTGATTGACTTTTAAATTCTGGAATATTAAAAATAGTACCATAGTCTCTATTTTTAGGTAGCTCAATTTTTACAACAGCATTCTTTTTTGAGCGAGCTCTTGCAAGTCTGTCTAATTGTGTATCTCCAACCGAAACTGTGTCTACCGAATCTAATTCCATATTCTCGGATGTTACCGGATCTACCAGTGCTACAGTCACATCCTCCGTTGCAACACTGTCTGCTTTTTTTAACGTAAAGCCTAGTCGTTTAGCTTGAGCCTCCCAATCATCACCGTATTGAGATTTAAATTTATCAGCAGATATCTCTCTACCTTGTGAGTCTACATATATATCCATTTAATTATATTTTTAAAGTCCAAAAACCTCTCGATTCTCCAACATTACTATTTCTATTTCATTAGCTATAAATTGTCTATCATCAGCGCTTAATGGTAAGCTAAACTTTTTAACATTACCAAAACTTGTAAATTTTAATTTATTATTCGCGGTGTCATCAATATCAAACCCATCTATTTTTTTTGTAAGTTCTTGTAGAGTAATTAATTTATCTCCTAATTTTATTTTTTTTCTTAACAAACTAGGTATACCTTCATCATCAGCTAATTGGCTAAAATCGCTTGCTAAATTAGAAGCAAAGTTACCAGCGTTAACCTCCTCCATATTAATTTCACTTGGGTTAAAGTGAATACCTTCTGTTAAACCTAGTATTCTTTTTAATTGCACAGCTCCTCTACTTCCTAGATCCGCGTCCTCTCCTCCTGGTATATAAATATTTTCAGCTATTATTTCAAACTCACCACTAGCTAGTGGATCTGATTTTTTAATAGTATAATGATTTGGAGCACCTCCTCTTTCTACTTTCATGCCATTTATTTCTGTAGCTATAGTTAAATCCCCAGCTAATATACCTCTATCAATCGTAGCGTTATCAGCCACACCAGCTCTTTCTGATGCAGTTAACTCACTACCATTACCACCACCACTACCTTTTCCATCTCCGGTTTGTGTTTCATTTTTAGTAACCAGTGGAGTATCTTTGTAATATATTCCAGGATTAAGCGGGAAACCATTAGCATCAAGATCTGATTTTAAACCTAGTGTTTCTAGTGTTTGATCTATTAAAATTCTAGACATTCTAGCTTTAATCTCTTGATCGACTGTGCGTTTTCCACTTGTAACAAATTCACTATTTTCTACCTCTTTTAAAAATTCTCCATAACTTTTAGGACCTGTTTTACTATCCATCATGCCTAGATTATATTCATAAAAGTTTTTAGCATCATTCAAGTCATTCATAGCGCCGGCAACTTTTTTATTTGCTTCTTTAGTCATTTTGGGTAATGGTCCTATCTCCGGTAAACCTAGATTATAAGTAGTTCTTGTTTGAGCTGTAGAAGTTGTATTACTTTTTTTTCTAGAATTAACAGTATCAGAAGTAACTGTTTGTTCTTGATTTGTTATCAATCCCTGATTTAAACCACCGTTGCTGGTTATTAAATTAAAATTATCAGGTCCTAACATGGCTTGAAACTCTTGTGATATTTGAGGTATTTCCTGTATAAAATCATTGTCATCACTATCGTCTAACTCCATCCATGCGTTAGCTGATATTGTTCTTGTAGGCATAATATTGCCATTACCATCTTTACCACTTACTTTTAAAAATAAATCATTTTTATCTTTATCGTAAGTTAAAGCTATATTAGCACTTGGCATTTTACCAGACATTGCGTTTATCAACCATTGATTTGCTTGTGGCTCATACAGAGCAGAGTCACCTTGCAATGCTATTGTTTTACCTATGTTAGCATTTTTCTCTTGCCAATACGTTGTAACCTCGTCCCAGCTTGATGCAAAGTTAGTTGTTAAGTTTAACAAGTTTTGATAATTAGCTATTTCTTCTTTAGCTAGTTGTCTTTTTTTGTCATCACTAAAATCTGTCATTAAATACATTTGAGCCGCTGAAGCTACATTTATTCTATCTCTTAATATAGCTGTTACTTCATTGTCTAAGCCGTCAGGTTTTTCTATTTTATCTAGCACCTGAAGAGTTTTGACTTGAGCCATATCAATATCATACTGCATTTTCTGCATGTTAGCTATTTGATTCTGGCGATCTCTTTCTTTTTGTAGTCTTACATTTTCTCTATTTGCTCTCTCTTGTTCTGACAAGCCCACTGCTTTATTGTAAGAATCAAAATAGGAATTTACTGGACTACCGCCCGATGGACCCGCTGGGTTTTCGTAACTCATATTTGTATTTTTTTATATTAACCTTTTGGTGCAAATGGATTACCCATGCTTCCGGCTATACCACCTATAGCGCCGAATAAAGCGCCTGTTGCGGCTTCTCTAGCTCTACCGGCTTCTCTTTTTTCACCGTATGCTCTATCAGCAAGACCAGCTACTCTATTCATTTTAGAAACTTCGCGTGATTCAACAGTGTTAAATTTAAACGCTCTACCTTGAGCATCTGCTTGTTGCATTCTTTGACCTTCTGATATATTAATGTTTTGTATTCTTTGACCTTCAGCCATTTTCATTTGCTGCATTTGTGATTCTCCAGCTGCTCTCATTTTTTCATTTTGAGCTTCTTGAGATTCAATACTAGCCGCAACACCTTTTTTACTTTGCAACGCTGCTTGGGCTAAAGCTGTAGCACCACCGGCGCTAGCTCCTGTAGCTCTTAACGTATCAAGAGTGTTAGCTAGAGATATATCAGCCTCTTCAGCTTGCATTTCTGCAGCCTGAGTCGCAACACCTAAATTAGCATAAGGGTTTGTTATCATGCTAGATAGATTCTCTGCTAAACCGCTTAGGTTAGTAAAGTTATCATATGGATTTATAGCAGGCTGTCTGCTATCCTCCAAACTTTTTAACTCTGCCTCTCGGCGTTTTTGCTCACGTGAGGCACGTCTTTGAGCTCGTCTGGCTCTTCTACCAGCACCTATTGCTCCGACTGCGCCAACAACGCCTTTAGCTACTCCTCCCATAGTTATGCATATTTGTATATTATAGAGTGCTTATCTTTAAGCACGCTGTACTTTAATTTTTTTACCTTACTTATAATGCCTTCTTCTTGAGATGTGGCCCAAACAAACTTACAGCCAATGCTTAAAGCGTGATTTACCATGTAATCAATTAATTCAGTTATTATAGTGTTTCTGTCTTTTTCTCTATACTCTTTGTTAGATATAACAAAATCTACATAAGCTATTCTAGCATTTGTAAAGTATAAATATCCCGCCGCAACAGGCACATTATCTTTAGTGGCAATATAACCACCTGTGCTTTTATTGGGCAAATAATCAGGATCAGGTATGGGTTGTCCCCAGTCTAACCACCACTGACTTATAGTGTCAAAGTCAGCTTCTGTAATTCTTTTTATTTTCATTTTATTATATTTAATATGATGATTCTACGTAATTAGATGATACAGCAAATAATTCTTTAACACCGCCATTGTCTGTAGACTGGTCCGTTCTTATTGTAACCGTGCAGTAATAACCTTTTATACCTGTCATTGAATCACCAAAAACTACTTCAGCCTCTGATGGCTGTGTGTTGTTTATTAAGTTAGCAAAGTATTTGTTTTCTTTTCTATCAAAACCAGCAAACTCTCTTGGTAAACCAGGATTGGGTGTATTGAATACTGATTGAAAATCTAATCTATCTACGGCTTGCCCATCAGCAGGATTTATTACATACTCGCCCTCATAAAAGCTATTAACAACAGTTGTAATATCACTATAGTTTATGTAATTTGTATTAAACTCATCTGGTCCAGTAGAGTCACTTTGAAATTGAGTTATTTCCCAACCGTTACTACCTTCATAGTTTACTGTTTTAAAGTTTTTAGATAAACTAACTTTAGGATTAAATACAAAAGTTAAATACGAATCGTATTGAGTATTATAAAAGTTAGCTCTTAACCCAGTGTTGTGTTCCCATAAGTTTATGTAACCTGAGTTTGAATCTAGGCCTATAGAATAAAATTTACTTTTTAAACTAAACATCCAACTAGGCGTATAACTATATTTACTAGGCCAACCTAAAACTGTTTCATCAAACCCTAAAGTTTGAGCACGAGCAGCAAATGGTTGCATCGAAACGGTGTATTGTTTTTGGTGCATATCCCAGCCACCTATAATCTTACCTGTGTTTCTGCTTGTTTGATTTACAGTACTTAAATTATCTCTAAAATAATCAAACATACCATAGTTAGATATTTCTGTTATTCCGTCTTGAGACAACCTTATCATAGCGTTTCTATCCATGTCAGAAAAATATTTTCTATATCCGTAGACAGCAAAGCTTTCAGGATTTTTACTAATACCGTAATTACCAGCGTAAGGAACTATTTGACCTATAACCAAGCTTAGTTGACTAACTGGAACGCCACCACCTTCTGCGGTATATATAGCATCTTTATCTATTAAAGCTCTACTTATTTTATTTTCCTGCATTATTATAAGGTTAGTATCTTCAGCATATAGCCTTTGAATACTACCATTAGCTGGATCAGCTGCTTTAGTAATATCTGCACCAACGCTAAACACGTTAGTATTATTTATACCTGTTCTAGAATTATATATACCTGAGTATATTAAAGCATTGCTTCTTATAGCTCCTAATGGCTCATCTTCTACTAAATAAGCCTTTACACCAAAAGAAACTGAGGTATTATTGTACCCTCCTCTTATTCTTGACTCTTCTATAGCCCAATCATTACCATCAACACTAACAGTTCCAAATCTTGGATAACCACCTATTTGTTGTGGTATACCTCTAGATCCGTCATAAACTGGATAACCCACGTCTCTACCTTGAGTAGTAGGATCATTAACTTTCTTTAATAAGAAGGTATTGAAATATTTAACTTCTATTATTGCAGCCATATATTATTATCACTTGTTTTTTTAATAAATTAGGTTAAAGGAGTTTGAGATCCAAGTGTTACAGCGCCACTTGTGTCTATATCCATTGTCCACTGTCTTAACTCTTGATTGTTTCTGTTGCTTTGACTATTAGAAGCGTTGGTTTGAGAGAACTCAAAAGGCCATTGAGTATATTCCGTTCCGCTGTTCCAGTTACCAGCCATGCTCCAGTTTGTTCCATTAGTAGCGGGAGTCATTACATAATAAGTACCACTATATGAAAGATTTGTTGGTATAGTTAAAAGTTCTGGATCTGTATAAAACTGAGTAACGTATCTAAACAAAGGCTCTTTTGCATAATAAGTATTACCAAAGTTAGGGCTAGAGTTTGAATTAACTATATATTTAAAAGCTCTATTAGGCCCAAAGTCATAATAAAAATCACCCCATTTTACATCATATTTATCTTGACCAAAATTTGTAAAAGTACTATTTGGATTACCTGTTCCAAGTTGTTGATTTCCACTACACAAAGTGTCATTGCACTCCCATTGATTAGTAACTAAGTTTTGCGTAAGTATTCTATATTCTCCAGGTATATCAAAAGCAAAAACTCTAGACGCTACACATTGGTAACTAGCGCCCCCAGAGGTGGTTTTACCATTAATTCTAACCATCCAATTACCATCTAAATTACTTAGAATTTGTTGAGGATATTGGTTGTCGTATTCCATTTGTCCAAGATTAAAATTAGATGGACTGTTATCGTGTCTCCAAGTTCCTTTAGATTGATTGCTTAATGAAGTACCTCCACATATATCTCCGTTTAAATCTACAGCTGGAGTCCAAGGTTGAAACCTGTTTAATCTATAATCTATATTAAATCCTCCAAAAACATACTTAACCGTATTGAAACTATTAACTCCTGAATTACCAAAACCATCACCGCCAATTCCACCGTCATTAGTACCTGATGTGTCACAAAAAGTACCAGCGTTTGATCCAGTCATAGCAATACCAATATAAGCTGTTCCTTCTTGTATACCTTGTTTATTTATGTATCCTTGCCCAGCTGGAGGTGCTACCCATGTAGCTGTGTTTGTGTACCTAGCATTTGTTGAATTATTTGGAACAACTTGTTTATTACAGTCAGCTGATCCTTGGGTTTGACTTACACTTCCATAAGAAGGAGATGTAGGCGCAACCAACTGGCCGCTAGATCCCGTTCCACTTAAAGGAGGTATTTGTGAAAACCTTTGAGCACCACTAAGTGCACTAGAGTTCCAACCCTGCTGATTATTAATAAACAAAAAAGTGCTTGCTTCTCCAACATAATTACCAAAACCACCTATGGTTTGTCCTTGAAAAGCGCCAACTAAAGGTGTTTCACCAAATATATACTGTGAAGTACAGTCTACAAATAAACCACCTGAATCACTACATCTTATAGTCATAGTATAAGAACCTATAGCTGTCCCGTTTTGTATCAATCTACCGTATCTTTTTCCAGTTGCAGGGTCTTGATAATTACTTATACTAAAAGGCCCGCATGAGCTACTACTACTACAAGAGCTAGTAAACCCAGGCCCACCAAGAGATTCTATAGTCCATGTCAACGCATCCTCATACATTAAATTTCCATTTTGTAAAGGAACTAAATTGTTTACATTTGAACCGTTATCGCCAATAAAATCAACCATAGGTAGGTTAGCACCTGTAGGAGTTGAGGGACCTGTTGGCCCTTGCCCCTGCTGGAACGCAAAGTTAAATTGATTTTGACAATTTTTTATAATAGGTGTTACGTTAAGAAGTTGATTATTACCTATGGTAAATACAGTGGGAGTTGTTGGGTCTCCATTTGAATCTACAGGAACACCAGCGGCATCTGTTTGTTGTAATGAGAATTGAAACGTATAATTATTAGCTGGACTATTAAAGCCATCATGTAAAAAATATTTATCTTTTGTGGCTAAGTAATAAGTGTCTTGTGGATAAGCAGCTGCACTATTGTCTAGCATTGCATCGCCTTTTGCAACTCTTATTATTTGAAAGTGATCCGTTACATCTAAATTATTATTATCTGTAACTGAAAATAGTTGACCATTGTTAGCGTCTAAACCTATTCTTGAATATTCTAAAGCACTACCACCAGCGTCTATAGGCCAGAAGTTACCATTTATATTTAACTTAGATATTCCAGCAAATTTTATTTCTGTACCCGGCGAAGGAAAAGTTCCTCCACCTATTATTGTTACTCTCCAATAGTTAGGTTGGTCTACTACTTCAGAAACTATAGCTGTTGTACCGTTAGCTCCTATAGCAGTAGTTCCAACAAGTTTTGTGCCATCACCTTGAAAAGCAGTTTTTTCAAATCTAGCTACAGTTTGAGCTGGTTGAGCTTGTGGTCTGTCATAAACATCGCCTAGCCCTTGTAGACCTGGAAATAAATTTGAAGGAATTACGTTCCCATTGTTATCTAAAAATGGAGCTGGATTAGGTACGTTAGGGCCTAATGTTATTTCTCCATTGTATAACACAGCATCTTCTCTTAATAAAAAGTTAAAACCTTGTAAACCACTAGCTATAGATGTATTGTTTTCTACAACATAATTTAAATCTTGTATTAAACCAGCTGTTGTTGTTTCGTAGTATATATCTATTCTAGATATTGTAGGTTCAGTTTCATAAACAGCTAAAAAAGGTGTCATTGCGCTACTTACTTGACCGATAGTACTAAAAGTACTTAATCTAGCTATGTAAGGCTGAGTATCTATTTGATATAAGTTATCTTGACCGTCGCTGCTTAAAGTTTCAAATACCATGTTTGAGTCTGTGGTAGTACCTATATTAACAACTGTGTCTGAATTTCTGCCAGGGTAATATTGCTGATTACGATTACCTACTATAATTACACCACTGCCTTGTAAGTTTGTAACTCTACCGAATAATCTTACAGAACTTCTAAACTGTCTTTGCTCTGGTCCTACCTCGTTTAAATCTCTAGGTATTTTATTTATGTTATCATTAATTAAAACAATATTAGCTGTGTAACCTTCTTCACCTGTTGGAAATGGAACGTAGCCTGGTGCTCCAGTGTCTTGATCTGGATAACCATTTAATATACCCGGTAGGTATACATTATAATAATCTTGTTCGTTTTGTTTTACTACTATTTTATAGGAATACCAACCTAGTGGATTGTAGTCATCACTTGTATCGTCACCATTGTAAACACCTGGATAAAAATTAGTATCATCTAAAACAGGTTCTACTGGTATAACATTATTAACATTAACTTTTAAAGAATCACCAGGCCAAACAGACGCTGCTGGATCTTGCTGTGGAGGAGCTGGATTTCTATATGGATTAAAAATAGTAGACAAGCTACTAACAGAGTCACTACCGTCGTTAGATAATATAGTAGTAGATGATCTACCATATCTGTCAGATAAAACAAAACCAACTTGATAATTTCTATTTTGTTTTAAAGAGTGGTTAGGATACTCTATAATACTAGTAGTGTATTGTACTGGTGTTTGATCAGGTGTGCTTTGGTCATCTATATTAAAAGTAGACTTTGGAGTAACATTAACATTATAATCTATAGAACTCGGTGGTGAGTGTTTTGTTTGAAAATTACTATATACTATTCTATTGCTTATTATTTCTTGACCAAAAGCTTTAACAGGTATTTTATCATAAACCCTAACAATTTCATCACCAGGTAACGTTTGAAAAGGTTTTGTAGAATTGTACATGTATTCAAAAATATTAGTAGAGCCTGCCACAGCCGCAACTGTAGAAGCTGGAATAGTATCAACTACTTGTATTGCTTGAGCATCAGATTCTTTGTATAATATTTGTAACTCTTTTAATTTTAAAGCTTTTATTAAGTTATCTCCAATAAAAGGTAGTTGTACTCTAAGACCTATTTGATTGACTTTGTTTTCCATAAACTGAACAACCGTACTTCTATAAGCGTTCTCCATGTCTTCAGATAAAACAATAGGTGGATCGTCAAAAGAACGTTCAGCTAAAAAATAACCATCTTGCTTAGGTATAAAACACTCTTGAGTGTAAGGTGCCATTATAGAATAAGTATTGTCTTCAAATTGAAACCTATAACTAAACCTAGCGAATATATCTGTTAAATAATCTGGATCACCTTGAAATAATTCGTTATAATAAGGATTCGCACCAAATTTATACTCAGCCCCAGCAGTGTATGTATTACTTACATTTGTATCAAAAGTGATTTCATTTAAAGGGCTTCCTGCTCCAGGAAATGTTATAGCCGTAATATTTGCTTCTGTAAAACCAACCTGATCCGAAATTAATCTATCACCAAGCCTAGGAACTCCTTGTATACCCGCTGGATCACAAGCAAAACTTGTTCCGGTATTTGTTAGGTTAGGTGTTAATTGACCTCCTCCTGGAAAAAACTCATCAACAACATCCTTCATTGTTGTTTCATAAAAACCCGGAGCTAAAGCGCTTTCTTGCCAAACATCTATAGGTTGATATGGATTATAAGAAGCCACCGATATTTGGTCTTCACTAGTGTAATAAGAGCTAGGTTTTGAAACATCTATTCTTCTTGGTTGATTTCTATTGTCTGTCCAAAATAATAAATTTTCTATAAGATTAACTCCATATATAGGATTGCCTTCATAGAAATTTAAATACCTACCTTTAAGTCTAATTACTGGACTAGCTGGAGTTTGATTCGTTCCCTCTAATACATTATAGCTAACCACAAAATTATTAGCTGTAGGTTTGTAAACACCTTCTGGGTTGGTTACTTTGAAATTATCTGTTAAAAAGAAAAATATAGTATTAGTATCTTCTGATCTCAAATAGCCTATGCAAATAACATCAACACCTAAAAAATTATAAAAATCTATAACACTTTCATTACCTACTATGTTTTCTAAAGCACCTACGTCTGAAGACTCTGATTTACTAACAGCTATATTCATAGCGTCTCTGTACTCTCCACTAGGTAGTAATCGATCGTCTAAGTCTTTGTTCATCTTAGACTTTATGAAAACATTTTTAACTTCAGCCATTTAATTTTAGTGTTTTATCCATTTAGATTTACCTCTCATTACTTGAGTAATTTCTTCTAATTTAATATTAGATAATCTTATTTTAGCATTTCTAAGTTTAGCATATCTTTCTTTTTTCAACCTCATAACTATGTACTCAGGTTGATTAGCTCTAGTAGATATTATAGCGTGCAATATAGATGCATACATAGCTTCTTCTGCCATCTTAGGTACTCTAGTATCTAAGTCATATGCTAAACCATCAGAGATGTATTCTAAAATTATAACTCTATCTCTTAAGTTTGCTGAAAAAGATATTTTACCTTCTCTTTCATTTATATTGTACCAACCATTTGCGTTAGCATATTGTGGATCCATACCATAAAGCTCACCCCATCCGGCATATAAACCAAATCCCCAATCGCCAAACTGTAACAAATAACCTAGCCAAGATTGATCTATTAATTCGTTAAAATATTTATAGGCATTATTGTTCCAGCGATCTTCTACAATAGAAGTACCCGTTATATTAGTATCATACACATCTTGCATAGGAACACCTTTACCATCTTGTAGCGGCATTCTGTAAGGACTTTGAGTAAGATTGTTAGTAGGATATATAGGGTGTTTTACACCTTGACTATCGTACCAACCTATGCTAACATGATTAACATAATCTTGAGGCATTATTACACTTAAGCTGTGCGGTATAGTTAACTCTTGAGACTTGATACTTTTCAAAGTATCATAACTAAACTCTTGCATAGAGCGTTTAGCAAAAAATATTAGATCAGTTCTTTTTACACTAGGTATTAATTTACCGGCCCCAACATACGCAACTTGAAACGCGTTTATTATATCTTTTAATTTAGTATAAGCATAGTTGCCATAGTTTTCTTCTACTACATCTCCAAAAGCTTTTTCTTGTAAGCTTGCACCATATTGACCTCCGTCTAATTTTTTAAGTTGAACAACTAAGTCTGAACTAGCAGCAAATGTATTAAACGGTATAAACTTTACATCAGCAATAGAATTCCCTCCGCCATACGTCACTGTTCCATAAATAGCTTGATCCCATGTACATTTATAGTTACCATTACTATCAACTACAACACTATTTATTATACCATAACTAACTTGTGCTGAACCTTGTGTCCATGTTACAGCACTGCCAGATAGTGTTATTTTATAACCTATTTGTGGTTCTATACTTCCAGTGTTTAGGTTAAACACTACAAAATTTTCTCCAGGTAAAGCTGCAGAAGCTGTAGTCGTTTGACCTTCTCCTGTAAAATTTATAACATTACCAACAACAGAATAAGGTATATTTGTTTTATGCAACTCTTCATAGCTTCCTGGAAGTCTTGTAGCACTATAATAAACTTTAAAGTTATTTTGATTGTATTGTATACTGGCTTTATCGTCAGTAAAGAACTTTAAATCAGTATCAAAAGTTGTGGTTATAGTTTCTCTCTGATTAGATGCAGCAAAACTTTGTGCACCCTCGTAATATTGTCTGTTGTTTTCTGTTACTAATGCCATTTAATTAACTTTTTGCGTTTGCTTCGTCTTGCATTACTTGCTGTGTAGCTACTTGAATTATTGAAGGATCTTTTACTATAACACCAGCATATGCTAATATTCTTAATATTAAATTTGTTTGTTCAGAAGGATGTAATTGAAAATTTATAGATCCAGTTGGTGGAATTACATCAGGGTTATAATCGCTATTGCTGTAAACGTATTGCCCTCTACTTCCAACTGTAAACCCCCAAAGAGGATTTAAAGGTCTTTTTACAAAGTCTATTGATATAGTATTTGATTGGTTTATTGTAGAAGGCGAAACAAATAATTTTTCATCTTCATATAAATAAACTGGATATTCTTCTGTTGCTTTTAACAGCCCAGTACTTTGAGCATTATAAAAGTCAGTTCTATTAACTCTTTCAACTTCTGTTACGTTGTTGTAAGAATTAGTATGTGTTACAACTCCTAATCTATAAAACGACACGTTATCTCCGTAAGTGTCGGTTATTAGTTGAGGTATTTGAAAATAATTTTGGATATATTGTAGGGAAGCAGATGTTTTAAATATAGATATTTTTTCATCTATATTCATTTGCCTGTCAGCATAATCAACATCAGCTTGAGGTACACGTAACTGTTGATTGATATCATCGAAGTATTGCTCAAATATTTGTAGTTGCACTTGAGCTGCCACATTATTAAATTCTTGAGGCGTCATATAACCACGCTGTTCTTTATTAAGAATCAACAACACGGTTTGATATACAGTGTTTACGTTTACCATTTTATATTTTTAAGTTAATATAAAGGCGGCCGAAACCGCCTCATATTAAGATTACATGTTATTTTAACTTTTTCTCTATTGACTTATAAACTTCAACACCATCGTCGGTTTTAAAGAATGAAGCCATAGCAGAATATGGATTTTCATCAAATGGTATAGTCATAAGTTTTTTACCATTACTAGCCCAATTAAAAGTTCTTTGATCTTGTGATAAAGAGATTATCTTAGCTTCTTGAGCTTTGATTGCAAAGTTTCTTAACTCTACGTTCTCGTCATTAGCAAGAGCTATTAATAACTCAGGATTTCTTCTTGCAAAAATCATTATATCTCTTTTTAACTCTTTAGAAGTTAATCCAGATACTTTGTTACCAAATTCAACTCTTAATATAGCTTCAGCCATATCTACGTCCATAGCAGCTGCAGCGTTTAAAGCTTCTAGTTCAACCGCTATAAAATCTAAATCATTGGTTGCATCTTTAACTTTATCTACTTCTGCGTATTTCTTATTTAATAGAGGGTGATATAGTGAAAGTAATTTTTGTAATGATTGATATTGCTTAGGAACATATAATGTACCTTTTTTAAACATAATATGTCCTAATGTAGCCTCACCTTTTTGTTCATCTACAAATGGACTAGACATATTTGTTGCATATCTTAATTCTCTTACTCCACCTTTTTCTTCATCAAACCAAGTTAAAGGATATCTTTTTCCGTGTCTTGATGGTATAGTTAATGTTAATGGATTGTATTTACCAGTAACATAATAATGTCTGTCCTTTATTTCCCACCCTTTTTCTAAGGAGGTGGACATCTTTTTTTCTTTTGTCATAATATAATATATAATAAAATTAATAAAAGTAATAATTACCCCCGTTGATTTAACGAGGGTAAGAATTACATTAATATACTAGATACCTTTGAATAATACAAAGTTATTAGCAGCTTGTACACATAAACATCTTTCTGATAAGAAGTTTACTTCCATTGCATCAAGATCAGATGTGAACGCTCCACCAACAGAACCTGTTAGCCAAGATTTCATTCGTCTGTCATCAGCTTGTGACGCTCTATATCTAACGTGTAGGAATGGTCGTCTAATGTTTGTACCTAAAATTTGGTCATAAACAGTAGATGTTCCAGCCGGTACTAATACACCGTCAATAGAACTTACACCGTACCCAACAACTGGAGCAGTCTCAATCGCGCCTCTTGTAGAAGCATCGTTTAAGTATTTCCAGTCTGTTTTATAAAAGTCATAAGAACCTCTTCTAAATCCAGAGAATCCTAAGTTAAGTGCCATTTGCTCAGAGTTTTCAAATAAACCATAAGCAGTACCACCAGCAGTTCCAGCAGAAATACCAGCAAGCATGTCATCAAAAGATAATGCAGTTTCTCTGTTTAAGAAAAGCATATTTTCTTCAATAGCACCTTGAGTATCTAAGTTTCTAAGAATAGAATCGAAAGAATCTAACTGAGAAATACCTCCAACAGGAGCAGCGTTAAACCCAATATTTATATTACCTCTATCTTCAATAGCAGCAAATAAACCTTGAGTACCTTTAAATCCAGCAGCAGCAGCAGAACCTGCAGGAGCACCCGCAGCATCAGCTAATTCACCTTCAACAACTGACATTTCTAGGTAGTCTTCAAAACGTAGTCTTGTTTCAGACTCAGCTTTTAAATACCATAAATATCCTGATGTTCCATCTTCAGTAGCAACTTCAACCCAACCAATCTGAGCAGTGTCAGAACCAGATACAACATATTTGTTTCTGATAATTATTGGTGAATTAGAGAATTGAGTAAAAGAAGGAGTTATACTTTGATAACCATTAACAGCGCCTGCGGCAGCTGTGTTGTTAGCGATAGAACTTCCTTTTCCATACTCAGAACCGTATACAAATATCTTAATATTTGTTAGGGCTAAAGCAGCTAAATTTGCAGCTCCATATACAGCTACAGTTAAAGCACCAGTCGCGGTGTTACTAGCTGTAACAATACCTTTTGCTTCTGCACCAGTATCATCCATCATAACGATAGTTTGATTTGGTGAAACAACGTTAGCTACATAATCACTTGCAACAGCCGGAGCTAAATCTACAGGAATTGTTATAGTGTTTACTTGATCGTTAGTACAACCTTCGTAACCGATGTGTAATCTGTTTTGTTCTGACCAGATAACTTGGTCTGATGTCATTGGCATTTCAGCGCCTACCATTCTTAAGAAACCAGATAAAGTTCTGTTTCCATATCTTTCTACTTCTTGTTCGTAGATTTCAGGTAGATATTGCTGAGCAAATGTATCAGAATCACCTGGATTTGCGCCTCCATTAAACGACAAGTAGTTAGAATCTAACACTTGTTGTCTTTGAGACGGCTTGATTGTCCCGAATAACGGGCTTACATTTTGACTCATAATTTTTAATTTTTAATTGTTACTTTTTTTATTTTAAGTTTTGAGGAGTCAACACCACTTAATGCTTTTACTTTTATTCCATTAACAAAGACTTCGCCACTCGCAACTCTACGAGGTTCTTGTTCTATGTTTTTAGATTTAGCCATCATATTTTTTACAGCGTCGGCTTTACCTTGCTCGTAAAAATGATTAGCTATAGTATCAACATTATCTGCGGCATATATAGCCTTGTGATATCCAGCAATATCTACCACGTTGCCATCATTATCAAGAAACTTCTTAATAGTATTACCAACATCCGACTGTCTATCTGCAACTGCATCAGTGTTTTTTAAACCGTATCTAAAAGTTTTTTCACCTACTTTAATATCAAAACCTTTGAATTTATTAGTGAACCAGTCTTTAGTTTGGTCTTTAAACTGAGCGTGTTGTTCTGCAACTATATCTTGCTCGTCATTATAGCGGTTGAAAAAGTCCATAGCTTTTTGTTGATCTTGAGTTACGCCCGGTCTCAACTTGATCTCGTCGTAGTATTTACTCTTAGCATCTTCTAAAAAGTTCTGTGCTTTTGCAACTTCTTCTTTAAACGCAATTTTCTTTTTGCGTATTTCTTTTGGCTCATCTATTTCATCATCAAATAAATAATCTTCTAATAAAAGACTAACATCTTCAGAATCTAAATGAGGTTTAGTTTGTTTATAATACTCTCTAATTAAAGCTGTATTATCAACATTAGAATAATCAGCGTTTAATCTAACGTAATCTTCTAATGTACCGCCAGTATCATTCATAAATGTTACTAGCTTTTCAATATTTTCTGGTAAAGGTTGACCGCTTAATTTAGCATCTCTTTTTGCTTCTTTAATTTGGTTTTCAACTTGCTTTACCTCTTGTTGTACCTCTTCTTTTGTTATTTCTTGGAGCGGAATGACAGCATCGGAGCTGGGCTCTTGTACCTGTTCTTCCACTTGAGGTATATCTCCGGCTTGTTTAACTTCAGCCAGTTCTCCTGTTTCTTGCTCTGAAATGGCATTATCTTCTTTTTTTATTTCTACTTTAGTAACCTCAGGTATAACTTCACCTTGAGCTTCTTTAGCCGTTAAGTTCACCTTTACTGGTGAATCTTGTTTACCTAATTGCTTAGGTTTTGTTTTTAATTTACCTTTTAGTGTAAATTCTCCTTCCTGTTTTGCAGGTTGATTTGTTGTTTCTTCTGACATAATATAATATAATAGTTAATATAATTTTTATCTAGGATCAAATTGCTCTAATCCAAATCCGCCTAAATTATCCATTCCTGCGGATTCAAAATTCTTAGGAAGACCATCTGTTTTCCTTTGATTTATCATTTGACTTTGTTGTGTGCCTTGTATTTTTACTCTTTTATCTTTTCTATTTTCAATTTCTTTTTCTCTCATGCTCTCTTCTTGTATTCTAGCTTGAGCTAATTTCATTTGATATCCAAACTCTTCAGCCATCAAAAGCTTTTTGATTTCAGATTCCGTTTGCATACGTTGTATTTCAAACTGAGATTTAGCTTGCTCTATCTGAACTTTAGATTCTGTAAGAGCCTGTTGTTTTTGCATTTCTGCTAAAGCTGCTTTTTCAGCTGTTTGAGAATTAGCTTCTGCTTGAGCTTGTATGTTCATCATGCTAGCTTCTTGATCACGCTGGCGTTTCTTTTCTTGACTAAGTTTTAATTTTTGATTAGCAAGTTTAAGGTTTTTTATTTGCCTAAGATCTATAGCATCTGATAAACCAATACTCTGTTGCTGTAAAGCCATTTGAATATTTTGTTCTAACATTTGCTTTTCTTCTTCGTCTGGTTCTAGTTCTAGATAAATACCAAATTCCATTAGTTGCTTTTCCATCAACTCACCTAGTGTAGCTGTATTAAACATAGATATAGAATCTACTAAAGCTTGTCTAGTTAAAGGAAATTCCAAAGCATCAGCTGCTCTTAAAGCTATGTTTTCACAATTTCTTAATGTTAAGTATAATTGCGCTTGCATTAAATGTCTAGTCGCTGTGTTACTATTTGCGGCTGCTAATTTTTGTAATCCAACTAAAGAACCTACAGCCGGAGTACTAGCATCTCTAGCTTCGTTTAATCCGGTTACATCTCTTATCATTTGTAAATAATATTGATAAGTCTGAATCAAACTAGCTATTTTAGCATTACCACTACTTGTTTGTAGTTCTTGAATAGGTACTTTACCTCTATTAGGGTCTCCCTCTTGTGTCAAAGATCTACCTACAATACTACCAGTTTGAAAATACATATTCAATGCTTCTTGTGCATTGTAATTTGTTCCATTACCTAAGTCAACTTCTGCTAATCCATCTACATCTACAAACACTCCATCTGGAACCATTCTAGATAATACTTGCTGTAGTTTTAAATGAGTCAACTGTATCATGTCTGCGAAACCAGTTATACGACTAACAGTAGATTCTATTCTACCTTTATACATCTTAGGCGCAACAATGCTATAGTTCATATTAACTCTAGCTATATTACTTGATGGTCTAGTCATGTTCTTTGCCATTTCCCATCTTAACATTTTATCAAAACCTAATATTTTAGCTCCGCTATATAAAACCTCTATAGACCTAGAAGCTCTTTCAAAATTATCATTTTTAGGAGGATCAAACGTGTCTGGTTTTTCTAAAGCTTTTTCTAAACCATTTTCAGATCTTTTTATTTTCCAAACTTGATCTTGATATGTTTTGTATTCAAAATAAAGAACATTAACAGTGTTGTAATTATCTTGTTGACCGTAATAGCTATTTCTATAGTTAGAATTACCTGGATATTTTTCTATTTGTTTTAAATCCTCAGTTGTTAAATATGAAAATTGTTTCTTTAATTCTTCTAAACTTATTTGCTTAACCTCTCCAACATAATATATATCTTCAAAATTAGGATCTTCTGTATAAGAATAAACTAAATTAGCTGGATCTACATAATCAACTGTTATTCCGTTCGATAAATTAAAACTAGTTTTACTAGCACCTATACCTAAAACAACTAAATCATTTATTATTCTTCTTTTTGTTAATTGATATTTGTTTCTTTGCAAAACATTTTCAATTAATTCCTCTTCAGCAATTTCTATAGCCTGCTTATAACTAAGTTGCATGTGAAGATCTATTTCATCTTGAGACTGAGGAAGAGAATCTGGATCTGTTACTGTGAAAAAATCTAAACCAGTTTTTTCCTTAGTTTCATTTAAAAGATCTTTTCCGTACATGTCTCTCATTAAACCTGCAGCGTAATTAGTTCTTTGTTTTACCGATTCAGGGTCTTGAGCAAAAGCTTTTATATCATAAACTTTAGCTGACATACCATTTACAAGTATGTCTACAAACTTAGAAACAATAGGAACCGGTTTCCAGTCTAAATTAAGATAAGACAAATCACCGTTAATAGATAATTCATCTTTATATTTTTGAACAGACTGTTCTCCTCTTGAATAAAGTCTTAATCTATTAAAGTCTTGCCAGTTATTTCCAAATCTTCCTCCTGCTCCAATGCCTCTATCACCAGCCCACCATTCGCCTTCTATAGCTCTTGCAATTGCTAATCCATATTCTTGTGTGCTTTTCTCTTCATCTGGTACTACCTGACTAGGGAAAGAACTATTAGGATTTGTGTATATATTCATTTACTTAATTATTTTTGAAGTATCTCCTTTGTTATCATATTTTTTAAAACCCAAAGAAACTGATTTTACTATTTTTTCTGCTATTGGTCTATATCTATGTTTGTTGCATGCCATCAAAGCTAAACCAGAGCTAATAGAAGCATCATGCTTTGTTCTATTATTTATATCAAATCTAGCCCAATCATTTAAGGTTCTTTGAAAATACATGTCTCCATAACCTTCTGGTAATAATCCTACATGAGATTCTATATATGTTTCTATAGCTGCAGCGTGAGCTTGCTTCATGTCTTCACTTGAGTTTGGCACTCCACCAATTTCTCTTTCTGTTATTGATAGTTTTAACTTATCAGGCCTGTTCATGCTATAACCTCTATAACCTCTTCTTTTAAAATGATATAATAATCTAGGTTTATTGTTTTCAGCAAGTATCGGCATGCCGTAAAAAACACAAGCCATTAAAACATCTTCAAAAAATATCTCTGCTGTTTGAGGTCTTGCTACATATTCTAAAAAGAAATGATTAGCGGGTGCATCTTCCATGCTAAATTTAGTTAAACCGTGTAGAGATCCGTTAGATCCTCTTCTGTCAACCGTACCAGATATATCGTAACTATCACAACCAAATGCGCCAACGTGTTCGTTTCCTGGATACTTAGCGCCTCTTTTTAAAACTATTTTATTTTGTAAATGTAATGGTGGAACCCAACTAATTAAGAACCTACCGTCATTGTTTGGATAAAATATGACCTTAGTGTCTTTCTGCCCATTTTCCCATCTAAAAGAACCTTTTGTTATTATACTAGAATTCCTAAGATCTTCATTGTAATCAACCTGTTGATATATTTTAGTTAAATTAAATAAAGAAGATTTTGCCTCGTCTCTAAAAGCATGTTGCTCTGTTCTTGGAAATTGTCTGTAAAACTCGTTTAAAGCTTCTTGATCGCCTTTTAAACCATCAACTTCATTTTGCCAATAGTTTATTACACCTAATTTTATTTCATTACCATGTGGTCCAAGAATTTTTTCTTTTGGATTTTCGAATACAGGTATTCCATAAGAATCAATGTATCCTTCGTAGTTCCATTCCATAGGTACGAACAAACTATATAATCCTGAGCGAGTCTGTCCATTGGCGTTTCTTTTTGTAACATCTGAATCATTATAAAGTTTTTTGAAGTTCTCTCCACCTTTATCTAGCGAGTTGCTAGTTGATCCCATCATGCATTTACCTACTATTCTACTACCTAGTCTAAGGGTGGTTTTCGTAACCCTCCAGTTGTTGTTAATGTTGTTTGGCCTTTCCCATTTCCCGCTCTCATCGTGGACGAGGAGTTTAAGTTTCTCCCCATCGTAGGCGTTGTCGCCGGTATTCTTCCAGTCGATGGTGGTATCCAAACCGGCAATTTCTTGGGTTTTTTCATTGGCTTCCAGTTTTCTACGGGTAAATTTGGAGGCAGGGACTCTGTAGGCGAGCTCGGTCTTGGGCCTGTCCATTCCGTCCTGTATCGGCTTGAAAAAGAAGGGATAGTTGACGGAAATTGGTACCACCTTATCTGTGAACATAGTCTTAGCATCGGCACCAGATTTGGACAATATTCCGAACCGTGAATCCGTTGATATCGTAGCAAGGTTGACCGACTCAGCTGAGGACATAAATGAGAAGCCTGACCTACGGTTTTTAAGATAACACATTCCATAAGACCGTTCATCGGCTTTGCAAGCTTCCCAGAAAATGTAGAATAATCTATTTGCTTCTCTAAAGTCTGGCTTCCCAACATCAATTTTGGACCACTGCAAGTACATATAGTGAGTGCCAGTAATGTAAGTAGCCACGCCCTTATTATAGAACCATAACCCTTCTTCTCTTTTAATAAATTCTTTATCGATGTAATCATACCACTTTTCTTTAAAGTCTAAAGGGTATTCTTCCCAATCGAACCTTGTTTTTATTCTTTTTAACTCTTCAGGTATGTTTGTTCTTGTCCATTTGTCGGATTTAAATTTAACTAAATTCGACTCTTTAGGTAAAGCTATTTTTAAGTTTTGTATTTCGTATATGTCACCGATTTGGCCACTTTTACTTATAACTATAACGTCATGCTCTTCGTTGTAACCATACTTCCATTTCTTACCTTTATTTAATTTAGTAAGAACATGAGGTTTAACGTGATCTTTTAGTACTTTGTATAATTCTTGATTATACATTACGTAGATCTACCTTCTGCAAAACCTTTAAAAACTTTTTCATTTGTTTTTTTAGGTTTTTCATTTAACATATTTTCTTCTTCTTGTATACGCTGAAGTATTTCAAACGCATCAAATATAGCTAGTTTTTTTGTTGCAGCCGCGTTCTTTAAACGATCAGCCGAGATATCATCATCTGAATCTACAATAGGTTCTTTAGCTACCTTTATTAATTCCTCAACTGCTTTTTGCCCAGCTTGGATTATATTCTTCTTCGTTTCCTTTGTATTCATATTTAATTAAAATGTCGTCTATATGTAGGCAATAAAGACGCGTGTTATCTATTATAAACTCAAACTCTCTCATACTAGGAAACCCTATAAGATCTCCCTCGCTTATTCCCTTTGCTTCTAAGAGCTTATTACCATATTTTAGTATACCAATATTCTTTTGCTCTTTATCTAACGTTAGAGGATCTTTATTTTTTATAGGTGCTACAAAACATCTATCGCCAAATGATTTCCACTTATTGTTTGTTTTATATAAATATATTTGATCAGGTTGACAAAAAAATAAATCATCTATAAATTTTCTACTACTATCAACCGCTTCACCTTTTTGATTGTAATATCTTCTAAATACATTATGGTGTATTACTATTTCATCACCCTCTTTTAAAACAGTGTTAAAAGCTTTAGGTGTTTTAACTATAACAGCTCTATTGTTTATAAACTTAAACTTTTCAATACTAGTATTTAGTATTAAATTTTTATTATTTATTTTTACAGAATTATCATACCTATCACCTATAGGTTTTACTAAAAAATTCCAAATAGCTTTCATTAATATTGTAAATCATATTCAACGGATATAGCCATGTTAGGATTAAACTTTTTCCATGGTAATATCTCGTTGTTTTTCTTTATGTAAATATTATAAGAACTATCTTCATCTAATAAGATGTCAGATATAGTATGCCCACCATAAACTTCTTGACCTACAGAATAATGCATAGCATCATTTTTATAATCAGAGCCTATGCTGATTTTTCTAATTTTACTTTCCATCTTCTTTTTCGATAGCAGTATAAGTACCGTCTTCTAGGTTTATGTTTACAGCACCATATTCTTCTTCTAATTCTTTTTTAGTGTTTTCTATCTCTTCATTTAAAGCACCTATTCTGTGTAGTAGTGAGTGTTTTTGAGATTCTAAACCACCGACTCCTACTAAGTATTCTTTTAATGTTTCTTGTTGTTTTACAACTTTTTCTAGTTCTGCTTTTTTTATTTTTGCCATTTTATTAAATTTAATTAGTTACTCTATTATTTATTATTACCTATACTTTTAAACTTTTCCGCTCCACGCGAGCCAAAGTAAGCTACATACACAGTTATTAAAAGTGATTTTAATAAATCTATCCAGCCTGAATCTATTCCAAACTCTATATTAAAACTATCTAATAATATAAATACTATCAAAGATACAGTTAAAAATATTAAAGTCATTGGTCTAGTATTTTTACTAAGCCAGGAATCTGATGTCATATCGCTTTCCCAGCGCTTACTTATTTCTTGAGCTTCTACTATATCTTGTTTTAGTAAAGCTAAAGCAATGTCTTTATCTTGTTGTGGTAATTCAGGATCATTATTTATTAAGTTTTTAACTATACCTAGCAAACCTTTATCTGGCATCACGTCTCCTATGGCTTTTACAAGACCTGATTTACCTAATAAAAATTGACCGACTTTAGTGTCTTTAAACTTTTTTCTTTTTTTATCCGTCATTACATTTTCTTTTCAATAACATACTTTGCCCCAGGAAATGTATAATCATAACCAGGGTACATAACCTTAGTATATCCTCTATCATCAGTGCCGAGTACTTTAAACTCGACACCTTTCATAGTTATATTACCTCCGGGAATAACGTTGTATGGTTTGTTAACGTCGGGACTATCTTTTTTATAACCCTTTATACTCATGTTATTTTTCGCAAGGAGGACAAGGAGGGCAATTACCTTTTGCTACATTTCTCGCTGTCTTTCTTTCTTTTCTTTTCTTTTTAATTTTATCAACAGTTCTAGTTACAACATTACCATCATTGTTAGCATCAGTAATTACTTCTGGTAATTTAATTTTAGGTAATGTAATTTTAGGTAATGTAATTTTAGGTAGGTTACCTTTAATGTCAGCATCTACATCTACTCCGATTTTTTTACCTTTTTTACCACCTATAGCAGATCCTGTAGTTTCACTTTTTTCTGGTGTAACAATAGTTTGATCAGCTGTTGTAGTTGATGGTTCTTGGTAATTTAAAGTAATATTAGTTTTACTTTCATTCAAACCAGGTAAGTCTGTGCTTGGGTTATTAAAACCCGAACAACCTTTTGCGTTAGGATTTTTTTCGCATCTAGATTTTTCTCTTTTATACTTTTCGTATACTTCACCACCTATTTCATGAGCTTTTGGACCACCAGAAGTTCCTTTCTTTTTGTAATCTTCTTGATTTTTAGTATTGGTACTACCACCACCATAATCTAAAGTAATTTCTTCAGAACTTTCTGTTATAGGGTTTGGGTTTGATGCTTGCATGACTCTAGCTTTAGCTCCACTTATTTCGTAAATATTACTTTTTTGCATAAAGCCCATTCCGCCTTGCATTTCAACGCCATCATTCTCTTTCATTTTAAGCATACCAAGCCTCTTTAACTCTGCGTTTCTTTTTGTAGCAGCTTCAGTATTATCAAAAGTTTCTGTTTTTATAGCACCTGGAGTAGTTACACCAGGAATTACTTTAGTAGATCCAGGGGTTACTTTTGTTTTATAAACCTTAGCATCGTCTTTTATATAATTAGTTTTTTTAATATCAACATCAGCATCTATAGAAAGCAACTTATTAGGGTTTGCGCTAGCATAAGCATTAGCATTAGCATTTATATCTTTCTTTTTTACTTTTTTAGTAGTAGCAGCTCCTGAATAGTTTTTTCTATCAAAGTACTGTTCATCACCAAAGTGTGATAAAGCAACTTCTTTAGCGGCTTTACCTCTTGTGCTAGCCGTGCTTTTACCAAAATTAGTAAACTGACCTGAGTTTACACCCGTGCCAGTAAGTTCCATTCCAGTCTCATTGTTAACGTCACCATATGTACCGTCTTCTTTTAAAGCTTTTCTAACTTCTTTTTTCTTTGCAAAGTAAGCTTTGTTTCTCTCTCTTTTTTCTTTACTACCAAAAATGGTAGCTAAACCTCTTCCAATATTTGTTCTTTGGTTTACACCAGCTCCAATTGGTTCTTGAGGTGGTGCCATGCCTTTCATTTTAAATGCCATAGTTTTAATTTTATACGTTATATTTGTTATCTTTGTATTTTGTGCCAGAGATATTATAAGCTTGAGCTTCGTATCCTAATTGCTTAGGATCACCCGACATAGCTCTAGCACTATGTTTTGGTATTGTTTCGCCTTTCCAATATATGTTTTGATCATCGTAATCTAATTCTCCAGACTTCATTTGAGCAACATGAACATCTTCGTGTCCTTTAACTTCCTTATGAAAAGAAGGATCAAGTTTGTCGTTTAGTATTATCACTTGATTTTTTAATGATTCACCTAAAACGCCTGGTCCTAAATCTCTTTCATAAACAGGTGTTTGATTCTCAGCGTATGGAGGATTACTTAGTTTAAAAGCCATATTATTTTTTATTAAAAGGCATCATTCTATTTAATGCTTGTTTTCTACTTTCACAACCACAAGGAATACCAAGCCCTTCTGACAACATATTAACAGCAGCTTTAATTCCTGTCGGTCGAGTTATTTTATTTTCTATAAAATCTCCTAAACCTTTATCCATTATGCTCCTTTTTTACCAGGGTTTTGATCTGAAACAATTGGCATGTTTTTGAAATAAGCACTACTTTGCATATGCTTAGAACAGAATGATCCGCCCATCATTTTAACTCCTGCACTTTTTTGGTGAGCTGGGCCACAGTGCGCTATATTACTATCGTTTTTATAAGCCATAATTTATTTATTTATTAGTGATGTGATTCATCATATTTAACATCTCCAGCTAATTTAGAGATATGCTTCTCGTCAGCTGTCATTTTTTCGTCGCTATTCCCATGAGAGTTATCGTAAAGAACATCTCTTTTTAAATAATCCATATGAGCCTTATCATCTCTTTCAGCGGCTGCAGCATTGCAGTCTGTTACATGTGTATGTCCATGTTGATCGTGTTTAGCGTAATGAGGGTGATTACCCGTGTATTTTCCGTAATGACCTTTTTCGTAGTCACAGCAAGATTTATCCATAATTATATTTTTAGTTTGTTATTTTTCCAATTCCTTTTTTAACAGCTTGCTTAGTAGCTAATTTAGCAAAACCTCTTGATAAAAGTTTATAAGCGCCTTTACCACCTATTAAATCTATAGCACCACCACCAGTATTCATTAATGGGTTACTTGGCCCTGTTGTATTATGTAAAATCCTTTTACCAATTGTTTTTAACTTACTTATAATACCACCTCCTTCTTCAAACTGAGGAGTATTAGATACGTGCTCCTTGTATTCTGCTAGTCCTGGAACTTCAAAATTAACTTCCGAAGGTTTAATTTTAGGCTCAGCTACAGTTGTGCCACTAGGAGAATCTCCATATGAAACCATATTAAGACCTTTCATTTTAAAAGCCATTACTTTTTCTTTTTTACAACTTTACCATCTTTGTATTCTAAAAACGGTGGTAATTTCTTTTTACCTTTTTCATCACCATCTGATTTCTGCTTAGGTCCACCTTTAGATTTGCAACCCATATTCTTGGCATAGTTTGCCATTTCAACCACATTTGTAGAATAGTCATCTTTGTTAGCCACTACTTTACTAGCAGCCGAGCAAGTATCAACGCCTTTCATATTAGCTTTAATCCAAGCTTTAAATTTGCCTTCGTTTTTTTTATCTATTTTTGGGAATTCATTTGCCATAATTTACCATTTTACTTTATTAGCCCAGTATGCGGCACTGAACACGCCTCTTTTTATATTCTTGGCATGTCTAGCTTTAAAACTAGCACGCCTTGCTTTTGATTTAGCATCTGTTTTTTTACCAGCAGTGCTTACACCTTGTTGGCCAAATCTAATTATTTTCTCTTTACCAGCTTTACAAGCTTTTACTATATGAGACTTTGTTTTATGCCCAGGAGTTTTCTTTGGTTTATTACAAGCTAAGTCTGATTTTTTAAATTTATTTGCCATTTTATAAGTTACAATATTCAGCTTGAACATCGAAGCACGGGCAAGACTTAGCCGCAAATTCGTTGTGACCATGTATCGTTGCTTTTGGATGTAGCTTTTTTAATATTCTTAATAACTCTAGTAATGTAGCTATTTGTTTAGGCGTTCTAGTATCTTTAGCTATCCAGTCTCCATCAGATCCTCTTTCAGCTTCAACACCACCAATATAACAAATACCTATACTACCTTTATTGTGTCTTTTTACATGAGCGCCTGTTTCTGTTATAGGTCTACCGTATTCAATCATACCGTCTAAACCTATTACATAATGGTAACCAATACCTCGCCACCCTCTTTTTTTATGCCATTTATCTATGGTTGAAGCAGATATTTCTTTACCTTCTTGCGTAGCAGAGCAATGGATAATTATTTTATCTATTTCTCTCAATTACTTTTCGTTTTTAAGATTTATCCATTTGTGAATTGTATAACCAATAGTAACTACTAATAAAGTTATTTTAAGTACCATATCAATATGTGTCATAGAAATAGCCATAGCTCCACCATTCATGGCGTATAATTTAAAATCTGCTGTTGTCATTTTTACCCGTGTTTAGCTATGGTAGTTATAGGTCCAGCTATGTATTTTGAAGGGTATTTTTGCAATTGCATACCTGTTATGCCTGAGCTTGAGCCCGGTGCGTGTAATCTACCTCTTTGATCTAATGGTCCGTCCCATATAGCGGATTCACCTACTATACCAACTTTTCCTTTACCCATCTTTTCTGCGTGTGGGTCGTTTGCGTAATGTCCTGGTTTATGCATGTTTATTGTTTTTTAATTTTAAGGTTTTTTCTTAAATAATCCACCTATGTTGGCTCCAACTTTGACAACACCGTCACTAATCTTTTTAGTAAACTCGTTAAACTTTCCGGTAGGATTAGTAGTATCATTAGTGTCGTTTCTTGCTTGAAAGTTACTTATTCTTTTTTCTATTCTAGCTGCTTTCTTGTGTCTACCAGCTTCTGTGGCAGCTTTCTTTTTAGCCTTTAAAGTATTTTCGTCTCTGTATAAAGCTCCAGCAAACAAACCTGTATTTCCTTTATCTTCATCAGCGCTATTGTTTGTGCTACTAAAAAATGCTGCATCGTTTGCGGTTTCACCAGTTAATTCACCACCAAGTGCTGATGTAGTAGCCGTGTATCCGCTAGTATCTTGTTGAGCGTTTTGAACAATTCCTACACTGCCAGTAAAATTGTGACTCCCTGCATTTTTATCTGTCATACTTATAGGTGGTATTATAGATGATTGTTGCATTGCACCCGCTGGTCTTGAATAAGCGCTAGTGTCTTGTTGCTGTAATTCAACATTACCAACCATCATAGCTCCTTGCGGATTACCGTATATAGCTTCAGCTGTAGTTTTACTTTGCTTACTCATATTAGTATTCATAGAATCTAACTCATATGGATCTGCCTCCATGCTCATTTGTCTAAAGCCTTTCTTTTTATAATTGCATTGTTTTGCCATGATTATCTTTTTAATGATCTACTTCTTTCTAGTTCACTACCATAAATAGCATTAGCTGATTTTTGAGATAGTGGCGAAAACATTGAACCATTGTTTAATGTTCCCACGGTATTTATTGAACCAGTTAATGATGTATTTGTTTTAGGTGTTCTTCTAAAAGAACCTACAGCACTACCGGGTGTTGGAGCACCTACTGTTGGAGTTTCAACTATTGGTTCTTCAGCAATTGGATCTTCAATAGCAGATTCTATAGATGTAGGATCACTGCCTAATTCACTAAATTTTGTTTCTAAATCTGTAACCCTAGTTCCTAAATCGCTAAAACCACCTTGTAAATCTCCTACTGCAGTAGCTGCATTAGCCGCTGATGATCTTCTATCTATTTCGCTTTGATATCTAGAGGTCATCTTTCCAAACATCTTTCCTAAAAATCCTCCTTTACCTTTAAATTTAGAAAATTTATCTAACTTACCTTGTAAGTCTTCGTCAGACATACCTCTTAGGTTTTGGTTTAGGTTTGTTTTTGATTGCCCTAGCGCTACTGCTGCTGATGCTCCACCCATATTTATCTATTTTTATCTTTATTCACGTTATATATAGATGTTATTAAAACTTTATCTATATAGCTTTTACCTTTCATTATAGAATTTCTTCTTTCACTTATAGGTATATCTTCTAATCCAAGCATAATTCGGTACACTCTTTTAATAAGTTGCTTACACTTGAATGAAACTTTGTATATGTTATATTTTTGAGTGGTGCGGTTTTGTTTTCTCCAAACCGATATCCAATCTTCTTTTAACAACTTGTTCCAGCGTCTATTATTCCAACTATAAGAGTATGTACCAATTTCATAATCATGCTTAGTAAACATACCTTTGCAATCAAGATATATTAAAAGTTCAAGCTCCGCATCCGTAAGATTATTATTTTTGCAAGCCCACTTTCTAATTATTCTATAATGTTTAAGTAAATTTAACTCTTTTATATCGTCAGGATCAACACGCATTACAAAACTATAACAACATCTGTGTCTTTAACGATACAATAATTTTCGTTATCTATGTCTATTCTATGATAAGAACTTTTATCAAAAAATATCTCATCATCTGTATTTATACCACACACTTGATCTCCAGTACTAAGCACTTTTCCTTTATGATATCTAACATCAGCTCTTTGTCCTTCAGACAATAACAAACCTCCTTTAGTTTTTTCCGTACCTTTTTTAAAAGGTTTTATTAAAATATTTCTACCTACTGCTTTCATCTCCAACTCTTAAGTTATTAATTACACAGTCTGTTGATAGTATTGTAGACGCTACTGATGCCGCATTTTTTAAAGCGCTTTTAGTAACAAGCAAAGGATCTATTATACCTTCTTTTATCATATCAACCTCATCTCCGGTTATCACGTTTATACCACTACCTTTTCCTGAGGGTAAATTATAATCAACTAATCCAGCATTTTCTAGTATTGTTTTAAAAGGATATTTTAAAGCTTGTATTAAAGCTGCGTGTCCTTCTGTTTTAGGTTTTATAAATAAAGCCGCGTCGTATAACGCAACCCCACCACCTGGTACAATACCTTCTTTGATAGCTGCTTTAGTTGCACATATAGCATCTTCTATCCTATCTGTTTTTTCTTTTAGCTCTACTTCTGAACTGGCTCCAACTTTGACAACAGCCACTTTAGCGGCGAGACGAGCAAGGCGTTTTTCAAGCTGAATGATTTCACCTGGTGAATTAGCTTCTTGCAATTGTTTTTTAACTTCTTCCACCAAGAGTTTAATCTCGCTATTAGATGTATCAACCTGTATAATAGTTTCGTTATCATTTGTAGTACTTTTTATGCATTGTCCTAAATGCTCTTGTTGTATAATATTAAGATCATCACCTAGCTCCTCGTTTATAACAGTTGCACCTGTTAACACCGATAAGTCGCTTAGCATATCTTTTTTATTGATACCGTAAGTAGGAGCATTTATAACGTTTATTTTAATATTACCTTTTACTTTATTCATTGCTAAAGCATTAGCAACTTGAGGTTCTAAATCTCCTATAATAAGTAAAGGTTTATTATTCTTTATAACAAATTCTAATATAGACTGTATCTGTCTTATTGTATTTACTGGAGATTCAATTATTAAAACCCAAGGGTTATCTAGTTCTGAAACTCTTTTTTCTTTACTTGTTATAAAGTGGTCGTTAGTTAATCCTTTGCTATATTGAACACCATCTACAATTTCTACTGTAGTTTCTGTATTTGTTGTTGGTTCCATTATAACAACACCAGTTTCATCCACTTCTTTAAAAGCCTTACCTATTATTGCTCCTAATTTTTTATCATTATTAGTAGATATAGATGCAACTTGATCAATCATGTCACCTGAAACTTTAATAGAATTATCTTCTAAATATTCTATAACTTGATTAACTCCGTTATTTATACCTTCTTTTATTTCTCTTACACTAGCTTCTTTTTTACTAGCTTCAATTAATATAGCGTGAGCTAAAACAGTTGCGGTTGTAGTTCCGTCACCAGCGTCTTGCACTGTTTGTTTTGCTGCTTGCTTTAATAATGTTGCACCCATATTTTCAACTGGATCTAACAAAACAATAGACTCTGCTACTGTTACGCCATCTTTAGTTATAATGGGTCTTCCTTGATCATTTTCAAGTATGACACATTGGCCGCTAGCCCCTAATGTGGAGCTAACAGCTTTTGTGAGTTTTTCTATTCCTTTAAATACCTTATCTTTAGCATCTTGGCCAAAGTTAAGATTTTTGACAATTTTGTCTGACATAATTTGATTTGATTAGATTTAATTTATTTTATTCAAAGGTCTTAATTACCTTAGGTCCTTTTATAAACTCTAGTTTCTTTTCATAGTGATCGATGCTACCATCAATGGCAGCTTCTGCACTTTCTAAAGTTTCTCTACGCGTAACATCGATCCATTTATCTTCTAGATCTTTATACTCTGTTTGGTAGAAACCGTTTGGTAATTGAACAATTCTCCAGTTTTTTTTCATGACAAGGTGTTTCCAAAAGTCTTTGGTTTCCTCGGGTACTTGTGGGTTGGAGTTACCCCAAGTGCTGGTCTTATAATAAAAATAAGTCATTGGTTTTGGTTTTAAATTAATACTTGGTTATCGCTCTGACCGAGCAGGTATATCTATATCATCACTTGTTTTCAAGTGTTTTTACTTTTTCTTGCAGCTCTTGTATTGCTTTTACTAAAACAGGCACTATTTTACTATAGTCTGCTTGCTGATAATGTTTTTCACCTTTATCATCTATAGCATCTTTTTCTCCATTAACAGCGTTAGGTATAATTTCTGCAAGCTCATGAGCAAGACACCCGTAATCTCTAGTGTCTATATACTTCCATTTAAAGTCGTATACAGGTATTTGTTCAATTAAACTTAAAGCATCAAAGCTTTTTTTGTCTGTTTTAAGTCTATAATCAGAAGTTGTGTTATATGTGGTTCCTGAGTTAGTTGTTAATATAGAACCTCTTATACTGCTAGTTGAGGAGTATCTTTGAAACACCATCATGTATCTACCGTTCGTGGCATTAAAAGCATTTTGTACTCTTATAACAGGATTTCCTAGATTTAATGTAGGCTCAAAGTCTACATCTTGTACATTTAAAAATGGTCTCACTGTTCCAGCGCTACCAGAGTCTCCATACAAATCTATCCAACCAACTTGAGTATTTACGTTACCACCTATTTTTATTCCAGTTACACCAGAAGAAGGATAACCTGATGCTCTCATAAAAGTACTTTGAGCTACTTTAAAATCAAATGTTTCAGTTGACAAAGCGTTAGTGGACGTGTATTGTATAGCCCCTGTGTATTTATTATAGCCATTTGCCATATCTTTATCACGGCCAAACCTAATCTGAGATATAACATTAGTAGCTTGAGTACTACTAGTCACAATATCTAAACTTTGACCAAGCGCACTACCATTAGTAGATGTCAATGTGTTTTTAAAAACAACGCTACCATCTGTACTGCTATTTGGATCTCCACCAAATTTATCTGCTACATATAAAGATGATGTCCCAACGCTTGATTGACTATCACCTATTGTTAAACTAACTCTAGACGCTGAGTTTGCTTGGTACATTTCTATTCTATCTGTACCAAGTAAGCCAAAGTTTATAAAGTGTTGTTTAGCTGACGACGTTCTAGTACCTTTTATATAAACATCAGGTACTATACCACCTAAAGCTCCCCAGGATAATAACTTGCTATTACCTATATCTAAATCATTTGTTACCTCTACATCACCATTAAAAGTAATATCTACAATTTTATCGCTATCAGTATACCATTCTAAACCTCCACCTACTCCAGATATATAATTAGACGTACCAGTGTTAAAATACATATTACTTCCACAAAGTATATTACCATTTACATGTAATTTTTGTTGAGGAGTTGTCGTTCCTATGCCGCAATTATCTCCATTGCTACCATTTAATATAATATCACCATCTCTTTGTAATTGTATTTCAGCACCACCGGTTTGAGCTCTTGATATATAAAAAGGAGCGCTACCAGCTGTACCTTGAAAATGCATGTTTACATTGTCTTGGTTACCAGTACCCACAGCGCTAAACCTTAACCCAGAAGTATTATTACTAGAATCTTCTATTTCTATTTGAGCTCCTGGGGTTGTAGTTCCTACACCAATACGTCCAGTACTTTTATCTATAAAGAACTGGTCTGTATTAGCTGTAAAATCCCCTGTTAGTTGTGTGGAATTTAAAAGTTTTGGCATTATATTATATTGATATTAAAACAGCTTCATAAGAACCGTTTGTTACTGAACCATTAAATGATATTGTTAATAATTTAGTTGATCTTGTTATTTGAGCATAAACAGTTTCACCTGTAGAACTAATTACTTCACATTGCACATCTTTTGCGTCTGCTTTATTCAAATCTAAAGCAGTGTCAATAGTCCAAGATGTTTCACCACCAACTAATCCGTTTGCTGTTACAGCTCCTGAACTTGCACCTAGAGTATATCTTTTTCCATTTGATGCTGTTGAACCTGGATCATTATTAGTTACTGTAAATACACCGTTAGATACTGAAACACCTATACCTGTTCCTGCTGCAACTCTTGCGGCACCTACAGCTGATGTTGTTGCATTATCTATTGCTATATCTACACTACCGCTTGCTCCGCCACCCGTTATAGGTGCTGTAGTTGTTACTTCTGTTATGTCACCTTGCGGTATTGCTGGGAAAGATTGTAAGTCACCAGAACCGTCAACATACTCAGAAGAATCACCCTGCCATTCAAGATCGATAGTTCCGCTACTTGTTACAGGACTATTAACTACGTTTATCGCATTGTTATTGTCTATGCTTAATCCTATACTTGTTACAAATGGTAGATCAACTAAAGCATAACTAACTGTTTCTCCTGAGCTTGACGAATCTAAGCCAACTAAAACATAATCATCTGCGTCAGGAGAACCTGAACCTGATGGTGCTGCTGCTACTAATCCAGTGCTTGCCGTGTAATCCACACCGACAGTTGCTGTACCGTTAGAGTATGTAACTGTTGTGGCAGTACCAACGTTTACATTACCCTCACCAATTGTTGTTAGTGTAGCTTCTGTAACGTTTTTGTTAACCTCAGTCCAGTTTGCTTCAGCAGTTGGATTATCTTGTAAAGCTATAATTAAATCACCTATAGCTAATGGCGTAGACCAATATGTTCCACCCGAGCCGCTACCAGCCACTGTTACAACATACGTGTAACCTTGTAATACTGCTGCGCCTGTTGGTGGATCCGTGCTTGCGTCATAACCTCCAGCATAAACTAATTGTCCGCTTGTTAAACTATCTACATAACCTTTAGTTGCTAATGTAGTTGCGCTATCAGAGCCCGCTGTTGCAGTTGATGTTCCTTTATTTGTTATAGTTAAAGAATCTACTACTGCATTTTTTGTTACAGTTAAGTCACGGCTAATTGTAACATCTTGAGGTAATCCTATTGTAATTGTTCCGCTAGGATTATTAAATACATCAACCTCATTATTTGTTCCGCTAAAAGTAGCTGTATCTTGTGAAGATATATTTGTGGTAGTAGTACCGTCAGATAAAGTCCAGTAGTTATAATTATCGGAAGGAGGAATACTAACTTTACCACCGTCAGCTGTTACATACTCACTCGATAAACCTTTCCATTCAAGATCTAATGTGCCAGAACCTGTTATAGGTGTACTTCCAGAGTCAACGGCTAAAGCTGTTGAATTATCTATACTAAGACCAACACTTTTTACTGTACCTTCAAAATACTCTGATAAAGTACCATCTCCTAAAACAACCTCTGATGAATCACCTTGCCATTCTAAATCTATAGTTCCAGAACTTGTTATTGGATTATCTCCGGCGACATCTAAAGCTGTAGTGTTGTCTATAGCTAATTCTACACTTGTGACTGTACCAAGATTACTTGTTTTACTATTAAATGTACTCCAATCTGTAGAGCTCAAGAAACCGTTTACAGTTGATGATGATTGACTAATACCTATTAGTACGTCTGTTGTCCCGCTTAATGTTATTGGATTAGTACCCGCAGCTTTACCTATGGTTTCAACACCACCACCTACAGCAACCCAAGTGGCATTTGTAGTGCTAGCGACTGTACATACTTTTAACGCATTTTCTGATGTATTAAAATAAATCTGCCCTAAAACTCCACTCGCTGGATCTGTTCCTAAGTTTTGTATAGCAGCACCTAATATTTCATTATCGTTGAAATCTACGCTTGTTAAAAAATTTATTGCCATGTTTGTTAGTTTAAATATGCTTTTCCTGAAAATTGAGCAGAAAAAGAAAGTGTTACTGTATTTTGATTGTTATATGTTATTGAGCCTTCTACGGTGGTATTACCACTATCAACTACTGTTACTGAAGGAAATTTATTTAAATTATGATTTACAACCCAGTCTGTTGCTGGAACTGCTTGAGTAAATACAAATGTTTTATCTGCGTTTTGTATTTGGTCAAGCTCTATACCATAATATTGTTTAAATTGCAAGCCACCGTTTCCGCTTATGAAACTTAAATCCATTAAGTAGTTTCCAGATAAAGCTTCTAAAGTTAACGAGTTTAATGTAAAAACACCAAACTGTCCAAGGTTATTTCTATTTTGCATTAATATTTCTTCACCAACCATCGACTCCAAGTATGGTAAAGAGTCTGTTCCGTTAGCCATTAACGGCGTAATCATTAATTCTGTTATATTCGAGAATAAAGTATTATCACCACCAAAGTTAGGGAAATATATAGAGCTAGCCTCTGGTATACCTAAGTGTGATTGAGTTTGAAACTGCCAGCTAACATTAGAATCTTTAACAACGCTACCAATAGCATTGATTGAAAAGTTTTTAGTCTGGCCTGTTTGAACATCAGTACCGATTATAATGTCTGAACCATCAGGTGTGCCTACTTGGTACGATGAAATTTTTGCCATATTACACTGCCGTTGTTATTAAAGTACCCGTGTCGTCTACGGTTATTTTGTATTTTGTTCCGTTTGGTGAAGAAAGTATAACGCTTGTTTGTGTTTCCATACCATTACGCTTAAGCTTAACTACACCTTGATCTACATATAGTCCATCTTGAGGTATATAACTATAACTGTTAAAACCAGGTCCAGGTATATTTCCTTGTTCAAATTCTTCTATTCCAGCTAATGCTATGTAATTAAAAGGAAATGCTCCACCAAATGCGTTTGCTTTTTTACCTTGCTCAAAAGCAGGTGTGCCATCTGTTGGTGACTGTGTAAATAAACATATACGATCTCCTTTTTGTTCTGGTGCAGTACCTACTATATCTGATCGGTACACAATTCCATTTTTAACATTATTACCAGTTCCGATTGCATCAGAGAAGTACGTATAAGCATAATCTACTCCTGTTTGTTTTACTATACCTAGTAGTTTACCATCTGTCTGGTCTCCAGGGCCAACAACAAGAGCTGCGTTAGGATTTAAAGTGTTAATACCTACTCTATCAAAATTAGAGGGTACAGAAATTTTAGGTTGTTGAGAACCTCCACTGTTATCTGCTTTTATTATAAACTGCTTGTCGTTTGTAAAATCAGGTTGAGCTGGTTCTATTTCTAAACCACCAAATATTTTCATTTTAGTAGACGAGTCACCTGTCTCACCTACTTCAATTGTAGGTAGACTTTGATTAGGTTGTACTTTTATTATAGAATCTGTGAAAGAACTGCCGTCCCAATAGGGTAAGTTGTATTGACTTAAGCTTGTAGTTCCAGCTACAATATCATCTATGATACCTCCTTTACCTACAGTTATACTAGAAGGATTTACAAACGTTCCTAACTTACCAACCATTGCGTCAGGTGTAACCAAGTCAAACGTAACCCTTACCTCACCTCCGTCTACACCAGTAACTAGCGTATCAATTCTAAGAGGATCTGCTGTTGTTCCGCCACCACCTTTAAGTTCTAGATAACCGCCAGCTACACCAGTTAGGTTTATCGGTGCCATAGCGAGTTGTTTAGCAGTGCCTAGGTTAGCGTACACGAGCGTACCTACCGCAACTGTCTGGAATTGTAAACGACCACTTTGATCTTGAGCAACTAGTAAATCTCCTGCGAAGGCTACATTAGGATTTGCTCCGGGGTTTGGTAAAGCGTCTAAATCGAATTTTACGGTTTGACCTCCGTCTGGATCAATTGCTGCATTTATTAATAAGCCTCCTTCGAAATTAAGTGTCTCTGTAGGTAAGCTTACGCTGCCCGCAGTTCCGGTAGTAGAAGAAATGTTTAATACACTAGCTGGTTGCTGCGATTGAAAGTATGCAGTAAGCTTGCTCAAAGTTACTGATTTAGTAGGGAATTGAGAATCTGAAACATCGGTTATTGGCATGAGATCTCCAGCCGCTATAGTTCCTATTTCAGGGTAAGAATAAATTATTGCCATGTTTGTTTTTTTTTAGTATGTTTTACATGCGCGTACCATATACTATATACTCACAGGTTTTAAGGTGGATTTACTCTTATTTTAAAAAGCTTAGTGACATTAGCCTCTTACTTATACTATTATATAGGCTATTGTCATAAATAGTTACGTATATAGAGGAGTAGTGTTGCAACCTCTCTTTTTGCTTGTAACCTTTTTAGAAAAACGGTTTTACTTTACCGGGTTTCCCCCATTTTCCCACGTTTCGCCGTCATATATGCGTAAAAACGGCGTAAAAGCCCCCACCTTTTAGACTTTTTCCCCGGATTCTGACATACTGTCATGACTTGTTGTCACATGACACACTGACATATACATATGACACATTGACATACACTATATTACTATACATTACAAACAGATTGATGATTCAATTGGATAATATAAATGTAAATAAGTTATACACAATGAGACATTGCGGAATACATACTAACAATTATAAACAAGTAAACAAAACTACACTCATTACAAACAAACTAAATTATCAAATGGATAATAATAATGTAACTAAATAATAATAATAATAACAATTAAATCTAAATTCTATGCAATTAAATTCTAAAAGATTTGTCATCAGACAATCACTAATCGGTAAAAACACTGTCATCAATGTTGAATTCAAAAATGGTAAAACATTTACTTACAATCATGATAAAGTGTATGAAATAATGAAAGATAAATTAACTTCTATGAATTGTTTCATCAAGTACAAGTCTTACACTTCTTCAACTAGTGTACCAGTAGTACTAAGAGATAAAGAGGTAGTGTAACTACTACTTCTTTACCAAACGGTGACTATCCGAACCGAGTCGGCAACAGGCTAAACTGGATATTATACAGGCGCGTTTCGCTTATATTAATCACCTGTCTAAATAATGTTGAATGAGCAATGTCATTATGGTACACGAGTGTGTTCGATTCACACTATGACAACTAACAAATTAAATTATAACTATGTCAAAATTCAAATTCAGAGGATTTATTCCTGCGGTAACTAAATATGTAAAATCAAAACCACTAGCAGAAGTGGTAGCGGAAGTAATAGCTTTCGGTTTACTAATGCCATTAGCGTTTGGCGGAATTACCTTCTTCATCTTTATGATGATAACAGGTCAAGTGGATTATTCAGCGATGGATTCTATTAACTGTCAAATCTGCTACTAATGAAAAGTTACTACAGTAAATTACAACAGAGATTTATAGCTCGTGAAGAATACTTTGACGAGCTACTCTTTGGAACTCTTAATGATGAGAATTATGACAAGCCAATCACAAACAAAACTAAATCCACTATGGATAATAATATAAACTATGAAACGAATTAAATACATATCAATACTATCACTCTGGTTACAAAGTAATCACGAAATACTATCAGTTCTTCCTCAAGAAATACTCGATGAAGTATATGTATACCAACGCTTTCAAACTAAACTAATATAATACTATGGCACATCAAAATACTTACTTGCTAAAAATCTCTTTCAGAGTATACAAAAAACATTTTAACTTACTAACTTCAGAAGAAAAAAGTAATGTATGGGATATATACTATGATTTCTATTAAAATAATTAACTATGCAATTTATACTAACATGCCCTAATGGCAAAGAAATCGATATGACTCACTACGTCGGTAAACAAATGGATGGTGAGTTAACTAGACAAGATGTTCTCAACAAAATAGACTTTTACAAATCAATTAATAAATAATACTATGCAATTTCAAGATACTAAATTCAAAGAATTAGACTCTCAAGGTTTAATCACTGACAAACTAAATCAAATTAAGAAGTTTGAAACTAAATACAAACCTTGTACTTCAAGTATCGCTATGTATAAATGGTGTACTGACTATGAATACCGCAAGAGAGAGTGGCAATTCAGACAAGGAATGGCTAATTATGCATCAGTAAAAGGTCACGAAGCTTTTCAAACTAGTGATAAATCTACATTTTAATTACAAACAAATTAATTATTCTTTCGGATAATATAATAAATTAAACTATGCAAACAATAAAATTCTTACCAAACAATCAAATTAAATTAGCAAATAAAACCTATAAAGGTTACCATGTAGGCGAACTACCTGCAAGATTTGCTTTTATTTACAACGAAAACAAAGACCAAGAAGGTATTAACTCTTGGTTTAACTACAAAGGTTTAACCTATGTCGAAAAAACTATCTTACCATGGTAGTAACTAATATGAAAGAACTGTGCCTCTATGCTAAAAAGGCGCAACAAGATCGTGCGAGAGTGCATAGGCTCAAGCACGCACATGACGGCAAGTGTAGTGGACTCACTGATGCAGAGTACAAACGCGTACAAATTAACGGCAAGAAGTCCTATTCTGCCAAAGCACGAAAGTTCACTCACAACCGTATGTGGAAACATCAATCAAGATATTCAGTAAAACAATTAATAGAAATAGTAAAACAATGAGCGATACAATAAAAAAGTGGCACGAGATGCAAGAAGAGTTTACAGAAGTAGTAGAAGTAAAAACTGCTAAATATATATTCTTACTAGATTTTACAGATGGTAAAGCTTATAGGTATGACATTAGCGTGTTATGTAACGAAGAAAACAAATGGAATCCAGACACAGAATCTTGTGAGTCGTTTTTATATGGCGCAGGACATCAGATAATAAACTGTGAATGGATGGTAACTAGCAAACAAGAATTAATATATGGAAACTAAAACAATTAACCCATGGAATTTAGCGTGGTCTAAATGGTGGGTACAAAAGAATTATAAGAAATGTGAAGTGGACGAAATGACACTGAGCGAAATATATGAACTATTAGAACAAGATTAAATGAAAACACTTAAACTAACAGATAACGACTGCACTTTCGTACACTATGTACTACGCATGTACGCTCAGCAAACACCTGGGTTAGATCAAGAAGACAAAGATGAAATACGTGAAGTAGCAGCTAAATTTAAATAATATGGAAGAATATATAGATAACGAATTAAGTAAACTAGATCGTGGCATAGTAGCCACACCTACAGAAGAGTATCTTGACGGCTTTGCAAGAGCTAATGGCGGTAGTAATGACTTTTTACTAATGCAATTAGCTAAAAACTACGGCTATCAACTAGCTTTACTTAACATTAAAGATAAAATAAATGAGTAAAATGAAAGAACTAGATTCTATTGCACAAGGTGTAGCGGATCATATGAAAGAAATCATTGAAGACAGTGTTGATTGGCAGCTTGCTGAGGTACCACTTGACGGTGATGACTATCAAAGAATGAGAGAATATGTAATTAACGTAGCTTTAAATAAGCTATTAGGTAATTAATTACAAACAAAACAAATTATCTACTGGATAATATAATAAACAAAATTATGTATTGTAAATGCGGCACAGTAGTGCACCCTATCAGAGTAAATTACGGTTATAAAACGTGTGTTCCTTGTAGCACAGTTCAAGATTATAGTTATATACCTATAATAAACCACAAGACAGGTAATACAATACAAGTCGTTAGCCAAGAAGTAAGTGCATCAGTGCACAGAGCTTGGAGACGCAAATAGCTAGACGAGTAGCTTAATTAGGATTTAGGTGGGCGAATGCTGTAAAGATACCACGACAAATGGTACCTAAATTACATAAGTGAATAGCTAGCAAACGTGAAGAACAACCACAGCTTGAAATAGTAGTGCACGGTTGTGAAGCGGTTTAGCAGTAGTAAGTATAAGTCAGGGTACACACCGGTAAATGACGTGCATCTTATTGCTGCTTTATGGGGGTGTCATGGTTTTGACGTAGTAAAAAGCCTGCAAAGGAATTACTACGGAAGACAGTTCGATTCTGTCCACCTCCACTAATTACAAACAAATTACAAACACTAATGGATAATATAATAAATTAAAACTATGACAAATCAGTACACATGGCGGCAAGAACGTCAAATGCTCGAAGATTCCTACGCACGTAGGTTATTAGTAGAGTACAACATCAAAGAAGTAACTACTCAAAGGCAAGCTAAAAATGGCACAAGAGAGTTTGAATTTCCAGTACCTTGCTATTCTAAACAAAGACTAGAATGGTTTAAGTACAAAAAATACAACTTAAAAGATCTACCAAGATTAAGACTAGCTACGTTTGAATCAGGTATGGTTAGAAAACAAAATGGCGGCGATAGAGCTTACCAAATAAACCCACAATACAAACAAAATCAAAGATATGTGTGGCTTAACAGCGACAATGAAGTTACTGTTAAAGAGTTTGTAGGCAATGCTAGAGCGTTAATACACAATCCATTAGCTAGAATGGTATACATGTTAAATTATTATCTTAAAAACTATAAACAATGAGTAAAGTAAAAACCGTCTACGACAATTTATTGCCCGACGTTAAATCAGCCTTGCAAGCTAGTGCTAGAAAGTACAGTAGTGCAAAAAGACTAAAGTACACATTAATGTCAAAAACTATGTGGTATGAACTAACCATCGACGATGTTAGAGATTTAATTAGTTACAGCGAGTTAAATAGCTGGGACCTAGAATCTTACTCTTTTATGTACGGTGATAAATTTATGAAAAAATGAAAAAGAAACTATTAACAGAAGAATTAATTGACAAAAGACTAGAAGAACATGGTGTTAATTTTGATATTGACCATGATGAAGCTTTAAAAGTAATACAAACTCATTACGATTTTGAGCTAACAGACAACTGGAATGGCACGCCTGACTATAGTATATACACTGAAACTACAGCTGACGGCTATGAAGTGTGGGTTGCAACATCAGGTGATGGTAGAAATGTATGTATAAATGAAGATGTACATTACTATGAAAACGACTTAAGTGACAAACTGGTTGAGGCTATGACTGACTACAACGAGTTAATATATGTAGATGACCTTGAAGCTTATTATGTAGAAGATGCGGTTAGAGAAGTATATGACTCTTATGTAAATGATATGAAAGAAGAAGTAGAAAACGAATTAATAGAAGAAGGTTATGAGTACGAAAAAAGTGAATGATTTAGGTGAAAAGCCATTACCAAAATGGTATGATGGAGCCAAGTATACGTCTTGGGAAACAGTAGAAAACAGATTTACAGGTGAAGAAATTCTTTTATCACCTAATGAAGTCGCAATGTATGACTTAATTATGGGTAGTCAAATCACTGGTCATCACGATCTAACAAGGAAAGGCTTAAAATGGTTTAGATCCGCTAACCCTAGAGCTTATATGGTCTTGCTAGACTAAAAAATTGCGCGGTGGAGAAGTTGGTTATCTCGCGAGTCTCATAAACTCGAGGTCGAAGGTTCGAGTCCTTCCTGCGCACCTATGAAATTTATAAAATATACAATAGTATGGATAAGTCAAAATCTAGCTATCCCTTTTTGGGTGGTTGGTCATATACACTTGTCCATACACTCGTTTCATGATCTATATGAGCTTCTTGCAAGTATAGGTATGAATTTAATAGTATTAACCGGCTTTATTATAGACTATAAAGCACAAAATCAAAACAATGGCAACTAGAAATTTAACAATGGTCGTTCCAAGATCGGCCGCGGAAAATAATGAGCTTGGCTTTGCTTGTAATCCCGATGTAGTCGGTGACAAAAGCCACGTAAATATGTATTTACATCATGATGGTTATCCTGAATATAGAGCTGTAGAGCTTGCTAATTGGGTTAAGCACATGCAAAATGATGAAGGTTTTACTAAATTTGGTGATGGATCAAGAATAGCATCACACTTAGTAAAAGATTTTCATTACAATTCACAGTATTTATATCCTTCTCACGAAAGTATAGATCATCATTACACTTATATTATATGGACAGGTAAGCCTGACGTGTGGATAACATGCTGGAATCAATACAACACTTCTTGTGTATTTGTAAGTAAAGTAAGTGATATTTTGCAAAGTGGTTGGTTTCAACCAGAAAGATTTGATTACACAGACTGGAAACTTTACAAACAAAATATTAACAAGCTTGGATAATAATAATATGACAAACAACGAAATAGAAAAAATTGCACTAAGAGTATCAGAATTAGTACTTGAAGGTATACTTAAAGGAAGTATAGTAACTACAGAAGAAGATGAGCAAGGCTTATTAACTCAATTAGCCCAAGCTATGACTCAACTAGATTATAACTTACAAGAAGAAAATTATGATAAATGTGCAGAATTAAAAGAAATAATACTACAAATAGAAAACAAACTAAATAAATTTAAATAATATGATAAAACCAATGCTCGCATACAAAGTAGACAAAAAACCTGTCGACTGGTCCGAGAAAGTTTTTATGCAGCCTAAGCTAGACGGTGTCAGGTGTGTAATTAAACTAGGTGATAACAATGAAGTACAAGCTTTTTCTCGTACAGGTAAACCGTGGCTTAACATAGCTCACATTACTAATTCTTTGCACTACTTTTTTACACAAAACCCTGATATTATACTTGACGGTGAGCTGTATAATCACGATCTAAGAGACGATTTTAACAAAATCATATCCTTAGTCAGAAAAACTAAACCAAAGCCATCTGACAGAGATGAGGCATCTAAATTAGTACAATTTCATTGTTACGACTACATAGAAACTGTATTAAATATGCCTTATAGCTACAGAAAAGACCAATTAGCTACATCTAGCATGTATTCTTATTGCGTTAAAAAAGTATACACTACAGTTATAACACAAGATCAAGCTAACATACAACATCAAGCTAACCTAGACGAAGGTTACGAAGGTTCTATACTAAGACTAGACAAGCCTTATGAGTGTAAACGTTCTTACAACTTGCAAAAGTTTAAAGATTTTCATGACAAGGAAGCGTTTATCGTAGGTTATCAAACAGGTAAAGGTAAAAGGACGGGTACGCTTGGCAAATTCATAATGCTAGATGACGAAGGTGTAGAGTTCGGTTGTCCACCGGGTAAAGGCTACAATTACAAGGATTTAGCTAATATACTAGAAAATATAGGCGACTATATAGGCAAGCGCGCTACCTTTACTTACTTCGAACGTACACCAGCGGGTAGCTACAGACACCCGCTATTCAAATGTATTAGAAATTATGAGTAAAACAATATGGAAATTATATAATGATAATATGATTAGCGAAGAAGTTGCTCATATATTATTAGACGCGCACTATAATAGGTTACAAAACAAAAGATATAAATGAATATATTTTATTTACATAAGGACCCTTATAAAGCAGCCTCTTATATGTATGATAAACATAAAGTTAAAATGATCTTAGAGTCAGCCCAAATGCTTTGTACGGCACACAGATATTATGGCAATGAAGATGTTCCATACAAAACTGCTCACCTTAATCACCCATCAAGTATATGGTGTAGATTAAATAAAAATAGTTACAGATGGCTATACAATCACATGCTGGCTTTAGGTGAAGAATACACGGCTAGATACGGTAGAAAACATTTAACTATTACAAAATGTAAAGAGCCATTAGGTCATTATCCTCCCGGTATACCAGAGGGTAAATTTATACAACCTCCTCAGTGTATGCCTGATGAGTATAAAGTTGAAGGTGACAGTTTGTCAGCATATTGGAATTATTACGAACAAGACAAAATTAAAATTAAAAATAAAAATGAGCAAAAAATTAGTAGACCACTTAATCAAAACCAATTACAATGGAATTAACGATAAGATTAAATCTTTCAGAAAGCCGAAGAAAAAAGGCGCACAAAAAACAGCTAGAACTCGCAATAGCAGGAACGCATAGTGATATAGTATTGCATACGTTAAATGGTGATTATCATTTAGCACAATTAAAAGCAAAGCTTTTTTTAAAATACAATCGAAGATTGAAATACCTAGGGTTGTGACAACAGCCCTTATAAGTTAAATAAGTAATAAGCAAATGTCACAAGAAAGAAATATAAAATGGTTAAATAGTAGACGTGTTATTTATAGGCAACTTCCTATAAATGATATACCTACCATTGAAACCAACAAGTACATGTTCTTTGAAAATGGCACATACGAGCACTATAGTTTATTTAATACTAAAGCTAAAATTACAACATACAAATCTTTAAAATGGCATTTTTTAGTGTTATATTATTTAAATCAAGAAAATGGTTTATTACCTACACATGTATATGAATTTATAGCTAACAAAGAAAACGGTTTTGTAACATTTTTTATTAGTAAAAAAGTATTAAATGATATGATAGACGATGTGTTTAAGATAGGCGGTGAACCTCCTGTAAATAAAGTACGTAAAGTAATATTTAAAGACTATAGTATGTTAACTATAAATGAAAAGCTTAGTATAGTGGGTAAATTAATAGGCAGATCGTCACGAGTTGACGATGAAGCAATTTACCAATGCATGCTTGATCTTAATGATTTAGGTAAACATATTTGTATTGGTAGAATAGCCGGACTATTAAGCGTGTCTAAAAGAACAATATATCGTCATATAAATGACGAGTTAAAACAAGAAATAAAAATACTAAATGAAGAAATATAACATACAAAACTATATAAGGTATAAAAAAGATCTAAAAGATTCAATGCCTAAAGATAAAATAGCTTATCAATCTTATTCAAGAGATGAACTTATAGTTAAATTTTTACCATTAGTAGAAAACTTAGCTAGAAAATTTTCAACAGCAGATCAAGCTTCTGGTGTTTTAAGTATACTAGATTTATTACAAATAGGTGGTGAAGCTTTAACTAGAGCAGTTACTAAACTAGACTGGAGTTTACTAGACGAATCAGAGGATATTGAAAAAACTTTAAAATCTTTTTTTAGTAAAAGAATTAAAGGCGCTATAAGAAGAAGAATAGATAGAAATAGAGGTAATATGAGAATACCAGAGCATAAGCTTAACGAAATGAGAAAAAATCCTAAAGATAAAAAAATGGTAGAAATGTTTTTTAATTCTATATTTTTATCTATAGATGCTCAACCTTTGAACGAAGACGGTGAATCAATGATGCAACAATTACCAGATAATTCAGAACCTTACAATATAGCTTTTTTAAATTTATATTTAAAAAGTTTATTACAAAAACACTTAAAAGATCAACAGTACGAAGTATTAAGATTATCATATGGATTAGACTGTGATAAGCACTCAGCTTTAGAAATTGCATCTAAATTAAAGATCAATGGTGTTAGTGCATATGTAAGAGTTTCTGAAATAAAAAAAGAAGCAATACAAAAACTTATCAATGAAGTCGACCACTCGCAAGTGCTTGATTATCTATAAGTTACGCATGTAAATCATTAAAATAACATGTGATTATATTAATAAGAAAAACCAATATACCAATGACTATAAATGAAAAACTGGCAACGATCCAGACAAAGTTTAAATCTAAAAAATCAAGATTTAATTCATTCGGCAAGTACAACTTCAGATCAGCCGAAGACATACTAGAAGCAACAAAACCCTTTTTATTAGAATTAGGAGTATCAGTTACAATAAACGAAAAGCTTGATGAAGTAGTAGGTTTGCCTATTATGACATCAACAGCTACTATAACAGACGGCAAGTCTTTAATAGAAGCTACAGCTATAGTTGGTGTAGACTTAAATCAAAAAGGTATGAATACACCTCAGCAATTTGGCTCAGCATCTTCGTATGCTAAGAAATATGCATTAGGTAATTTATTCTTAATTGATGATACTGCAGATAGTGACGCTACAAATGATCACGGCAAAAAGAAATTTACGCCACAAAAACCAACTTTAACCTCTAAAAAAGATCCAGCTTATGAAAAAGCGGTTCAATACGTAACAGCAGGTGGTAAAGTATCAGCTATAAAAGCTAAATATGCTCTATCTCAAGAAATAGAAGGAGCATTAACAACACTATAATATGAATAAAGAAAAAGCAATTGAAAAGCTACGTGATGACGAGCATTACTATGGACCTTTCGGTAAGAAATATTTAAGTAATTCTGATATCGGTACTTTGCTTACAAATCCTTTAAACCTTGGTAAGGCTTCTGAAGCTAGACCCGCGTTTTTAGTTGGTGGTTATTTCCACACAGCTATTCTAGAACCTGATAAACTTAAAAAGTTTAAGATTATAGAAGCTACAACTAGAAATACAAAGGTATATAAAGAGATGTCAGGTGGTGAACTGTGTTTACTACAGCACGAGGTTGATAACATAGAGAAACTAACAGACAAAATGTTAGCCAATAAAATATGTAACGACTTAATTAGAAACTCAACAAATGAGTATGAAAAACCTGGCATTACAGAGCTTGAAGGTTGTTTATGGAAAGGTAAAGCTGATATTATAAATCATTCAGAAAAGCTAGTTGTTGATTTGAAGACAACAGCAGATCTTAATAAATTTAGGTATTCAGCTTCTAAGTACAATTATGACTCACAGGCATATATTTATAGTAAACTATTTGGTTATGAAATGGTATTTATTGCTATTGACAAAAACACAGGCCAAATAGGTATTTTTGACTGCTCACCAGAATTTTATGAACGTGGTAAGGACAAGGTCGAAAGAGCAGTACAGGCTTATGAATTATTCTATAAGTCTGAAGGCTTTGATCCTACACAATATTTTATTAATAAAACCTTATAATATGGCAAGAACCAGAAAAAACCAAACAAAAGTATGCAGTGTAACGGGATTAGAAACTGATGTAAATAATTTTTACAAAAACCAAACGCACGTAAAAGCTGTAGACAATATAAGAAGAACTACTAACGCGACAAAAGATCAGTTAGCTAGGATGTTTAATCAAATAAATCAATACGCATAATGGCAAGTATAATTAAAACTAGTATTAACCTTAATAATATACCTAAAGATAAAATTATCGAAGGTAAAAAAGGTAAATACCTACCGATAACAATAACCATCAATGATGAGTTAGATCAATTCGGAAATAACGGCCCTGTGGTTGTAGCACAATCAAAGGAAGAAAGAGAGTCTAAAACAGCTAAAGTATATTTAGGTAATGTACAGGTTGTTTGGACTAATGGAGATAACGTTGCTGTTGCTCCAAGAGAAGATCAACCTAAAACTCCGGCCTTTGTAGCTGAAACAGGCGATGATGATCTTCCGTTTTAATATAGTTTTATGTTTGTTTGTTAGCTTAGTAGGCTTTGGTCAAGAGATACAATGGATTTCTCTTGATCAAGCTGAAGAGCTTCAAAAACAAAATAAAAAATCTATAATTATTTTACAAGAAAATTATGATAACATAGTTTATTTTAATAATTTATTAGAAGAAAATAGTAAATTAATAAATGAAAGTTATTTACCTGTTAAAATAAAAAAAGACACAGAAGAAGATTCAATTAAAATAATCAGCGGTAAATACTACATAGACGTAACTATAACTGGTTGGGTTGGATCTAAAGAGCTAAAAACTTTTTTAGAAAATCCAAATAGAAAATAAATAAATGCAGACAACAGAGATCAATGGATTTTTGATTGATGATTTCAATCAATATAGGCTTGAAGAGGGAAAAAAGCAGGGTACATGCCCTCTTTGTTCTCACGATAGAAAACCTAAGAATCAAAAGGCAAAATGCGCGTCTTATGATTGGGAACGTGGTCTTGGTACTTGTCATAATTGTAATACATCATTTCAATTACATACTTATCAGCGTAAAGGCGCTAGCGAAAAAGAATATGTAAGACCTGTTGGTCCACCTAGCGACACTGAATATCCTGAGTTTTTAAGTGACAAGGTAATTGAATGGTTTAAAACAAGAGGTATAGGAACTCAGACCCTTTATGATTTAGAAATCAGCGAGGGTGCTGAGTATATGCCGCAAACCGGTAAGTCCGAGAATACAATAAAGTTTAATTATATGATGGGTGATCAACTTATCAATATAAAATACCGTGATGGTAGAAAAAACTTTAAATTATATAAGGGTGCTGAAAAAGTATTCTATAATATAAACAGCATAGTAGGTTATGAGTATTGTATTATAACTGAAGGCGAGATGGACGTGTTAGCTTTACACGAAGCAGGTATACCAAACGTTATATCTGTTCCTAATGGCGCTACACTAAATAACAACAATTTAGATTATCTTGATAATTGTATTGATTATTTTGAAGACAAAGAAAAAATCATACTAGCAGTTGATTCAGATGAAGCAGGGCAAGCATTACAATCAGAATTAGTCCGCAGACTTGGAGCTGAGGTTTGTTACTTAGCAACGTTTGACGACTGTAAAGATGCTAATGAATACTTACAAAAACATGGAAAAGAAAAACTGGCACAGCGTATTACCTCCGCGAGACCCGTACCACTTGAAAATGTTACAACATTCAAGGATATTGAAGATGAAGTTACTGACTTTGTCCGTAATGGCTTTAAGAAGGGATATCAAGTTGGTTTATCCAATTTTGATGACATATTTTCTACTTATACCGGTCAATTTATTACTGTCACTGGCATACCTAGTAGCGGTAAATCAGACTTCGTTGATCAAATGGTTGTCGGATATAATCGTAACTACGGTTGGAAAACGGCTTTTGCATCGCCAGAGAATGCGCCGACGTATCTTCATGCTCACAAGCTAATGCGTAAAACCTGGGAAGGTATGCCAAGAGCTGAGGATATACATGGAGATAAATGGAATCAAATTGCTGATCATTGTAATAGTAATTACTTTCACATTGATATGGAGCGTTATACATTAGAATCAGTACTTAGAAAAGGTGCTGAGCTAGTTAAACGTAAAGGTATTAAATGTTTAGTTATAGATCCATTTAATAAGGTTAGAGATGTAGACTGTAAGACTGAAGATGTTAATAGATATACAATGGAGTATCTAACAAAGATAGAAGTCTTTGCTAAGAAGTTTGATGTATTAGTATTTGTAGTTGCTCACCCAACTAAGATGTATAAAGATAAAGATGGCAAAATGGAAGAGCCAACTATGTATAACATTAAAGGTGGTGGTGAATGGTACGATGCTAGTTACCACGGCATACTAGTTCACAGAGACTATGAAAATAAAACTGTTAAAGCTAAAGTTTTAAAAGTTAAGTTTCAGAATCTAGGTGAAAACGGTGCTGAAGCTCATTTTAAATGGGAACCAAAGTCTGGTTGCTTTATACCTCATGAGCCTATTTCTAATAACGAAGCTATGCCATGGGAATAAAAAAGAAGTCAGTTGGTTATCAATATACACCTGATGAGTTTAAGGCTTATCATTGGTGTGTTAATAACGGTATTTATATATCTCCATTTTGCAAAGAAAACTTTGCTTGGTGGTATATAGACGTAGAGATAAACAAAAAGATAAATAGATCCCCTAAAGCTTTTAATCCAAGAGAAATATGGGAGACAATATTTAAATATTATAAATATTATTATGACAAATATGAACAAAAGATATAACAACGCAAATGAAGCTTATGAAGCTTTGTTGCACGATGCTATAGCGCTAGGCGTAGACTTTGATGATACTAAAGCTTTGTTTAATTGTGGTTTTTATATAGAAAACCCTACACAAAATCATATTACTAACAAAGAACGTAACTGGAGTTTAAAATACGCTGAAGCTGAATGGCAGTGGTATTTATCTGGTGATCCTAATATAATTAAGTTAGGTCAACTATATGGTAAAATACCTCCTATATGGGAGCGTATGGCTGACAGCAACGGAAACGTAAACAGTAATTACGGTTATCAATGGAAACGTAATGCTCAAATAGATTATGTTTGTGCCAAGCTTAAAACTAATCCTAATACTAGACACGCAGCTATTAGTATATACGATGCTAAAGAATTTCATAAATATAAGAAAGATACTCCTTGTACTTATGCTATTCAGTTTACAATTATAAACAAAAAGCTTTGTATGTCTGTCTATATGCGTTCTAATGACATCTGGTACGGTTTCTGTAACGATCAGTATCAATTTTCATCATTACAAAAAATGATTGCTAGACGTCTTAATTTTGAAATTGGTTGGTATTACCATCATGCACATAACATGCACTTATATAACAATAAACTTTAAAAAAAATGTATTATTTATACCACATACCAGGTAAAAAGATCGGTGTTACACGTGATCTTAATAACAGGGTAACCCTTGTACAAGGATACAAGGAGAATGAGTATGAAGTTCTTGAGCAGTCAGACGATATAGATTATATATCAGACCGCGAAATAGAGCTTCAACAGTCTTATGGCTATAAGAAAGATAGAAAACTATATAAACAATTATTTAATAAAATGAAAATAAACGCAACAGAACAAACCTCAACATTCCCTGTGCCAGTCAATAAGTTAAAAGGCAGGCTAACGGATAACATTGGTTTAACGTGGAAAACAGAGTTTGGCCAGTTTGAAATAACAAAAGAGAACATTAAATGGATTATGCAAAACGTAAAAACATCTATGTTTAACAATGATAGATCTTACATTTATAATAAAGCTTTTTATGAAGCTTATTTTAATCCTACACATAATCCTAATAAATGTATATCTAATAATTTAGATTGTGAAAGATTTGATCTTATTAGAAACTGGGCATTAGTTAGAGGTATATATGATGGAGGTAACTCACACACACAATACGTAAAGCTAATGGAAGAAGCCGGTGAGTTAGCTAAAGCTTTATTACAAAATGATAAAGAAGAAATACAAGATGCTGTGGGTGATATGGTCGTTGTATTAACTAATCTAGCTGAGCTAGAAGGTATGTCTATTGAAGACTGTATTGATTCTGCTTACACTGAGATATCAGCAAGAACTGGTAAAATGATTAACGGAACATTTGTAAAAGATGCAGATTAAAACTAAAGATAAGATAGTACAAAACGTACTAAGGAAGATGGACGAACGTAGCTTAATAGGTCAAAAGAAATATGGCGCTACAATGATGCAAGAGATCGAAGGTCAAAAGAAAGATCTTAATAGGTTTATGATAGACGTACAAGAAGAATTGATGGATGCTATATTGTACATTGAATCAGCTAGACATTGCTTAAGAGACGAAATAGAAGAAGCTATGTTAAACCGTATGAATATAGTAGGCCAAAATGGAAATGATGGTTTACATTATATAGAGGTCAATGATGAAAAAGTTTTATAAAAAGAAAAGAGGACCAGTACAGTCTAAAAAGATATCATATGACAATATCACCTTTGCATCAGGTTTAGAACGTTATATGTATATGGCTTTAAAAAAAGCCAAGATCAGGGCTTTGTATGAAGGAGAAACATTTGAACTACAAGAGTCATTTGATTTTCCGTTTGAATCGTTTGAAAGATGTGGAAACGGTAAAGGAGATTATAAAAATAGAGGTAACAAAAAAATACTTAATATTAAATATACTCCTGACTTTGTAGGTAAAGGTTTTATAATAGAAACTAAAGGCCGAGCAAATGAGTCGTTTCCATTAAGATGGAAGATGTTTAAAAAGCTTATGTCAGAAAGTAAAATAGGTCCTTTTACTTTATACAAACCACAAAATCAAAAAGAATGCGACGAAACAATAAGGTTAATCCTAAACTCTCGAAAGTAATAGCAAGACAAAAATACGCTGAGAGACAAATCGATACTTGGTGGAAGTGGAGCTGGAACGTAAGAAATAAAATAATTTATAAAGAACTTGTAGAAGTACAAGATAAATATGGAATAAAAGTATATGGAAAATGAAACAAAAAACTGGAGTTTATCTTTTGGATTTTACCCAGGTATATTATTAGGAGTTAGATCTTATAATGAAGAAAATCAAGACACACACGTGTTGTATGTACCTTTTATTGATATTGCATTAGAAATATATAAGTAATGGGATTATTTGACGAAAGAATACCGTACAAACCTTTTGAGTATCCTGAGTACTACACAGAAGGCTGGTTAAAACAAGCTCAGGCATTTTGGTTACATACAGAAATACCTATGTCAGGTGATGTTAAAGACTGGAATGAGAAATTAAATGAATCAGAGAAAAACCTAGTAGGAAATATCTTACTAGGGTTTGCTCAAACCGAATGTGCTGTGTCTGACTACTGGACACAAAAAGTTGTTGGTTGGTTTCCTAAACATGAAATACAACAAATGGCTATGATGTTTGGTTCACAAGAAACTATTCACGCAGTAGCATATAGTTATTTAAATGAAACACTTGGACTTGAAAATTTTGAAGCTTTCCTGCACGAGCCAGCTACTGCTGATCGTTTTGACAATCTCGTTGCGTATGATGGCAATGAATCAATCGGTATCGGAAAGTCATTGGCTATTTTTTCTGCCTTCGCAGAGGGAGTATCTCTTTATTCTGCTTTTGCAGTATTGTATTCTTTTCAATTGCGCAACCTCCTTAAAGGAGTAGGCCAACAAATGAAATGGTCTGTAAGAGATGAAAGCTTACATAGCAAAATGGGTTGTAGATTATTTAATCATATGTGCGAAGAAGATCCTACTTTACTAAAAGAATGCGAAGACGATGTATATTTAGCAGCTAAAACAATGATTAGTTTAGAAGAAAAATATATAGATAAAATGTTTGAAATGGGTGATTTAGAAAACCTAACATCAAATGATCTAAAACAATTTATAAGAAAAAGAACAAATGAAAAACTTATTGAACTTGGTTATACAGATAAAAGAAAACTTTTTAAGTATGACAATAAAGGAGCGTCTAACCTTGATTGGTTTTATCATCTTACCGGGGGCCACACTCATACTGATTTTTTCGCCATACGTCCAACGGACTATAGCAAAGCTAACGAAGGTGAAGACTTTGAAGACATTTGGTAATGGTTTTGATATAGTTATAACAAGAGAAGATATAGAACAAGATTTAAAATGAAAGAAAAAACTTTAATAGAAATGTCTAACAAGGTTAAAGCTTTAACAAACGTAGCCCAACACTTATTAAATGAGGTTGCAAACATTAGAGAGTTATCAGTTGGAACATTAGAAACAATTAAAAAAATGCCTGATTATAATGAAGCTATCGAATCGCTTAAAAAAGACTTGGTTGAAAAGTCTAGTAAAACAAAGGAGGCTAAGCCCGACAGAGAGGCTAGCGAATAGATTAGGATATATGGGGACTGCATTTATGATGACTAGTCCTCATTTATTACCTGACGAAAGAGGTATGATTACATACATAATAGCTGGTATAATATCTATACCACAAGTGTTTGTAGCAAAACAATGGAACTTAGTATTTGTTAATTTAAACGTAGCAATAGCCTACATAATATTATATTTATCATAATGTGGAACAATGAATGGAAAAAAGGAAAAGACTACCCAGAATGGGGAGACACTGAAGTTTATAAAAAAACTATTGCAGGAGGATACTTATTATCAAACGAAACACCAAAAGAAGCTTATCAAAGGGTTTGTGAAACTGTTGCAAGAAGACTTGATAAACCCGAGCTCGCAAAAACGTTCTATGAATACATATGGAATGGTTGGTTATGCTTGGCGTCACCTGTTCTTAGTAACACTGGTACTGATAGGGGTTTGCCTATTAGTTGCTTTGGTATTGACGTCGCTGATTCTATATATGACATAGGAACTAAAAATTTAGAGATGATGCTACTCGCTAAACACGGCGGTGGAGTTGGTATCGGTATAAATCAAATAAGACCCGCTGGAGCAAAAATTAAAGGTAATGGAACAAGTGATGGCGTAGTGCCTTTTTGTAAAATATACGATTCGACAATACTTGCCACTAATCAAGGATCTGTCAGACGAGGAGCTGCATCAGTTAATATTAATATTGATCACGCCGATTTCGATGAGTGGCTCGAAATACGTGAACCTAAAGGAGATGTCAACAGACAATCACTTAAC
>Ga0209337_1000119_pt1 | contig 63393 bp, 83 predicted proteins | sample LinPmetageLP53_FD_184044 | JGI IMG/M metagenome (GOLD analysis project Ga0209337, IMG submission 184044) | Marine viral communities from the Pacific Ocean - LP-53 (SPAdes) (version 2) | ecosystem: Environmental > Aquatic > Marine > Oceanic | place: Pacific Ocean | collected 2010-02-08
GAGCAACGTTATAATAGTCATACCAACTTTGTCCACTTTTAGAAATTTCTTCTAAATCTTCCTTAGTAAGAGTAGGGTCTATTTTTAACAACTCAATAATAGGGACGTTTTTAATCTCCCCCCAATAGAAACAGTCTTTAAATTGTGGGTCCTCGGTATAGCTATATACCACATTAGCAGGGTCTACATAACTTAACTTAACTCCTGTGCCGGGTAAAAATTCATGTTTGGCTACCGATATACCTAACACTGTTAGGTCATAATCTAATCGACGCCTAATATCATCATAATGATTATCATCAAAAATAGTATTAACAGCTTCCTCTTCTGCTATTTCAATAGCAGGTTTATAGTTTAGCTGCATATACAGCTGTAGTTCTTCATCAGAAGTGGGTAACTCCTCAGGAGGCATTATAAAAGTATCTACTCCTGTTTTTTGTTGAATAGTCTCAAGTATAGGTTTAGCGGCCATTTGACCTTCAATCATATTCTGATACTTACTTCTTTTAGATTGAGACAAAGCATCTTGAGCATATGCCTTAACTTTAAATAAACGCTCAGACATACCATTGACAACAATATCTACAAACTTAGGGAGGATAGGAACGGGAGTCCAATCTAAATTTAGATAAGATAAATCTCCATCAACAGCAAGTTCGTTTTTGTATTTTGCAATAGACTGTTCTCCCCGAGCATACAAGCGTAAACGATTGAAATCTCTCGCTTGAGTGTAAAATCTGCATTGATTACTAGTCTTTTTAAACCACTCATATTGAATAGCCTGTCCAATCTGTAGCCCAAATTCATCTGTTGCTTTCTCTGCGTCAGACACAAATTGACTAGGAAAGCCTGCTGATGAGAGGTTTATGTTAACTTTTTTCATCTAATTATCTCGCTTGTTGTTCCATCATTTTTATACTGAGCGAAGGTAAGGCTTAATTTTTTCGTCTTTTGAGCCGGAGTGTATAAATGTTTTTGATTTGCCATAATAGCAAGACCTGAACTAACAGAAGCATCATATTTTGTTCTATTATTAATATCAAACTTAGCCCAATCCTCTAATGTCCTTACAAAAGGCATAGTTCCCATTTCATCTGAAGCTCTAAATGTACCTTCTAAATCTAACCCTATATGTTTTTCTATATACGATTCAATAGCTGAGGCATGAGCTTGTTTTATATCTTCAGAAGAGTTTGGCATTCCTCCCAACTCTTTTTCAGTTTTTGAAAGTTTATTATAACGCTTATCCGGACGGTTCATACAAAAACCTCTATACCCCCTATTTTTAAAGTGATAAAGCAATCTAGGTTTATTATTCTCTATAAGTATAGGCATACCATAAAAGACACAAGCCATAAGAACTTCTTCAAAAAATATCTCTGCCGTTTGAGGTCTAGCCACATACTCTAAAAAAAACTCATTAATAGGAGCTTCATCCATATGGAACTTTGTCATTCCGTGAAGAGCCCCGTTAGAACCTCCTCCCCCTACTACTCCTGAGATATCATAAGAGTCACATCCAAAAGACCCAAGATGCTCGTTTCCGGGATATTTAACCCCTCCTCTTACTTCTACTCTATTTTGAAGCACGGGACTAGGAGTCCAACTTACGTTAAACCTACCGCGAATATCAGGATAAAATACAACTTGAGAATCTATCTTTCCATCTTTCCATCCAAACGACCCTCGAGTAACAAATTGCTGTTGAATTAAAGCTTCAGCATAATCTAACTGCTGATAAATTTTAGTAAGATTAAATAAAGAAGATTTACTCTCATCTCTAAAAGCATGAGACTCTGTGCGAGGAAACTGTCTGTAAAACTCATTTAAAGCATCAGGGTCGTTTTTTAAAGACTCTACTTCCGCATTCCAATACGTTAAAGCTCCTGATTCAATCATCATATTATCTATACCCTTAACAGGTTTTTTAGGAGCTTCCACTACAGGCTCCCCAAATCGGTCAATAAATCCCTCCATATTATATTCCATAGGAATAAATAATGAATAAAGACCGCTGCGAGTTTGTCCGTTTCCATTTCTGAAATTTGCGTCTGAGTCTCCATACAGCTTTTTAAAATTATCTCCTCCTTTATTTAAAGCATTGGATGTAGAACCCATTAAGCACTTTCCTATAATTCTGCTACCTAAACGTAAACATGTTTTCGTAACACGCCAATTGTTTAAAATGTTATTTGGCTTAATCCATTTACCACTCTCATCATGTACAAGTAGCAAAAGCTTCTCTCCATCGTAAGAGTTATCGTCTGTATTTTTCCAATCAATCGTAGTATCTAATCCATCTAATTCATCCATAGATAGCAAATGCATATTCTTTTTTGTAATCTTAGATGCCGGTATCCTAAACGCTAACTCCGTTTTAGGTTTATCCATACCATCCTGTATAGGCTTAAAGAAAAAAGGTAATCTATTCGCTATAGGAACGACTTTATCGGTAAACATTTTTTTAGCATCAGAACCTGTTTTTGAAAGTATACCTACACGAGAGTCTTTAGCTAAACTTCCTGTGTTTACACATTCTGAAGACCCCATAAAAGAAAATCCTGAACGCCTAATTTTTAAATAGGACATTCCAAAACATCTATTATCCGCTTTACAAGCTTCCCAAAATAAAAAGAAAATTCTATTTGCTTCACGAAAGTCAGGATACCCTACATCTATAGTAGCCCATTGTAAATACATATAGTGAGCTCCTGTTAAATAAGTAGGAATACCATTATTCATAAACCAATGACCATGCTCTCTTTGGTCAAACTCTGACTCAATATAGTCTATCCATCTATTTTTAAACGCCGCAGGCATTTCATTCCATTGAAATATAGAAGCTATTCTAGATAAAGGTTTAGGGAGCGGAGTACGTTTCCAATATTGCAACTCTTTTTTATTTTCAGCAGGTATATCCTTAGGGCTAAGAGGAAGTCCAATATTTATTCCTGAAACATGTATTATTTTTCCGAGCTGACCCGTTGTAGAAATTATTATAACATCATACTTGGAGTTATATCCGTACTTCCATGTTTTTGCCCTGTTTTTTTTAGACATAACATTAGTCGGAACTAATTTATGTACCGTTGTGTATAATTTATTTTTTTGCTCTTTGTTCTGCAAATCCCTGTTTACTATCTGTGCGACTTACGTTGTCGTTTGCTAAGTTAAGGTTTTCTTGCTCGACTTCTATTTTAGTTAAAATATCAAACGCATCGAAGATGCAAAGCTTTTTTGTAGCCGCTGCATTTTTTAATCTATCTGCGGCTAATTCATCTTCAGGGTCAGGTTTAATAATATCCTCTAAAGCAACTTTAATTAACTGTTCTACAGCACGTTTACCGGCGGCAATTATTCTTATTTTAAGTTCATTAGAGTCCATTTGCCATAGTAATTTGATGGTCATATATCCTATATAACTTCTCTCCATTAATATCAAAAGCATACTCAGAGTCAGGAGTAAAAGATATCTTAGTTCCTTTTTTTACCCCTTGAGTAAGGAGGTATTTATTGGGATATTCCATAAGTCCCATCAAAGGCTCTTCAGTTCCGGGTTTAGAAAGAAAAGACTTTTCTATAGGAATAGGTTTAACAAAACAAAAGCGGTCATGAGAATGCCACTCTCCATTTTGTTTATATAGAAAAAATTGGTCTGTATCCACAAAAAATAAATCATCACGGAAAAAACTCTTACCGCTTTTTCTTCTACCTTTTATATCATTATAAAACTTAAAAACATTGTGATGAACAAGTAAAGTATCTCCTTTTTTAATAGGCCCATTATAACCTATAGGTAATTCTTTTACTATAGCCTCACGATTAGAAGCTGAAGAATCTTCTTCAGAACTACTTATAATAAGGTCTATCCCTCCAATTTTTTTTGTATTGGAGTAACGCCTACCTAAAGAAGGTTGGACAATAAAATTAAAAGGTGATTTCATTAAAAATTTATGTTGTACTCAACAGAAATAGGCATCGTCTCACGAAACTCTTTCCATAAAACAACGGTCTTCTCTTTTTCTATCCATATTAAAATAGAGTGAGTATCTTCCTCTTGCCTTATATGGTGAATCTTATATGCTCCACTTAACACAGATTGGCCAACGATATAATGCATCGCTCCACCTTTGTAATCAGGTCCAATAGATATTTTCCGAATATCTCGGTTCATACCAAAGATGCCGTAATATTAAAATGTTCAGCCGTAACATTATCTGCATTAGTAGTATTCATAACCTTTACGGATATAACATCATTCTCTACAAGAGTATTAACAGTTTGCAAACATACCGAAGTATTTGTAGTACCCGAAGTTTGTAGAGTTTGACGAGTCCCTGCTATCTCTGTGTCATTTTTAAATAAAGCAATATTTACAGAAATAGAACCCGATGCTCCTTTAATATTAACAGTAGATATAATATTTGTCGCTTGACTTGCTGTTCCGCTATAAATAATTTTATTTACCGCAGTTCCGGTTCCAACAGCCCATAAATTAGATACAGAAGTAACTAAAGTTCCTGCTAAAGAATAAAAAGTATTTATCGCATCTATAGTAGTCTCCGTAGTAGCGCCTACAGCGACAGCAGCATTTATATACCCTCCTGATGTAGCCAAATCAATAATACTAGCAATAGTATAATTCTTTGTTACATTTAGATTGTTGTAATCGGTTCCAATAACAAAGTCGTCTGTATTTACGATTGTGTCAATTGGGTATGTGCTAATCCGTGCCATCTTCTTTTTGTGTTATTGCTCCGGTTTGAACATTAACACTAACATCCTTGCCATATTTTTCTACAAGTTTCTCTTCCATTTTTGCAAAGCCTGTTTTACTAGCCATAACTGCATCTAAAGCATCTTGTTGAGCCATAGTCGCATCAGCGAGCTGTATTTTAGCTTGGTTAAAAGCAGAGAGAAGTTGTTGTAAAGATGTAAGTTCTTCAGCTGTAAGTTCCTTTTCAGGAGAAAGTTTAATTGTATCAGACATTATAATAGATTTAATTTAATTTAGTTCAAAGATAAGACTTTATCTCTTACGATTTTTTCCCATTACTACAGCTTGAAGAATACGAGAAAGTACGTTGACAATTCTGTCATCTTTCTTAGTTTCTGTTAATGCAGTTAAAGTACCGGCTGCCGTGATAACAGCGAGGGCAATTGAAGACCAATTTAATGTTATAAATTCCATATTAATTAATTTAAAAAGCCGAACTTCTCCTCAACTGAGAAAGAAGGACATGCTTTGGTTGAAAATTCGTTATGACCATGAATAGATAATTTGCCAAATATAAGCCTTAAACTTTTAACTATCTCCACAAAAGCAATTTCTTGTAATACCGTCATGGTGTCTTTGGGCTTGTTAGAGGCGTCTACACCGCCAATATAACAGATTCCGATGGAATCCTCATTCTCTCCGGAGACATGAGCACCTTGCACCTCTATAGGACGTCCTAACTCTATCTTTCCATCAAGGTGGATGACGTAGTGATATCCTATATCTGACCATCCCCGTCCTCGTGGAGACGGGTCTGTATGCCATTCTCGGATAGTTTCTACACTAACCTCCCTACCTTCAGGGGTAGCAGAGCAGTGTAATATAACTCTGTTTAAATCTCTCATCTAATTCCTTTTTCCGCAAGCAAAAGTTTTATCTCGTTCATTCCCTCTACTAGAATATCTAAAGTTTGTTCCACCTTAGTTTCAGATTTCTCTAAAGAGAACAAACGAGATTTTATTTTCGTTACTTCGTTAGTCATTTTAATCCATGTGCCGAGCATCCCCGATACAATCCCTATTCCTAAGGCAATTAATTCATATTCCATTATTACCCCATATTTACTTGAAAATTATTCATTATCGATGCACCATTGCGCCCCACAATACCGCTATATGTAACAGTTAAAAATAAATTATCTGAAAAAGAAACACTTACAGAATTGGTACCTGTACTGTACCTCATAGGTCTTAAGTCAGGGTCTGAAGAAGGCGTAGTGAGAGTTGTAGAAGCTACTAAAACGCAATCTCCAATAGTAGTTCCGGGGTCATCTCCGTTACTCATATCTGTATTAAAAGCTGTAGGAACTTTATACAATCTTATAAAAATATCTACAGATGTCCCTACATTTGGCCCAAACTTCATAAATCCATTTACAGTAGGATTTCCTGTTTTTTTAGCAGAAAATATCCCTCCCATTAAATTATTAGGAAGAGCATTAGTTAAAACAGTAGTTCCCGGAGTCCCTTCTACCGTTCCGGGAGAAGAATTACTTGCAACAACATTCCATCTTTGGTCATTAAACCCTTGTCCACCACCACAAACTATTGCATTAGCATTATTATCTGTGGCTGCAATAAAATCCATTACACCACCACCACTCCAAATTATACTTATTGGTTTATCAAATGTAGCCCATGACATTTCTCCTGCTGTACTTGCAGTAAGATATTTACCTGCAGTAGCGGGCAAAGCAGTAGGAAGAGTAAAAATAACATCTCCCGAAGTTTGTGCAGACCTAATTCCTGTTCTACCACTAGTTGTAACACTTCCCCCAAAATATAATGTATTGGAATATACAGCATTTAAAGGATAAATATCAATATCTCCTCCTTCAGAAAACTTAACATTAAAAGCTCCTGTTACCCCTGACCTAATATATAAATCGTGTCCCGCTAATTGAATTTGACGGTCTGCGGCAAGGGGTTGGTTTGTATTCCCTAAATTTTGCTGCGATATCCAAGACATAGTACCTGTAGAATCAGACTGAAGAATTTTATCAAAAGCAGGGAGTTGAGGTAATGTATATTCTGCATCGGCAGTAACGCTATCAGGAGCTTTTAAACCAATGACATAGGTAGCACCTGAAGTAGAGTTTCCACGAAACTCTAAAGACCTTGCAGTTGCAGTGTCAGAAGCTATCTGAACGGTTTTGTTAAATAATATACTACTCCCACTAAAAGATGCTACTGTTGCAGCATTATTATCAATTATACTAAAAACTCCATTCGATATTAGAGTTAAACTTCTACTTACATCGTCAGTAGTAAGGTTGGAATTACCAATATTCGTTCCTCCTCCACCTGAAACCCAAGACATAGCGCCTGAGGAATCCGACTGAAGGACTTTATTGGAAGCAGGGAAAGCATCAGGAAGGGTATATACTGTAGTGGCAGAAAGAGCGGCTGTAGTCTTAAATCCAACACTCTTGGTTGAACCATCGCTTATTTTTAAAATTCCGGGAGGACTAGATGCATCATCAGTACCTATGATAAACTCAGGAGCCGCACCTCCATTTATTTTCATTACAATTTCGTCGCTCCCATTACACAGCATAGAAATATAAGTCTGAGCCGATTCTGTCCCTGCAGTTCTATTAAGAGTTTTAGAAAAATATTTAGTATAATCTTTATCATCACCGCTAATATTAGTGCAAGAAAATCGAAATTGACCTATACCATGTTCGTGAGAACTTCCTCCGGATGAAAGAGTTTTTAAAAACTGCATAGTAGGATATGAGTAAGTAGCTCCTACTGTTTGTTCTATTGTTAGAAATGGACCGGTTGTAGCGTTTGTAAATTTTGGAGTTGTAGTAGTACAAACGAAAGTTCCTGTTGTAGCTATATTCCCTGTGGCGACATCGTCAAGAAATTCAATTGCCATGATTTGATTTTATTTAATTTAATTATGAAATAACCATAGAGTTACATATCGCAGTCATAGGAGTTCCGGCAGGTACCGATGTACTAAAAGCAACAACAACTTTATTGTTAGTAGGTCTTGTAATATAAGCAAAAACATTGTTTTTACTATTATCAAAAACCTCTACAAAAACATCCTTTGTACCAAAATTATGATTAAGGTCAAATGTCGTCCCATTTGAAATACTGAAAGTTTGAGTATAGTCATCATATACCGCTTCAGATTCTGTATTAAAATCACTAATCTGAGAAGAGGCAGGAACTAAATTTGCTGTAATAGAAATATTTGTATCTGAAATACTATCAATAAGTCCAAAACCGGTAGAATCAAAAGTAATCTCAGGTATGGCAGATGTTGTACCACCTGAAGAAGCTCCACGATTTATAAGTGCAGGTTCCCCTGCTGTCATTCCGGTAGCCCAACCGTTAGAATTAAGGTACCTTGCTATACCGTAAATACTTTCTGTAGATTTACCTATATTATTTTGTATCTGAGTCCAATCTGATTGACTAGCAGGATTAGAGGTGTTAGCATAGATAAAGTCTCCTTCATCTAAAGCAGGGCTCCAAGAAAAAGGAACTCCATTTCCTGTACCACCCGCAGAAACAGCATAGGCAAAACCTTTTAATATAGTAGCACCTGTAGGTACATCTTCTGTTCCATCAGCGGCATACTCACCTTGGAAAACAAGACTCGTTTGAGCAGCGGTATCTACATAGACTTTATTTACCCACTGTTTTGGAGCATCTACTCCTGTTTGAGCATAGTCAGCATAAGCTTTACTTATAATGGGGATATTTGTAACCCCACCTATAGCGATAGCTCCTGAACCCGAAGTTTGCTCTAAAGTGCCCGATAAAGTAACGGTAGAAGTAAGAGAGGTAGTAGTTAACGTTCCTCCCAATGCTGTAGCCCCGCTGCCGCCTAAAACATCTAAAGTACCTACTATCGTAACATCATCTCTTAAACCAATAGTTATAGTATTAGAAGAAAGTTCTGTGACATTTACCTCATTTGCTGTACCCGTAAATGTAACCGTATCAGTAGTAGAATCACTACCTGTAAGGGTCATTACACCGGAAGAACTAGTTAAAGTATATGTTGTATCAGTAATAGTAACGCTAGGGAAAGTAATAGTATCTGTAGTTACATCTGATATATGACCTACATCGCCGGTATCGTCCGTTACAATAACATTAATAACATCAAAATCATCCCCAAAATCCAAAGTAATATTACCTAAACCTGTATCAGTACGGGTAATATCTGCATGCTTAATCTGAAGGTTCTCCCCGGAGGTAGCTTTGGTAGAGATAAGACCGGCCTGTCCTATGATAGAAACTACATCGGTATTATTTACTGTTTGTGGGCTAGTGTTATCTCCATCTATTTTCCAAGTGGTCATATCCCCTGTCGGGACAGTCCAAAACCCTGCTCCATTAAGGTATTTAGTGGCAGATGAAGACAAGAGCCATGGTACAGCACCTATGTTATTACCACCGCCATAAGCGAAAGCTTCAAGAGTAACCACATCGCCTACAGTAGTAGCAGTAATAGCGTCTCCGGTAGAAGTGGAGTAGCTTGTGCTCAAAACCACTTGGTCTACATTTCCCGTTCCATCAAGAGAAATCCATCCAAGGTCTGAGCCGCTATAGAACTTAAGTAAATCATCAGTTTGGTCGAAAACAATTCGTCCCTGATAAGCGGTTGTCGAGGTAACACTAGCAACAATCTCTAAAGAGACATTTTGAAGCTCTTGGCTTTTAAGCCCAACTGATTCTAGAAATTTAATAGCCATATTTTAAAAAATTAATGCCTTGAAAGTATTAGTAGCAGGAGTTTGAGCAAAAGTTATAGCTACATTATTATCATCAGTTCTATCAATTTGAGGATATACAGTAGCTCCCGTAAGCACTTCAAATACCTGAACAGAAAGGTTAGCGTTATTTAAACCGTGATTTAAAGGAATTGTACTAGGACTAGTAGAAGCTCCCCCGGTAGGTATAAGCATAGCTTTCCTTAAACTGTTTACTACAGTTTTTGTAGCGGCAGTAAAGTTGCTTACATCACTAGCCGTAATACTAATAGGAGTATTTGTAATATTCGTTACAACACCGAAAGAATTAGTGGTTATTACAGGGACATTGGAAGCAGAGGGAGTATAAGAAACAGTTTGAGCTGCAAGTTTAGGCTCTCCCGCAGTAGTCATAGTAGTTTCAAAACCATTTGCACCTGTAAACTTTGCTATTCCATAATCACTATTAGTAGCTTTAATTACATTATTTTGCAGAATAGACCACTTAGCAAGCTGTGACCCTGAGGAACCTGCAACCATATCTTCATTAGCGATTAAAAGGTCGCCTATTTCTACAGGTTCTGTAAAGAAATTTCCGGCGGTAGTGACAGCGTAAGCCCATCCTCGCGATACAGCTATTGAAGTTCCGCTAGTATTATCAAGACTGTCTCCATCGTCAGTTTCGTCAGTGTTAGCATTATACCCACCTTGGAAAACAACCCCTCCGGTAAGGACGTCATCTACATACCCTTTATTAGCGGCTTGAGTATCGCTGCTAGGGAAAGTAGAAGGGATAACAGGTATCTCTGTAAAAGTAGCTACTCCCGCAACAGAAAGAGCGGCACCGAAAGTGGTATTGCCCGTTACATCTAAAGTACCTGCTAAAGTAGTAGCTCCGGTCCCAACGGTTAAAGAAGTGGCTATACTTACATTAGTCTGTAATCCAAAAGTAATACTTCCGTTATTACCTACAGATTCAGTTATAGCAATTCCATTCGAAGTTCCGCTAAAAGTAACGGTAGAGTCAGACCCGGCACCTGTACCTCCTTTTGTAAGGGTAATATCTGCATCGTTAGAAGCTCCTGCCGCTACCGGAAGGGTATATGTAGTGTCAGTATCTGAATAGGTAGGTAAGGTATATGTTCTAAGGTTTCCTGCCGTTATATGACCTGTAGCATCTGAAGTGATAGAAGTAAAAGCAGTAAAAGTCCCTCCAAAAGCAGGAGCATCAGAATCAGCTGTATCGGTTCTAGAAGTAGTATCATGGTTAACAGTAACAGTACGTGTGGCAGAAGCAGCAGTAGTTATTTTAGTCCCCCCTGCAATATCTACGGTTTCACCATCCCCAACAGTTTGTGTAGTACCACCATCTCCTGATAAATCCCAAGACGTCATCCCTCCCGTAGGATTCGACCAATTTCCTGAACCATCAAGGAATTTAGCAGAATCATTTCCACTACCTGAAGGGACGAAACCTACCGAACTACCCCCGTCATACTCCATAGCCTGAATAGTAACAGCTCCCGTTCCTCCTGCAGGGTCGATAACAAGAGCCGTACCGGTTGAAGTTCCCGCAGCTACTGTCGTAACAGAGGTAACAGCCCCCACCCCGTCAAGTTCTATCCAATCGCTTCCATCAAAATATGAAAGGTTACCCTTAGTAGTAGGATTACTAGCATCTTGAGTGAAGATAATTCTACCCTGATATTGCCCTACTCCCACTCCGGGGTTAGAACCAAGTTTTTGAAGACTTACGTCTTGGATTTCTTGTGCATCAAGAGAGATGGAATCGTAAAATAATATAGCCATAGTGTGTTAATTAAAGAATGCTTGTCCATTTTGTGCAGAGGAGAAGCTAATAGTTACGGTGTTTAAACTTGTGTATTCGACATTAGGATAAATTACTTCTTCTGAAGAATTTACTACTTCAACAGAACAAAATTTATTTAACCCATGAGTGACTTGCCATAAATCACTTTTTGCAACTTGAGTATATACAAAGTTTTTGTCATTGCTCGCGTTAGAGTCGTAGGTGAGGATACTAATGAAATAATCTTTTTTATCCTCGAAAAAACCGGGACCGGAAAGATACTCAAGAGAAATAGTATAGTAGTTATTGCTTGATTTAATCGGAGCCTGAACTACAGAGTTAGTCCATCTAAAAGCTCCCCAATTGGAGATTTTATCACATTGGGAAATCATAACGACAGAACCGATAAGAGGGTTGGAATAGAAATCTCCGAGGGAGTCGAGGTCGCGCACAATTTGAGTTTGACTAATAGTAAAAGAATCTACCCCACTAAAAGGAGTGTTGGAACCTCTATAGGTGGGGAAACTAATAGTGCCGGGCTGCATAGCAGGATAAACATCATAGTCACGATATCTATACCTTAAAGAGGTAGACTCAACTTTATTATGTCCATTTATAAAATCCGCTACCGCATCAGCGGTGAAATTTTTTGTAGAATAAGATTTCTGAGAATCACTACCTATCCACTTGTCGGAACCTACAACATCGGTATCTATAGGATATGTGCTAATTCTTGCCATAGGCCAAAGATACAAGAAAATATCTAAAGCTTAAATAGGAGGAAGTATCACTGTAATTCCATATTCTGCTAACCTATCCTCCCAATTTTGTTGTGAGGTATATAACTCTATTGTTTCCCATGGAGTGTCTAAACACTCATCGGTATTAAAGGAAGCATAAGCTTTTACATCTAATTTTAAATCAGTAGCAAAACATATAAACCATGTTTCTTCTGTAGGGTAACAAATTTCGTGACTCATAATTTTTATATATTAAACGCTTCCTCCATCAACGATGGTCCATCCTTTAGTTACTAAAGTAGCTCTTGCTGCTGCCGCAGTACCGCCTCCGGTATATTGTGCTGAAATACCAAAAGTTACCCCACTTTGTACAGTTTGTGCAGACCACGCAATAAGTAAAGCGTCATAGTTAGCGACACTCATAGCAGTACCTGAAAAAGCAGCTCCGAAATCAGTAATATTAGATACATCCCAACCGCTGATATCTTCGTTAAAAGAACTAGCATTATAGCACATATAAAGACATGACTGAGTGTTAGACATATCCCACCCTGCTATTCCCCCTGTAAAAGAAGAAGACCCGACAAGATAGAAACACCCAATTATATTCCCTGTATTAGCAGGGCTATTAGTAGCAGAAACGGTAAGGTTAGAACATCCTGAAAAAGAAAAAGTGGGACCACCTAAATCTAAATTACTTCCTCCCCAATTATATATTTCTTTCATCTTTAACCTATCTCCCGCTAAAGCAAACTGAAATCCCCTTAAAGTACCCGTACACTCAATAGTATATGTTCCCCCTACACTATAAACGTGGGTTTTTTCAGTAGCATTCCAATTAGTGATAGTATCAGTGGTACTATCACCCCAATCTACCTCAAAGTCATAAGTGCCTGAAGTAATTAAAGGAAGGACAAAAGTATTAGTAGCAGACCCCCCATTCTTTGTATCTACTAAAAACTTAAACCCTGAAGTAGGAGGAGGAGAAGGAGCGACAGAAGGAGCCCCTCCTATGCCACCTATCATAGCTGCTATTTGTATAGATAATGGCATAAAATTATACTAAAGTATAAAATATACATACATCGTTAGTACAAGTAGAACACCAATAACATTTACTTACAGTTACCATAGCGCAACGATATTAGTAGCTGTAGTGTCCGTGCTCCATACTCGTAAACACTGTACAGGAAGGAACCCACCTTTAGGGAACCCATTAAAAACAATATCATTGCCCGCAGCAGTAGTAACTTTAATATTTACATTGTCAGTACTGCCTGATACATAAACTACAAAAGGCTCTGTATTAGAGTTCATCTGAGAAGTATTGCTATATACTTTATATTTTACATCTACAGTAGGGAAAACATTGGACCCAAAAGTTAATTGAGTTTGTGTGATAACTGTAACAGCCGTTAAAGTATTCGTCGCTTCATTAAGGACTAAATCTCCTACAGAAACTTTATTTTTAAAACCTTCCCCTGTATAGATAGTATATCCTTCATTAGCCCCATCCATAATATCAACATCAAGAGTAAGGGTAGTAGCGCTATCCACAACAGTAACAACAGCAAGGGTATCGTCAGTTTTATTAAGGACGGTATCACCTACCTCTACCGCAGGAGCCGTAGTAAAGGAGGCCGTAGAGTCTATTAGTTTAAATGCAGTGGGCCCACCATCAATATTTCCTGTAGTAAGCTTAGCAGCTACACTTAAATCGGTAAGCTTACTGCTTCCAACAGGTAAATCCGAAACTCCCTCTAAATTACAAGGGCGACTAGGGTCGATAGGATTAATAGTGTCTGAAAGGAAAACATCAGCTGCCTGCGTGGGTTGTAATTTTTGATATGCCATTTTTTAATTTTTTATACAGCGGATAAGTCAGCTTTCTTCCATGTAGCAGCCCCGGCTGCTCCGGTAACAGTGCATACGTAAATAGCGTCAGCATCGAAAAGAATATCTCCTTGGGTTCCTGCAGTAGCAGCGTCCGTTGGAGCAGAAGCTACAAAAGCACTACGCAAACTACCTACAGCCCCTCCTGTTATAGAAATGGTAGGGGTCTCAATATCTGTAGTAGCAGTAAGAGTTCCTGAAGAAACAGCTCCGCTTACTGTCAAGAGGCTACCGTTATAGGTTAAAGATGTAGAACCACCTATCTCATTAGATGTGGCTGCACCTATAGCGATTTCATTTTCGTCTATAGAACCACCTATATCACCTACACTGCCTGTAACAGTATTTATAATATCAGTCATAGTATAAACAGTACGGTCAGCGTTAGCCATAGCCGAGCCACGGTTCTCCGTATCTACGTCAGGAGCTAGAGTGTGGAATTGTTGTAAATCAGGTATAGTAGCCATTAGTTATATGGGAATTTTTTGTTTAGAGAGTCACGCTTGTCAGAACACCCACAGTCTTTTTCTAAGACGTCAGATACCTTATCTACTACAGCCTTAATGCCCGTAGCAGTGGTAATCTTTTCTATGGTGTCTCCTAGACCTCGTGATTTCATTTCTTTTTTGCTTTGCCTTTTACCTTCTTTAGGTTAGGGTTTTTTCTTTTCGCTTTAGCAGAAGCTTTGCGAGAAGCTGAAGCTAAGATAGCGCCTGCAGCTTTTTTACTGTAGCCACCTTTTCTAGCGATTTTATTTGCGACAGATTTAAAGCTCATTACTTTCGTACTTTATAACCGAGTTCGCCACGGGTAGTAGGTGCAGTAGCTAAAGAACGTTGTCCTTTCTTTTGACCAACACCCGCTTTTCTTGCAGCACCTCTTACTACCGAACCTGCAGTTTTTCTTGTTCTATTTACTTCTTTACCTGTTTTATAATTTGTTTTACTAACAGTCTTCTTACCACCGGATTTACTTACTCCACGAGATTTTTTAACGTTACCTTTTTTATCTGTAGTAACAGTGTTCTTATTCATCGCCAACCTTTTATTTGAGCCTAGCTCATAGGTAGGGGTTTTAACTGTAGTGCGTCTTTTTGTACGCTTCTTTCTAGTAGGGAATGTTTCCGCTAAAGGTTTAGATAAATCTCTCATTTTTTCTTTTTTAGTTTTCTTTTTGGTGAGTTGTCATAACTTGTGCTAGTTACAACAGGATAGCTACCCTTATTAGGTCTTGTCCAAGGAGCATTAGATGTATCATCATCTGCATCGAACCAAGTACCCTTAGGAGCTTTAGATTTATTCTTCTTCTTCTTCTTAGGGTCTCCATAAGTAGGAGCTAAAGGCGTACCTAAATCTCTCATTTTAAATTGTGTTTACAAACTTTTAAATTTCCTTCACGGTATTTCATACCTCGGTCTGCACCGTAAGCATGTCCGTACATTTTACTAGACATAGCTTTAGACTCATCGCGGCGGTCTTTCATAGATTGAGACTTCTTGCCGTTACGTGCGCCTAGTGACTCATCGAGTCTTGAGTTGTATCCTTGCTTTTTCATGTTACAAATATAGGTATATAATGTTTAGCTTATTTCTTAGATTTAGCTCCCACACATTTCCATCTCTTGCGAGACAAGTTATTGGGAGTGTTAGGATTACTTTGTTTCTTTTTAGATAACCCCCTCTTAATGCCTAAGCTACGAGCACAGTAACTGTCACCCTTAGAAGTGCCCGGTCTGACTCGTGGACCGCCACCTTTAGCTTTCCCCGCTTGGCCATAGCTTACCCTCTTTCCACTAGAAGTAACCTTTACCCTAGCCTTACCTTTTCTAGGTCTAGACATTCTTGTTTTAAGAGCCATAGCTATTTAGAGTCAGGGACAGATATATTAGCGCTAGTACTAAAGGTGTGTACTTGTGTAGATTCTTTAAAAGTGGTAACACCATCTTCCATACAAGATAACTGCTCCTTACCCTTAATTCCATAAGAAAGTAAATCTTTCTTAACAGAGCTCTTAGCGTCTTTAAGAGACCTCGAAGAAGAGGTACATACAACACTAACTTTTTTAAATGTCTGTGGAGCTTTTTTCTTTGATTTTGTTTTTTTTGCCATAATTTATTTCTTTTTACGAGAAAATCCACGTAAACCTTGAAGCCCCGTAACACTACTACTAGAAGATTGACGTTTTTTACGGCGAGCGATAGCTCGGTCACTACGCATCTTGGTGATAGCAGCTTTGCGAACAGCGTTACGCTTTTTATTAGCTGTAGTTATATCAGATAAGACTTTTGATAAAGGACTTTTTTTCTTTTTTTCGTCAGCCATAGTAATGTGTTTAACTTTGTCAAAGTTACAATAAAAAAAATCTAATTGAATTTACCTCACGATTACCTTAAGTTTTGGAGAGTAATAAGATACTTTATAAAAGCAAAGTACGGACTCTCACAGTCAGACCTAGACGCCCTTCTCTTCCTATACACCGAATCATATTTCGATAAAGCTAAGTTTAAAGAGTTCGATAGACTCGTTAGTTGGGACCTAGGAAGGTTTAATAGACTCCTGAGAGATGGATGGATAGATGTTTTCCGAAAAGGAAGTGGAAAGAGGCGGTCATTGTACGAAATATCGTACAAAGGAAAACGAGTAGTAAACTCTATATACAAAAAATTGAGTGGAGAGGAAATCCCTACCACCCAATCTTCTAATCCTTTGTTCGCAAAAAATGTCTCATATACAGACCGGGCATACCGCGATATGATAGAGGAGATGAATGCCGCTACACGACGACGACAACATCAGGCTCGCGAATAAGAGTGATGACCTTTTCATCAATCATCATAGTGTGACCCGCACCCCTGTCGTAGAAGATGACGTCACCCGATTTAATCTGTGTTACCTCAGTTCCCGGAGCGATAACGGTGCCTTTCCTGTAACGGAAGTCACCAACGTCTTGCGCTGAAAGAACTAACCCACCCGAAGTTTTTACCTCCTCTGCGATAGGCTCGATAGCTATATATTTTCCTATTGGTTTCATAATTTACTATATGTTATTACTGTTTCAAGACTACATTTCTCATTAGGACACGCAAGGTTAGAGACAATGCCGTCTTCATCCTCAATACCATAGTCCTCATATGAATGGTCTCCACCCCATATCATCTCTTTCTCGCATGAAGGACACCTCATGATTCTGTAGAAGAGTAAGTGCGAGCCATAGTAATAATGGCATTAGTACTTAAGATAGTTGTAGCTACCGAGACAGCGTTCTGCAAAGCTACCTTGGTGACTTTTAGAGGGTCTATAACACCCATATCTATCAGGTCGCCATATTTACTATTCTTTACGTCATAACCTTTTTTAGGTGCACCAACTATTATTGTCCATTCGAAGTCATATATATTATCGAAAGAGGTCCCTGCGTTAAGAAGTATTTGTTCTATAGGAGCTTTAAGAGATTTAGAAAGCACCTCTTGTGCATGCCATCTATCTTGATTATCATCTGAAGCATCTATTAGACAAGAACCTATAGCATTGTACAAAGCCATACCCCCGCCCGGAAGGATACCCTCCTCTAAAGCAGAACGTACAGCACACACCGCATCGTCTACACGGTCAAATAACTCTTTCTGCTCTAGGTCAGTCTGACCACCTACGTAGATGACACCTATACCGCCCGTTAAAGTAGCTATACGAGAACGGATAAACTCCTTCTCAACTTTTTTCTTCTCTTCTTTTAAAGCTCCACGAAGTTGAGAGATACGGTCACTTAGTGCCTCACTTGGCTTATCGTTAGACTGAAGAAGGATAGTAGAATCTCGTCCGATGACAGCTTTAGAAACCATGCCTAAGTCAGTAGGCTCCATTAAACTTAAATCGTCACCCGTCTTCTCACTGAAATATGTGGCCCCTACAGCTGCCGCGATATCTTGCATCAACTCGTGCTGCTTATACCCGAAGTTAGGAGGAGAGATAATGCAAACCTTTAACCCGTTTTTCATAACGTTAGCAGCTAAAGTGTTTGTAACTTGTTGAGAGACAGGGGCTATAATAAGCAACCTTTTCCCCGTAGGAATAATGTGGTTTAAAATCTTCTCTATCTGTAGTACACTGCTCACCTCAGCGTCAGAGACCATAATGTTGCAGTCTTCTAAAATACACTCGTCACGAGTATGGTCATTGATGAACAAAGGAGCTGTATACCCCTTGTCTATCTTGATACCGTGAGTGGTCTCGAAAGTGGTCTCGCTAGATTGACTATTCTCAACCGTAACAATCCCATCCTTACCAACAGATTTATATACCTTGGCAATTATCTCACCCACCGATGCGTCATTATTACTTGAGATAGTAGCTACGTCAAGAAGACGCTTGTCAGTTAATGGCTCGCTAATACCCTCCAAGTACTTTATGATATCTTTAGTTAGGTTAGAAATTTCACGTAAGACATTGGTTTTATTTACATTCTCAGAATCTACCATGTCATAATAATTACACACCAAAGCCTCCGTAAGAACAATAGCAGTAGTCGTCCCATCGCCTGCCTCAGACGCAGTCCTGTCCGATGCCTCTTTCATCATCCTAACAGCTAAGTTCTCTACCGGGTCGATTAAGTCTACAGCCTTAGCTACAGTAACACCATCCTTGGTGACCGTAATGCCGTGAGTATGGTTTGGAGATTCAATGAGTACCGTCTGACCGCTTGGCCCTAACGTACTCTTTACAGCTTTAGACATCTTAGTGACACCTTCGATTAATCGTAAACGACCTTCGTCGTCAAACTGTAAGTCTTTGGGAGAGTATCCCGAATTGTCTTTAAACATAAGATTGGATTTAATTTAAAACAAATATATGACAGCAATGTCGAATGACAAACTTACTTCTCTATATACCGACAGTGAATGTATATATCTTTTATTTTTTTCCACGTATACATGAACTAAAAATAAGCATTATCGACACAGCCTATGATAGTCAGTTAGTTAGGAAGCACTAAAACGACATGAAAATGACATATAACGACATAAAAAGGGGCACCCCGTGAAAAATGCCCCCATTTATTAATCCATGCATGGACTACATGAACTTAAATATCTCTTTACGCCTTTCAGCAATGCCGATTCCGTCAGCAATACATTCCGCTTTATAACGATGCTTCATCTCTTGACGTAAACGAGCAGCCTCAGCAATACCCGATTCGCCTACAGGACGATTGTTAATTAAACGACCATCCTTTATTGTTAATCCTTCAGCTTTCATAGTAGTAATTTTAGTACCCCGCTAAGGTACATCAAAAAATTTTGTTAGATATGTAGAGTGTTTAGGTTCTATAGCGTTATACGAACGCTTTGCCGATTCTGAAAGTGCTTTTTTTTGACCTTTTCCCCTAGAATTTGCCTCCGTTCCCCCGATTTTTTTGCCTTTTTTCCCTGAGTCCTACCCTACCCCCTCTCTACCCCTTGCCCCTGCTACGTTGTAGCCCTTGCCCTCTTCGTAGTCTATCCGTTCTCCTTCCCTTCCCCTTCCCCTTCCCCCTTCCCCCTTACTACCTGAGAGAGACGAAGAACCTTCCCTTTACCCCTTGCCCCTTCTTTACCCTTCTACGTTGTTCTATCAATGCCCCTTCGCTATGCCTTGCTATTGCTACCACTCAGAGCGTATTCAATTAAAGATTGAAAATACTTGTGTATTGTTATTGAATTAGACAATGTATAGACTACATTTGCAATGTCAATGATGACACAACAACGAGTCTTCCGCGGAAGACTCACAAAACATTTAAGAGTTATGAGTACAGTTACTATCAACCCAACAACAGCACTGAAGAACTTTCTTTCTGCTGAAGCAGTCGTAAAAGGTTTCAAGGTGCAAGAGGTAAAGCAGAGCAAGGCTCTGAGCAATGGCACTGAGCTAGAGTCTTTCAAGCAAAGCATGATTACTGCAGAGCATATCAACCAAGGTGTTAAGTGGTTCAATTCTGCAGAGGGCATGAAGCAAAGAAAGCTAGACGGCATGAAGTTAAAAGTGTGGCAGTTAGGACACGAGGCATACGACATCAAGAAGGCGCAGTTCTACAAGTACAATCAGTGTTACTCTGCTCACCTCGATAATAAGGACATCTTGAAGGACTACGTTAGCTTTGTTACTGCTGAGAAGAAGCAAGGCAATGACGAGCGTTACGGCATCAAAGGATTTTTGAAGTACATTAACGATGAGACCATCACGAAGCCAAAGGACAAGAAGACATACACTGACACCTTCCAAAGTGGCAAGGGCAAGGAGGCTATCAAATGTCGCAAGGCGTTAGACGGCAAGTATGACTTGCAAGGTAATAGTAAGGCTGACTGCATCAACATGGTGGAGGCGTTCTTGAAAGGTCTCAAGGCGTCTAAGTAAACCAACAAGCGGAGGTAGTGCGTACCTCGGAGAGATTCGCTCCTCTCCTCCGCTCTAATCAATTCGAGTCTCCCTCGGGAGACTACTACAAACCTAATCTACTAGCATGACTGACGTAACAAACCATCACCGCACATTGTCCGAGCATATCAGACATGGCAAGGGCAGTAAGACTGTCTGCGTTACCACTTGTCTCAACTACTTCGGTATCCCTTTCGATGCGTACCACTATACCTCATCTAATAAGAATCGTTCGACATATATCAATGTCATGCGGAAGTTCGGGTACTCGGTGCGGAGTCGTAAGAGCGAGTTCAAGGCGTTGAAGTTCCCTACCATGACATCGTTAAGGCGAGAAATGAAGCGCAGTAAATACACCTCAGATGATAAGTTCATCGTTGAAGGATACCAAACGAAGTCGGCACATCTTATGGTGCTGAATGGTGAGGGTGAGACAATCATAGATACGGCAAAGGGCATGAAGTGGAGGATATGCAGAGTATCAATAGTAGAGAGATAATAATTTATAAACCAATACATAATACCATGGAAGATTTTAGAGTAGTTAGAACAAGAATGATTGACGTTGATAGCGTACACATCGACATACATTACGGAAGTGATGATGAGATAGTAGCATCAGGTCAATACAACATCAGGACAAATTGGGCGCATGTTACACGCCTAGAAGAGTACGAGAATATGCTTGGCTCAGATTGGGAGGATGAAATGCAAGAGGCTATAGAAAGCCGTAACATTGAACTTCAATAATAATACAAACCGAGTCTCCCGAGGGAGACTCATATAGAAAAAATACTAAAATGAATAAAGTACAAGATTACATACAAGAAGAAATGCGTAAGCTAGATAAAGGTATTGTAGCTACGCCTAAAGACAGAGATTATTTAGAATCGTTTGCTCAGGCAAATCATGGTTCTATGGACTTATTGCTAATGCAAATGGCTATGCAATACGGCTACAAAATGGCACTAGAAAACATACAAAACGAATTAAAATGAATACATTAAAACACGACTGCACCGAAATAGAGCATATTGATTGGGTGCTAGAGAACCAAAAATACGGAGGCGGTTTCCACCATTACTTAGTAGAGGCATGGCGTAGAGCCGACAACGAGAACAAGCGTAGGCTAGAGGAAGCGTTCCCCTATGACTACCGAATACCACTAGGCAAACCAAAGAAAAAATGATAAGATATAAAATATCTATAAAGCGAGGTAATCGGTATATCTACAAAACTAAAACGTTTAATTCGACTAAGCATTTCTTAAGATATATTGAAATCATAAACGCTTCGGGAGACAAAGTAATAGATACGTTCCTAGACTAGGAATTAGACAATTAATAGACTATATTTGCAAAGTAAATAATCAGTCTTCCTCGGGAGACTACAAATAAATACAAGATGAAAAATTCAGTTAGAGAAGAACTTAGTGAGTATATCACTGAGAGAGTTGGAGAAATGAAAAGTTATAAGGAATTACCAAGAGATATAGGTGATTTGCATAATGACTTATTCAACCAAGATTATTATATAATCGGGTACTACAATGCAGACAAGTGGCTACAAAACCACAACATAAGTTGTTGGGAGGCCATGAGTATTTGCACGGATTGGGAGAATGAAAACTTTGGAGAGTGTTCAGGTAAATATGACAACTCTGAAACCACTGTAAATATGTTAGCATATATATGGGGTATGGAGATACTTTATGACTTAGAAGAAGAATTAATACTAAACTAGTCTTCCTCGGGAGACTACAAATAAATACAAGATGAAAGACAAGTTTTACTACACAAATGAGATAGCTAATGCTATTCTACGAGGCGATAGAAACTACACCTTAGACGTGAAAAATGATGCCACTTGGATAGACACGGACACAATTAACCTAGAGTTACCTACCCCTCAACTTTGCGGAACGATAACTCAACAACATAGCTACGCAAGAGATAAAGCAGAGCAATTTTTAAATACACTAAAATTATGACTGACAAAGATAAAAAGATTAAAGAACTACAAGAAACCATACTTGCTTATTCAGAAAGAGTAAATATGTATGAACTCAAAGTAGGTAGACTAAGACGTACAATAGGAGAATACATAGATAAATATGGATTACAATAACATTATGACACAAGACAAAACACGCTACTCCGTATGGGTAGGAGGCATGGAAGTGAACGACTATCCTTTAACGAAAGACCAAGCCGAATCTTTAACGGAAATGTACAAATTAGATGAATACTCAGACGTAAAAATAGAAAAACTAACCGAATATGAATAACGTAGATTTATTTAGCACACCTATTAAAAGTGTTAAAGTCAAGGATGGAATTTATGCACATAAATATCCAAATGGCGTAATAAATATCAATGGTCATAAATATATGTACTATTCTATGACTGAGGCAATTAAATTATATAAGAAACAATGAACGATAACAAACTAATAGCAGAATTTATGGGGTTGTATGATGAGATATTATCAACGGGTAACATACACTCTTGGAGTGATGCCCCATTCTTTTACATAACAGAAGATAGTAAGGAGAAAGTAATAGAAGGTATTGCTAAGTACTCAAAGTACCACACCGAATGGAATTGGTTAATGCCTGTAGGCGAGAGAATAGATGCCATGTTTGGTGAGGATGACGAAGTAGATGATGCTATCAATAGAGTACATAACGCAGTGTTATCATTTGATATAGATAACACATACCGAGCAATAGTAGAATTTATTGAAACATATAACGATGAAATTTAAAATAATTAGAGAAGAAATATCCCACCGAGGTGGAGGAATAGAAATAGACCTTAGTCCTTTTGGATATGAGGATGAATATATGACTGCTTATCAAAACTACTTAGGTGGAGGAATGTTAGGTCGGATATGTAACGACTGCACTATTGATGAGTGGAGGGATGATGAGAAATTAGAAGAAATTGCTGACGAGTTAAGCCGGTATTTTCACTCTTTAACTAATCACGATTGTGAATGGGAGAGTGCTACATATTTTGAAAACCAACTGAGACCAACTTCGGCATATTAACCAAGTCTCCCTCGGGAGACTACAATTTAAGATAAGATGAATAAGAATACCCAAGACCAAGATAGAGCTATTATAAGTCTATTATGTAAGGAAGTTGAACGTTTAAGGAGAGAACTCAGAGAGAGTGATGAAGCAATTTCACACTATCAAGACGTTGAACGCACCTTGTTAAAAAAGCAAGGCTTAACGGGAGATGAAGTTCCATATGTAAACCCTAGTAATTAAATATAGAATCATGGATATAGAAGGATATGCAGTATATGTAACTGCACACTTATTAGACGATAACCCACAATTCTTAGATGAGCATTGGGAGTTCGCAACACTTACATACAAAACTTTTTTAGAATCAAAGTTTAATATTAACACAAGAAGTGAATATGACTGCATATACGCATACATACAACACTTAAAAGGAGTAGAGGAATGACACAAATAGATAAAGACATACTAATTATAAGTGATATTCTTAATGAGGATAAAACATTTCACAAGATAGCTAACAAACTCAGGTTGCAGATTGACTCTGACGATATGTTCTTTTACGATATAGAAGAATATATACTTAAGAATTTCAAGAGGATGCATAACCAAAAAACATACGACAATGACACAATTTAAAAAAGACTTAGAACAAGAAATGAGCATCAATGGAGGTGCATCATCAAAAGGAATGTACAATCTTATAGTATCTAAGCGCGACTTAGGACTATGGAAATCAGGAATGAAACCTCATAGACATTGGAAAGTTACTGATGTCAAGCGGTACTTCGGTCTTAAAGGCAACAAAGAAAAGATATACGATGATATATGTAAGATGGTGGAGGAATATACCAAGCCCCCGACCATGACACGCAACGACTTCATTGAAAAATACTTCATCCCTAAGCTGACTAAAGATGAGCAAAGAGATGTAGCGTTAGGGTTCCTTGATTGGGAGGATAGCTTCCTAGATAGTTGGGCGAAAAAGATAGGTATAACCATAGACCATAACGCTGACCGAGAGCGATGCGATGGATGTAAGGAATACTTTGAGGGGGATGATTTGTCATACAACGATAACAACGATAATGCTGAATGTGATAGTTGCTACGGCACTAGGAATTAGACTATCAATAGACTATCTTTGTACAATATAAGGAGGGAGGGGTAATGTTTTCATAACTCTTAATACCTCTCCCTTTATTAAAAGTAAACTCAGTCTCCCTCGGGAGACTACAAATAAATATAAGATGGATAATTTATCTAAGACCATAGCTGAGGTCAAATCAGCTTTAGACCAAGCGACAAAAATGCTTGACGAAAATCAAACTCTCAGAGATGAGATTCAATCCCTCAAAGCAAGTCCCAACACTCACCGCAGACAGCGTGAGTTAAAAATTGCTCAACTTGCTTTCGAGCAAGGTATAGAGTCAGTATTATTTCAGCTAAGGGAGAGCGACCATGAAACCGAACACTCGATTGAGGAGTCATCCTATGATAACGGCTTCGACCTAACCTTTAGTAAGGATGTGGAGATTTCCATACCTATTAGCGAAATCATTGACGAACATTATAGTAAGGAGTCGCAAGAGGTTATTGATACGATGTTATGGGATGAGGTTATTGCTCGGGTAGATACCGGATTGTAAACTATAAATAAATATAAAATGAGAGAAGGTAATATAAGACAAAAAATGATTGATGACCTTGCCAACTGCGATTGGTCGCGTCAGAAACTAGCACAACAACTACTAGAAGCTAGATACCAAGGGAAAAAAAAGCAACTTGAATCATGTTGGCTAGACCAAGTAATAAACGTCCTAAGGGGTGAAGGTGAAGAGGGGAGGGGGCAAGACGTTCTTTACGAAGAGTTCAAAGAAGATTTAAAGACTTTAAACAACTTATACTTAACACCGAAAAAACTATGAGAAATATTACAATAGCCTCAGTCCACGCCTTTATGAGCGCGACTAAATTTAAGAGACAAAACATGGAGGTTCGTGTATTGCCTAACGTAACAGTATTACTACTACATGGTAATGAAATTGCGTATAGGTACAACAATCCTGAGAGGACTCTATCCATTACAAATTGTGGATGGAAAAGCAATGTAACGAAAGAAAGATTGAACGGAATACCAAATGTAAGTATATCACAAAAGAATTTCGAGTGGTACTTAAATGGGGTGCTATGGGATGGGAAGTTAATTGATATCAAGGAGAGATATACGGAAGATGAAGTTTGTGATATGCTTTACGGAGTAGATAATAACCAATAAAATATAAGACAATGAATTATACAAATGCACAATTAGAATCTATGTACCTAGATTGGTTCAACAACTTTCTCTCATGTGATGCATGGAGACAACACTACAACTTAGGTATGGCAGAAGGAGAAAACATTTTAGACATGGGGAGACGATTAAATCAGTCTTCCTCGGGAGACTCACCATCTAAATACCCTTTTAAGGAAGGCGATGAGTACTACACCCTAACTAAAGATGGACACCTTATGTTCACTATATGGGATAAAATATCAGAGCAGATACATGATGAAGATAATGGAACTCGTGTATACTTCAATGAAGAGCAGATGATAGAATTTGTTAAGAATAACACCTTACACCCCCTATCATGAAATTAATCTACTACGAAGGACACGAAATACAATGGAGTACGGAGGATGTGCATAGAAACGCCAAGCGACTAGATATAGAACTTACGGAAGCTGAGGCTCTGAGTATACTCAACTCTACGTTTGAGGATAATGAAGATATTATGCAGTTCATCAATGATGAAATGTCTGACACAATCGGAACATGGTATGCTCTCAGTAAGAATAAAAACATATAACGATGAACGATAAACAACCAAGACTCGACCCCCAACAGACGATAGATGAGATAACAAACTACATCATGGATGAATTTGTACGAGGTAAAATCACCACCTCCAACATAGATACAGACGAAGATGATGAGATGTACACTAAGATATGGAATAATATAAACGCAATAATATATGACGATGGAAGATAACAAATTAATAGCAGAATTTATGGGTGCGGAAGAAGTTAAACATGAAAAATTCGATGGTAGTCGATTCTTATTACCGTATGAAGGAGATAAGAATTGGTTCTTAATAGCTCTTAACGATATGGAATACGACACCTCATGGGATTGGTTGATACCCGTAGTACAGAAGATTGAGATGGAGTGTGAGGGAGTACCACTTCAACTGTTAAACTGTAATTTATATAGTGAGATAGGCGAGGTGTACCAAGCAGTAGTAGAATTTATTAACGAATACAATAAGTGAATCAACTCACCGAAAAGCATAACCTAAAGTGAAAACAAAATGGAAGATAAAGAATTAACAAGCGATTGTTGTGGAGCATCATGTACACTCCCTGAAATGGGTATATGTCCTGACTGCTACGAGCATTGTGAATTTACAACATCAGAAGAATGAACACATTACCCTTATGTGTACACATTTGGTACAAAAAGTGAACACGACTGATACATTTGTACCAATCTGCGCTCATTTATTATAAAATGCGCTTATTTTTCTTATAGTTTAATGGTCAGGGCTAACCTGATTATAAGACTACAATATATAACGTGTACCAAATTGGTACACAAAATAAACATGAGCCGAATAAACAACTAAATCGGCTCAATAATTAAAAACTATGGATAAATTAATGAAAATGATTTTGGCTATGGGAGATATGACCAACCAAAATGAAACAAGAGAAGATAAGTTAAAATTTAAAGAAAGAATTGTTTTTGCTAGAATGAAAGCAAGTATACCTGATTGGAACCCACCGGATAATTGGTATGACCTATCACTTAAGGAAAGAGAAAAAAGAATAAATAAAATAGAAAATGATTAGGCTCATAACAATATGCGTAATAGCCGTATTACTAGCGTGGTATTTAGAACATCAAAACTTAAATGAAAATGAATAAAGAAAATCTAATACATAGAATTACCCTACTTGACACAAGTTATTATAGACGCGACATAGAAGGCAACACATACAGACATGAACCTCCTGAGTTTCGCTCTAAATTATTTGAAGTATATAATAAACTTAGCGAAGAAGATTTAGAAACATTACTAAAGACACGACTACAATGATTGCAATTCACTTTATTTCGAAAGAGAATAAAAAAAGACATGTTGCCTCTTTTATAGATGAAGATTTATATATATCTTGCCTTGATTCTATAGAAGCACAAGCGTCTAAGACCAACTCAAAAATAGAGGAGACTCTATATATTGAAAAGACTCCGACACCATCTTGGGAGGGAGTAGATAAAATACTGCATAAAGGATATTGGTATGGAAAGTATGCAGATTTAAAATGTAAAATAAATAATTAACAGTCTCCCGAGGGAGACTACAAATAAAATCAAATGACAAAAGAAGAAGTTTTTGAGTCATATGCTCAAGCGGTATGTGATAGGTTTAAAGTAACTGCTGATACGCAGTTGTTTAAAAAAACCAAACAACGAGAGGTTGTAGATGCGAGATACACATTATACTATATGTGCCGTAAAAGACCTATGCGGATAAGTAGAATACAAAATTTCATGCACAATAAAGGATATGATATTACTCATTCATGTATTATATATGGCATCAATCAAATGAGCAATATGATAAATAATGATGAAGATTATAAAGACTTAATAGAAGAATTAAAAAACGATGCAATTCACCTTACATGAAATATTCGAACAAGCAGAGTTAGATAAAAACTCTATCAACTTAAATTCACCTCCTTTTAAGGGTAAATTGCTTTATGGTATTAAAATTATTAGTTGCTATCGAGTAAAGACACAAGTCTACGAAGTCACTATACTAAATACTCAAAAAGGAGGTAATAGATACGAAGAAATAAGTTTAAATGAGTATGAAATATTCAAATCATTCGGTTGGAAGTATGGAGTCTACGTCATATCTTTGTCTAACTGTCGTCTAAAGATGGACAAAATCAGGCAGTCATTAGATTTTGAGGAATCACAAGTTCCACGAAGAGAAAAATACATACAAGGAGCGCATAGGCAGTATAAGAAAACTCAAGCTATGCATAAATCTATTACAAATAAATTCAATAAATTCAAATCAATTAATCATGACAAAAGTCAAATCAGTTTTTGAGACGTTATCTGCAATAAACGTCTACGATTACATCGACAAGCGCGGTGGGTTATCATATGTATCATGGGCTAACGCATGGATGCTCCTAAAGAAAGAGTATCCTAACGCAAGTAGGAAGATATATGAGTCAGAGCATACCGGACTAAACTATTTTAGCGATGGTTCAACTTGCTATGTCAAGGTAGGAGTAACTATTAATAAGCATGAGATAATCGACATGCTACCCGTAATGGACTTCAGAAATAAATCTATCTCAGTAGATAAGCTAACATCTATGGACGTTAACAAGGCTATCCAACGTAGTACTGTTAAAGCCATTGCGATGCATGGTCTAGGGGTAAGTGTTTATACCGGAGAAGATATCCCTGAGCCTACACCTGAGCCTAAAGTGTTACCAAATATGACACCTAAGTCTAAGTCTTGGTCTGCGGTAGAGAAGTTTATAATCGACTCTCGACATGAGAAGTTCGATACACTTGTTGAGCGAATCTCAACTAAGTATGTATTCAATAAAGCATCAATCTCTAAACTTTTGAAAGTTTATAATGAAGCTAATGAAGAGAAGAACGTATGAAAGAAGTACAAGACCATCATAAAATAATCGAAACTCTTAGGAATGACGAGGAATACTACAATGGTTTAGGTAGGGATTACCTATCTAATTCTGATATAAGTAAGCTACTCGGAAATCCAAACGATTTTAGAGTGCCTCAGGAGGACAATATTAACTTCGCTAAGGGTAGGTACTTCCATCAGATGATATTAGAGCCTGAGAAGGCTAAAAACGTGCGTCATGTGGATGCATCTACTAGGACTACCAAGCTATATAAAAATTTCTTAGAAGAAACGGGTCTTCCATTCTGTATGTTGACTAAAGAAAAAGAGGGAATAGAACAAAATGTAAAGACGATGCTAGGAAACTTTGACTTCTATGAGGGTATTCGTGCAGAAGGTAATGTGTACGAACAACCGGCTATAGGTCAAATCAAAGGAGTCATGTGGAAGGGTAAGGCTGATATCATTACTGATGACTGCATTATAGACCTAAAAACAACGAGTAATATCGCTGACTTTAAGTGGTCTGCTCGTAAGTACAACTACGATAGTCAATGCTATATATACCAAAAACTATTCGGTAAGCCTCTTATCTTCTATGCTATAGATAAGGGTTCAAATATGCTTGGTATGTTCACTCCTTCTGAAAGTTTTGTAGAAAGAGGAGAGGAGAAAGTGGAGAAAGCGGTAGAGATTTATAATAAGTTTTTCTCAGATGAAGCCCCTGAGAGAATTAGTGATTATTATATGAATGATATTATCTAGGTTATATAACTATTTAAAAGTTTGGCTACGGAGAGTCCGTAAGTTAGACGTAATGCAGATAGAAGTTCCAACTGTCTGCGACTCACCGAAAGAAAAAAAACAAATTATAAACTCGGTGATGATTTTTTTGGAGCAAACAATTAAACATAAGTAAATGTCACAAAATGACGACAAAGTGTTTGGGGAAGGAATCTTCTTCAAACAAAAAGACAACGCCCCATCTTTCGTGGTAGGCGCAGTATCAATCAAGGTGGATGAGTTCATCGTGTTCCTAAAAGACAATGTCAAAAAGGGATGGGTAAACTTAGACCTAAAAGAATCTAAAGGAGGTAAGCATTACTTCCAATTAGATACATGGGAGCCTAAGCCTCAGGGCGAAGCTAAACCAAAAGCAAAAGCAGCTGTGTCTCAGTCAGAGACAGACGAAATACCTTTTTAAGGTAGAGTTTTATTGAGAGGGTATGGTATCGTGTCCATGTGGGTACGATACCATATCCAAACTCAATTAATGACAATAATGTCAAATGACACAAATAACACCCAATACTCACCATATATTTACCACTCTATATTTTTCTTCTCACATATACGTTAGAGAAAATCGACATAATCGACATTAAGTTAGAAATCAGTTAGTTAACAAACACAAAATAAGCACAACATCGTCATGGACACGACACAATCCCCGAAGATAACCATCTTCAAGAATATAAGAGAGACCCAAACACCCTTCCATAGACCAATGGGAGTTGTCCTAAACAGAATTAGAAATGGTTCTAGTAAGACGCTAGTTAAAAAAATACGTCAAGAGAAAGACAAGTCAAGTCGTAATGAATTAAAGAAAGAATTACCCGCTATTTGTTTTAGCGGTAAGTTTGTTAAAAGAACAGACAACTCACTACAAGAGCATAGTGGATTTATATGTTTAGATTTTGATGGATACACTAAAAATAAAGATTTAACCTCAGATAAAGAGAAGCTATCGAAAGATAGATATGTGTATTCAGTATTTATATCCCCATCAGGAGCGGGACTTAAGGCATTAGTTAAAATACCTAGAGACCCCTCTAACCACACAAACTACTTCAACTCTCTCAAGAAGCATTTCGATAACTCACACTTCGATACGACATCTAAGAATATTAGTAGGGTATGCTACGAGTCATACGACCCACTGATATTTATAAACGAGGAATCTTCTTTATGGGAAAAAATAGATGAGCCACAATATGAAGAGATTACTCTTAATGACCCTGCAACTATACCTATTACCGATGAGAATAAGATTGTAGATATACTTGTCAAGTGGTGGGCTAAAAAATATCCCATGAGCGAAGGTCAAAGAAATCAACACGCCTACGTCTTAGCTATGGCCTTTAATGATTTTGGTATATACAAAAACCTAGCTACAAGTATCCTTCGTCAGTATTCTACTGAAGACTTTCCGGAAGAGGAGATAAATAGGACTATTAACTCAGCCTATAGTCGTACCGATAATTTTGGTACGAAGTACTACGAAGATGATGAGAAGATAAGTTCTATACGTACTCAGCTAAAGCGAGGGGCGTCAAAAAAAGAAATTCGCTCACAATTCAATGAGTCCAAATTGTCGAGCGAAGTAATCAATGCTGTAATTAAGAGGGTAGAAGAGGAGAATGAGAAACAGGTTTTTTGGACGAAGAGTGATAAGGGTGTAATAAAGATTGACCATATTGAGTTTAAGAGATTCTTAGAAGATAATGGATTCTATAAATTTTGTCCCGAAGGGAGTAGGAATTATGTATTCGTTAAAGTAACTAACAACCTTATCGACCATACCTCAGAGAAAGAGATTAAAGATTTTATCTTAGATTATCTCCTTGAACTTGGTGATTCGAGCATATACAACTTCTTCGCCGAGTGTACTCGATACTTTCGCGAAGAGTTCCTTACTCTACTTGCTACGATTGATATATTCTTTATTGAGGATACTAAGGATACCTCATACTTGTATTACCTAAACTGTGCTATACGGATAACTCATACCAAAGTTACTATTATAGACTATATCGACCTCGGAGGATACGTTTGGAAAGACCATGTTATAGATAGGAAGTTTTCTATCCATCACTTCGGGGACTGTGACTATACTAGATTCATAGGTAATATATGTAATAACGAGGAAGAAAGGGTGAAGTCTATGGAATCTACGATAGGATACATGATGCATGGATATAAAAACCTCAGCTACTGTCCGGCGGTTATTCTTAATGATGAAGTGATTAGTGACAATCCTGAGGGGGGAACAGGAAAGGGGTTATTTATGAACGCTTTAAGTCATATGAAGAAGTTGATTGTGATAGATGGGAAAGCATTTGCTTTTGAGAAGTCTTTCCCGTATCAGCTAGTGAGTGCTGACACGCAGTTATTATGCTTCGATGATGTTAAGAAAAGTTTTGATTTTGAGAGACTGTTCAGTGTAGTAACTGAGGGGTTGACTCTTGAGAAGAAAAACAAGGACGCTATTAAGATACCATTTAGCAAATCTCCTAAGGTAGCTATCACTACAAACTATGCTATCAAAGGAGCAGGTAACTCTTTCGCAAGAAGAAAATGGGAGTTAGAGCTACACCAACATTATAATAAGTTCAACACCCCTCTTATGGAGTTTAAGAAGCACTTCTTTGCTGATTGGGATGAAAAAGATTGGTGCAAGTTTGACAATTATATGGTGTATTGTTTACAAGGATATCTTGACACAGGGTTGGTAGAAAGTAAGTTCATTAATTTAGGAGTTAGACAACTTTCAGCTTCCACAAGTCATGACTTTATAGAATGGTGTGGATTGATTATAGGGAATAATGGAGATGATAATAGCGAGTCTAATAATTTCCTTGAAGTAGGTTGTAAGACGTATAAGCAGGAGATATACCTAGACTTCATTACAGAGTATCCCGACTACGGACCAAAGGCTAAATTGACTATCTCTAGAACTCTGTTCTATAAGTGGTTAGTTAGGTATTGCATCTTCAAACACAAAAGAGAACCGGAAACAGGGCGAGATTCTGCCGGAAGATGGATAAGGGTTAGGACAAGTAAAGACATGGAAAATACCGGTATAGCTTATGAGTTATGATGGGTATAGATAGCAGTCTCCCGCGGAAGACTAAACTAAAAAGGAGGTTAGGCTATAGTGATAAAATGATGTATGAATATTGCACCCTTCTGCAAAAAGTTATTACTCAAACCAAAACTCTTAAGTCAGGAAGAGGGAAGAAGATAGAAAAAAGAGAGATTCTTAAGTATACTATACCTAAGGATGTTTTAAATAGAATTAACAACAGTGTAGAATATTACAAGGAAAAGATGAGTAGTAAACTTGAATTTAGAGATTATCAAACAAAAATAATAGCCAAAGGAAAACAGATACTTACCTCGAATAAGTTTTTGTATCTGTCTATGGAAGTTAGAACAGGTAAAACTCTTACAAGTTTAGGTATAGCTGAGGAGTTAGGATATGAAAACGTTCTCTTTATAACTAAGAAGAAAGCTATTAGTAGTATCACTGCTGATACAGACCTCCTCTGTCCAAGCTACACTTTATTTATTATCAACTACGAAAGTCTACATAAAGCTCCTGATGTTGATTGGGACTTAATAATATGTGACGAGGCTCATGGCATGGGTTCATACCCTAAGCCAAGCAAACGAGCAAAAGCTGTGAAAGAGTTGATTAAAAAATGTGGTAGCCATGTCATACTACTATCGGGGACACCAACTCCTGAGTCTTACAGCATGATTTACCACCAAGTGTATGGTATACCAAGCAATCCATTTCGTTCATTCAAAAACTTCTACGGATTTGCTCGAGCGCATGTTCGAATTAAAGAGTTAAAGATTAATGGTATGATGCATAAAAACTATGACGATGCACCGGAATCGGTAATGAATCTTATGAAGCCTTACACTATTTCTTATACTCAAGAAGAAGCGGGGTTTAAGGTAGATACTAAAGAGCATATCCTACATGTAGATATGGAGGAGTCTACCTATGCTATGTGCAAGAGATTGACTAAAGATTTAGTAATAGAGGGGAAAGATGAGGATATATTAGCTGACACTCCTGTAAAGCTTATGCAAAAGCTTCATCAAATGTACTCCGGTACAGTGAAGTTCGAAAGCGGAAACTCTATGGTATTGGACTACACCAAAGCTAACTTTATACGAGATAATTTTGAAGGTCAGAAAATTGGAATCTTCTATAAATTTAAAGAGGAGCTTAACGCCCTTAAAAAAATCTATGGAGAAGACCTGACGACAGAGCTTGAAGAGTTTGAAACCACCGACAAAAGTATTGCCCTGCAAATTGTATCAGGAAGGGAAGGTATCTCTCTGAGACAAGCCTCTGCCCTTGTGTATTACAACATAGACTTCTCTGCGACGAGCTATTGGCAATCAAGAGATAGGATGACTACTAAAGACCGACTTAAGAGCGATGTGTATTGGATATTTTCTAAGGGAGGTATCGAGGATAAGATATATAAAGCTGTAACTAAGAAGAAATCATATACACTAACTCATTTTAAGAAAGATGCCTAAATTATGTAAAAAATGCGATAAAAAGTTTATACCACAAAAGGGACTTTTAAATTTTTGTTCTCTAGCATGTAGAAACTCTAGAAAGTTTAATCAGGAAGCAAAATTAAAAAAATCAATTAAATCTAGAAAAGCTTGGGAAGATGGAAGAATGGATATAATTAATTTTAATCAAGTTAATAATTGCAAACACAAGATAGAGAAAGGCAAATTAACATGGATTAATAAGTATCTAAAAGAAAGAGAGGAGGGAACACTGCATGCTTGGGATACTATTAGAAAATACCATTTTATAATAAAGAACCACACCTGTCAAGTATGTGGCACTAAGGAATGGAATGGTAACAAAGTACCTCTTGAGCTTCATCATATTGATGGGAACATAAATAATAACGGTGATGATAATCTTCAGGTGTTGTGTCCTAACTGTCACGCACAAACTCATAATTTTCGGGGAAGGAACCTTAAGTATTCTCCTCCAAAGTTTTTAGATAAGAATGAAGTATTTGATAGTAGGATAAAAGACTTTACTTTTAGCAATTTAGTAAAGGAACATTACGAAATGGATGGACCGCCTAACGGATATCTTAGGAAGAGACATTATTTTAACGATAAATATAAGATTTCCAACAGCATGATGGCAAAACTAATATTCGTACACAAGAAAAATCCTATGTTGATAGATATGATTGATAATAATAAAGACCTAACCCTAACTATGGTTTATAAAATAATAAAAGATGAGCAAGTTATTTGAAAACAAATCACACTTAGAAAGAGAGGAGAGAGCGATTAAGCTATGGACTAGAAGTATGCCTCAAGGGAGCTATAAAAAGCTAGGTGGCTTTGATATTGATTTTAGAGTGTATTCAGACAAGAGTAAGACTTACGCTTATGTTGAAGTCAAGGGTAGACATAGGGATATATCGGACGCATACCCATTGCCTATTGCCGCAAGGAAGCTAGTAAAGATACATGACCTTTTTAAAAAAGACCCTGAGACTGAATTTGCATTTATTATATGGGCTTGTAATGATGGTATCATTATAGGAAATATAGAAGAGCTTATAGGGGAGGCAAAAATAGGTGGAAGGTATGATAATAGAAAAGGCGCATCTAACGATATTGAGGTAATGGTAGAGTACGACAGACAATCTTCTTTTAAAAAGATAATGTATTAATGATTAAATTTGTTACATACGTCTTGCGTTGGATAAGTCAGAATTTAGCTATCCCTTTTTGGATGGTTGGACATATTCATTTAACGTATAATGTGTATGCAGATGTAAAAGAAATAATAGTTTCATTAGGTTTAAATATTATAGTAGCCATTGGATTTTTCCTCGATTACTATAAAGAATATAAAGATGACAGAGCAGAAAATTCAGTCAAAGAGAATAAAGGAACTTGAAGAAGAAGGATATTATGTTATCAAACTTATTCAAACCAACAAGAACGGGATACCTGACTTGATTGCTATCCCACCGGAATGTGGGGTATTGTTTAGTGAGGTTAAAAGACCAAAGGGGAGATTATCGAAATTGCAAGAGTATAGAATTAAAGAACTTAGAAAACATGGAATCAAGACAGAGATATACAGAGGAGATTAAACCTTATGATTTTGACGTAGATTTTTTAGAAAGCCTTAGGGCTTTTGATAAACAAACCTCTATTAAGATTGTAATGGTACTAGAAGATAATGCCGATTTTTTACCACAAAAAGACGGATGGATACAAGAAGCGGGATGTGTTTTAAAAGGAGAGCATCCTTTCTTTTTTGTAATAAGATTTTTATATGAGCATGATAGCACTCCCTTGTTTTTAGAGATTGAAGAAATTTACTGTGACGACTACTTAGATTTTATATTAGAAGAAAAAATATTAATAGACATAACATAATGGACACACACAATACAGACGATTTAAAAGAAATCGTAGACAAAGTTTTTGAACTTGACCTACTTAGGAAGACAAGACAGAGAGAGTACGTAGATGCTAGAAGAGTGTTTTCATATATACTTTTTAAAGAGGGAGCCTCACTTACCGGAATAGGTAAATATCTAGGTATAAACCACGCTACTGTTCATTACTATACCAAAAAGTTTGAGTGGATTATGAAGTCAGACCTTATTCTAAGAGAGAAATACGAGCTTATACAAACTCGATATAGACCTACCCCTACTACTCCTGACGTATATTTCTTCACAAATAAACAATTAATCCACGAAGTGCTACGTTTGAGAGAAGATGTAAATGTGTTAATTTCGCAAAAAGAAAGACAGTTAGAAGACATAAAAGTATGTCAGTGTAAAAACTAGGATATGAAAGACCACTTGTCAGTGTTTGAAATGCAAAGAATTAGATACATCAATAAATTGATGGACCGTATTCATGACCAAACAAACGCACTGTATGAGAATCTTATGGATGAAGAATATGTCTCTGTAAAAGAAGACTTAAAAGAATTAAGAAGAATTATGGAAGATGTAGAGAACTCTTTACAAGACCGTACTCGCGGTCTCTAGAAGCCATCACTATCGAATCCATCGTTATCAAAGCCTTTATCGAATCCATCGTTATCAAAAGAATCAGACTTACTTTTTTCTTTAGTTTTCTTTTTAGGTTTAGACTCTGTATTTGAAGACTCTGAGTTTTTAGGTCGATAAGAAGAACTTACTCCAAGTACTCTATACATATCTTCTTCGCTGAAATCTCCATCAAAAGAATCGTAAATACCTTCGAAGAAATCAAGTTGAGTTCCTGAGTACATTTCAAACGCTATCCTAAGAGCGTTCTCAGCAGCTTTATAATCGCTATCTTTACCTGATTGCTCTGCTTTCTTTTGAAGCCTCGCCCACTTCCTAAAAATAGAAGTAAGAGGGTTAACTACTGAATCGCCGGGCCTGTATATACCTCTGCTTTTATTGACAGCTTCTTCAACCGTTGAGCCCAAATATGGAATTTGATATATGAGGTTTAAACCTATCATAGCATCTTTAAGTCTTTGCATAACCTCTTCTTGGTCGTCGTCATCTCCACTAATATACTTAAAGGCGTTAGCCATAGCAGTAAAGAATACGTTAGCTACACCTAAAGCTATAAATACAGCTCTAAAATCTTCTTGTGAAGGGAGGTCTTTGGCTTTTCCTGTTTTTAAAAACTTCCTCATACCTCTTTGGATGTTTGTAGTACCCTGCATAACCTTATTTATTGCTAGGAATAGTGTGCTGCCAAACATAGTAAATCCTCTAACTAAATAATTACTCTTCATCTGAAGTGGAACCTTGTCAAGATTCATCCTTGATTGCTGAGTCTCATTAAACTCTTCAAACTTAGCAAGAGCTACCTCAGGGTCCATACCATTTCGTATATCCCTATTATAGGTTGCCATATACCCCATAACTCCCATTATGTCTCCTATCGTTGTAGTAGAACCTAGTCCAAATCTTAATAATTTCTTCCATATACTTGCCCTTGTTCTTCTCTGTTCTTTAGCTACTCTCGACCCTGACTCTAGTCCTCTTACATCTCCTTTAAAAGCTTTTCTAAAACGGTCTCTAAGAACAGCAGACATCTTATATGCTTTAGCTAGTTGAAACGGAAAAGTTGCAATAACCTCAGCTGTATCTACCATATACATAGCTAAATCTACCCCCGGTATTCTTGTCTTATCCTTACCTCGAAAGTTATATTTTTCAAAAGCCCAAATCGCAGAGGTAGCCTGCTTTCCGATTTGCATAATCTTAGTAGCTAAAGCAAACCCTGTATATTGGGTCATTAATTTATCTATTACATTTGCCTGAATAGCGGCCTTACCTCCATCAGGATTTATGGCAAAATTAATAGCGTTCTTTACACTCTGCATAACACCTAAAGTATTAAGAAGAGAATTTACAGATGGGAATTTAAAAATCTTCTCAAGCTTTAAAGAACCTTCTGCGTATGCTTTATACCTTTCCATCTCCTCTAAATGAGACTCTAAAGCTGTAGTGAAATCCGTAGCCGTTAGCAAAACATCTCCCTTGGTATTGGTTCTTAGTTTTGTAGCTCCTTCATTCATCTTTGATAACACCGCATTCCAATCTCCTTCCTGTATAAGAGAGCTGCTTACAGCATCTAAAACACTCTGAGTAGGGAAGTAATTTTCTATCTGTACAAGGTTGACGTTATTTACAAGTTTGTAAACTTTATTTATAGTTTCAAAATATTCTGAACTTAGATACTCTATAACTTTATCAGCAAACTCTACAAGCTCAGGACCTAGCTCTACTTTTATTTCCGCAAGTTTTTCTTCAGTAAAACCCTGTTTCAATAGTTTCTTTCTCTGAACTTCATTTTTACTTAGAGCATACCACCTAAGTAAGATGTCTAACGGAAACATGTCATTCTCTACAGGATTACCCTCAGAATCTGTGAGGCCCTCCACCTTGCTATTGATGCCTTTAGATAAAAGCTTGAGTATAGCGTTATAGTTTTTTACACCTTTAATACTGCTCGCTATTTCATCTAACTTGTTTATTTTTTCACTCTCAATCCCTTTAATGGTTTCCGTCTCCATTTTTCTTAAAGGAGCATGTACATTCTTGTTAAAGAAATTTCCTTCTTTATCTAAGCTATTGGTAAGGGTCTTTAAGTTTTTTAAATTGCTACCTAAACTTTCTATCCACTTTGAAAGGTCAGTGAATATATAGTTTTCTTTCCAAACTTTTATATCTTCAAGGACACTTCTATTACGAGCTTTTATACGTTTAGTTAACTCGCTTTTATCATTTATACGGTTTCTATTTATATATGTTCCGTCAGGATTCAATAGACCTTTATAACCTTCATTAATAGAGGCATCGGCTTCAACTCTAAGCTCATCCATCTCTGCTTTCTCGGCCATGCGTTTAGCTTGTAGGTCTGAACGTCCACCCTTTGTTCCTAGCTTAACGTCCTCAAGCAATTGCTCTACCTCTTCTAAAGTCATATTTCTAATTCCTTTAAGAGAATTAAAAGACATATAAGCAAACAGCTGAGAGTTTTCTTTGGTGGTAAGGCTGTTAGGGTCTTTTTGTAATATAACTTCTATATCCGGGAAGAACTTTTTAGTAAAATCTTTTTCGTTAATCTCTATAGGTTTGCCTTTTACTGTTTTTAAAATACCATCAAGAACTCTGTTCATAGCTGCGAAAAACTGCTGACTCTCTGCGTCTAAACCTTTTCCTTTAATTCTATTCGCTGCTGTTCTAGTTACTTTAGTATTCTTTTTTATTAACTTTTGTATCTTAACAATTAAAGAATTGCGATATGCATCCTCAGACTTGTTGTATATGTTTGTCATATAATCAACAAATCCCTCCACTTGAGTTTCGCTAGTTACATCTGTCTTAGCAAACTTTGTAATAATCCTTGCCGCTTGTTTTGTTGTAATCTTTTCTTTTTTCACAAGCCCTTCTACTTCCTTTGCAAGTATCTCCGAAGCCTTTTTTATAGTAGACTTCATATCTTTAGCTCCACGATTAAAAGCTTTTATCTGAGCCTTCAATAGGTCAGCTTCTGAAATTGAAATCTTATCTGACTCTATATCCCCAAGAATTTTTGTTGTTTGACTAGAAGTTTCTTTTGCCATCAACTCAGATACAAGTTCTGAACTTATACCCCTGCTCTCTAGTAATGTTTTTATAGCAGCCTCAGACTTCCCTTGAGCTCTTATATCTTTAATTGCTTTGACAACAATATTCTTTAATTTAGTTAGTTCTGATTTGCTTCCTTTCTTAGAGAACTTAGCAAGAGACCGCATCGCCTCCCTCTGTTCAGGGGTGGTTTTTATCTCTTTACCTCCAAGTATATCTGATAATGATAAGTCTATAAATTCGTCAAGAGTTAAGTCCTCTACTTTTGTTTTTGTAGACACCTTAAACTTTTTCTTAATATAATTCCAAACCCCACGCAACCATTTCTCAAACCTGCTTTTGATGGAACTCTTTGCAATAGTTTGTCCTTTATTTCCGATAAGTATAGATAAAGCCTCTTTAGCTGCAGCCTCTGTATCTCCATCGAACTCTTCTAGTTGCTCTTGATATATTTCAGTTTTCTTTACAAGCTCTATACCTTTAGCTAAAATCTCTCTTCCTTTCTCAGTTGTCTCTAGGTAGTCTGTCCATATATGAGACATCTCATGTATAGCAGTGTTGTATAATTCTGAATCAGAATTGTTAGTATCAGGATTGATATATATATCCCCTTCAGTTGTGACACCATAAAGAATCTCATCTCCTTTTAAATAAGCTTTAACTCCATCGGTTTCTATTATCTCATTAAACTCTTTTAAGTTAGTAGATATAGTTACGTTGGGAAAAGATAGATTTAAAAAAGAAAGAAATTTCTTTACCTCAGAAGGGTTAGACTCCGAATCTTCTGCGGCTTTTGTTTTTAATCTAAACCTAGCTTTTTCGTTTTGTTTCTTTATGTACGCAGCTTTTTCGTTTTGTTTCTTTACCCACGCAGCTCTTTTCTTACTCTTCGGCTTCCCTGCAATCTTTATAAACTCAGCTTCGGCTGCTTCTTCTTCCTTTTTAGTTAAAGGCTTTGCTGTCCTTACTACTTTTTTCTCTTCCTCAGATATTTGAGAGAACTCTTCAGGAAGTAACCCTACTTTTTGGTCTGCAAAAAAAGTGTTTTCATAAATATCATTCGTTAGTTTTAAGGCTTCTTTGTATTTGCCTTCTTCACGTAGTTTTCTTGCCTTCTTTCGTATCTTATCTATTTTCTCATTTATACCTGAGAAGTTTACGTATGAGTTCTGACCTCGTGTTTCAGTAGTCATCGCTCTTCTCGCTAATGGAGAGTACATACGTGCGTGTACGTTCCAAGCATTTTCTTCTCCTATCGGACCAAACGAGTTACCTAACTCAGCGTGTCCAAAGAAGTCGTGAATAGCACGGAATAAATCATTAACGAGCATAGGCTTCCCATTAACGTCAGTGAATGTCGTAGTTGCAAGAAGGGGATTTTCTTTTCTCTGCTTTGGAGTAATTGGAGTATCTCCAAATCCTGTTTCTGTAGAGAATATTTTGATACGCTTGTTGTTTCTCAAGTCGTCAATCATCTCTTGAGAACTAGCGTAAGGGTCTTCGTTGTTTATTTCGACGACATAGCCTGCATCTAACAATGTTTTGTATTGAGCAATGCTTTCTTTAACCAATGCGTTATACGCCTCACGAACCTTAGGGTTGTTTGGCGAATGCTTCATTGCCTCAAAAGCATCGCTTATTTTTTTAGCTTTTACTTTGTCGAGCTTCTTTGTCCCTTTGAAATTAGGTCTTTTAGTTCCGAACGCTCTTTGATAATATCTATCCGCGATTTCTGCAATTGCCGAGATGGGCTCATTAAAGAGTCTATTTCCTGCGACAGGTCCGGATTCAGGTGGGGCTTCTGTTTGTTCATCTTGTGTTATTTGCTTTTTGTATTCTTTAGCTGTTATACCTTGAAACTTAGCGTCTCGACCTATGGCTTTGTTGACCGCCTTACGAAGGACGTCCCCACCCTGTCGTGATTCGGCCCTTTTGCCATTGATTCCTCTAAGAATTTCTTTCCTTTTGCTCGCGTCAATATAGCTTGAGGCGATAGGTCTGTATCCTTTGTTTTCATAATTTATTTTTTTAGCTTCTAACTCTTCTACAAATATACCAATTTTATCTTGAAGAGACTTATCGTTTGAATCAAGAACATCTATAAAAGTTACCTCTCCTGTGGTTTCATTAAAAGTATAATCTGTTATACCCGCCGCTTTTAGTGCATCAATAGCCGCCTGCTTATTGGATACTGATATAGAATACTCATTCGCATTGTGAGTAGATGACCCTTGATTAATATACTGAGCAGCTATCGTTGCTTCTTGAACTTCCGGAGTCAAAGCTGCCATAAGAGCTGCATATTCCTCTGCCTGCTCAAGAGAAGCATCTTTTAAAACCACACGATTACTGATTTCTACTATCTCTTCTCCCGCATCATTTTTGTATCCACCAACAGTTTCCTCTACCTCTGCTTCTGTACCTAGAGCTTTACCTATAGACACTAGAGATTTCTTATACTCCTTGTAGTTCTTCTTCTGCCTTAAAGTCTTTGCCTCTTCTAAAGTTTTTATAGTAGTATTGAAATAAGGAGCTACAGTCGCCACCGTTTCCACCTTAGGGGGTTCGCTCTTATCTTTTGTTTTATTCGCCACTCTAGTACGTCTAATCGCATCCTGAATACTCTCTCCTTGACGAGGAACAACTAACCTCTTCTTAGGAGCATCTTCCTTTTTAACCGCCTTAGCTTTCTTCTTAGGAGCAGCTTTCTTCTTAGGGGCTTTAAGCTCTGCAAGCTTCTTTTTAGCGGCTTCAAGCTCTACTATAATCTCCGCTGTCTCGGCATCGACATCTTCTACATTGTTCACAGCCCTCTCCATCGCCTGCCTTGGAGTAAGGCTATCCAACCATATACTTCGTGAGTCTCTGACATCTTCCTCAAGCTCTTCAACAATATCCTTTTGCTTTTTTATTTTATCTGCTAATTTTACAGCTGCTGTTTTAGCTTTAGGCTTTTTAGCTTTAACCTCTACCTCAACTTCAGAATCATAAACAGTCTCATATGTACCGTCATCATTCTTCTTCTCAATTTTTAATACGTCAGATTTATTGTATCCATCTTTTACCCATCCGTCTTTTTCGCTTTTCATACGAACCCTTGACCCCTTCTTCTTATCATCAAAACCCTCTTCTTTAAAGGTTATTCTATAATCAGCGTCAGAAGCACTTGTTACTTCAGATGAAGAGGTTACATCAACTCCTGCAGCTTTACTCTTACCTTCGATTGTCTCACCCTTCTCAAGAGCATCGACCTCTGATTTCCCTACGAATCTATATATGGTTTCCTTAGCCCACTTTAAACCATACTTATCTAGTTTTTCCTGAGCTTTTATATCTCCATTTCTTGCTTTGTCAACAGTAACATCCATATCCTCCTTCTCCTCTACCTTCGTTGCCTTAGCAAGTTTATCTATAGCACTTAAATCTTCTTGAGATACATCCTCCTCTAACATCTCAGCTTGCTTGGCATCAATCTGTTCCTGAGTAGGGTTCTTGATACCATCCTCCTCTAGCTTTATCTTGGCCGAAGCTTCGTCAACAGTTACAGTATTGGTAATAGTATTACCCTCTGCGTCAGTCTCCGTAGTAGTAGAGGTATCTGTGTCAGTAGACATCGCAGTTAAAGTATCATTAATAGCATCTATCTCTGTCTGCTCTTTCGTTACAAGCTGCTTATTTCCTTTATCTACAATATCCTGAAGTTTACTTCTTTTTGTAAGTAACTCTAAAGCTTTCTTCTTTTGAGCAGGTGTATAAGAGTCAGGGATTAAATCCATATTTCCTTTTACCTCCTCCGAGTTATTTAACTCTTGTAAAGTTTCTTCTTTGCTTTTATTTCCTGATAAAATATCTTGCTTGAGCTTTTCTTTATATGCCTCTGTTAGGCTTTCATCCTCCATGACTTTTTCAAAAGTCGCATATTCTTCATCGGATAACTCAGTGAAATTTCCTCCTGTTAAAGCTGAATTTATAGCTCCCGGAGTTCCCATAACGAAACCACCTATAGCTTCCGCTACTGCTCCCTTAGCAATCTGCGCTAAACCTTCTCCTATAGTCTCAGGAGTCCTGAACATCTCCTCTCCCTTCATAATATCATAAATCTCCTTAAAAGCAATATCGCTTATCTCTTGCAACATACCTGTTTCACCCTCTACTATTGTAGAAGCGGTGAGTTTCATAAGAAGTCTTTTCCCTCCACTCTTTATTTCACTATCCACATACTCTGTGAAAGTTTTATTCCCCGGCTTTATTTTATACTTCTGTAGAAGTTTAAGCACAGCGGTAGTAGCACCTGAATTACCTGAAAGAGCTTTCTGTAAACCAACACGCTCTAAGTAACCCATAACTAACCCCATAGGAGCGGCCATAGCAAGTTTTTCTGCTTCGGTAATCCCTTCAAAGTTGGGGTTATTTTCTGTCTCTTGGTTTACAAAATCCATTCCCTGAGCTACTAGTCCCGGCAAACCTGAAACCATAGCAGGTATAGACCCTGCCACTCCATATAAAGCTCCTTGAACAAAACCTACATCATCAACATACTCTTGTGAGGTTTCTGACCCCATTGCTTGAGCGATAGCCGTTCCACGCTCTCGAATAATTTGACTTGTACCTTTTCTGTCCTGAGGTATAAACTCTCTAGCTGCATAAGAAAAAGGGTTGTCCTTTACAGCTCCGTTAAGCATTCCTTTTTGAAGTTTAGCCCATACATCTCTCTGTCCTACAGGCATAGTCATAGATGCAGCATTAATCCTCATATCGTTTACAGCTGCTCCTAACCTACCAAAACCTGAGCTAAAAAACTCATTAACTGCTCCACCAAAAAAGCTCCCTTCTTCAGCTCTCATAGCGGTATAGTTCCCTACAACCCTATCTAACTCTTTACCTCGTGCAGCCATCCCCTCCCACTCCGTCTTTACTTCTGCGGCATCTATACCTATTTGAGACTTCTCTGCTTTCCACTTTTGATAAGCTCCAATATTCTGAGCAAACTCCTCATCGCTCATCGCCATAAGCTCTTTCTCTACTCTATCAGACTCTGTTTGTCTTGCCATAACAGAGTTTAGTTTATCTTTTAGGTTTCTTGTGTCTACCTGTATATCGAGCATACGCTCGTCATAGTCTTTTTTGCCAAGAATTTTACGGTCTCTTTCCATAGCATCTGCCTCTACCCTTTCTAAACCTGTCTTCTGAACAGGTTCATATTTATCCATAAACTTCTTTAGCTTTTTAGACTCAACTAAATCTGCATCTGCTCCTTCTATAGACTGAACTGTTATCTCTTCAGTATCTCCATTGGGAGCAGTAACTAAAATAACATTACCCTTCTCATTACCCAACCATTCTGTTTGAGGCTTAAACGTAAAGCCGTAATCACCATAGTGATATTCCATCTCCCCTATAACTTTATCTCTATCTAGCTCGGCTATAGAACCATATGTAAAGTCTCTATCTCGAAAATTAAAACCAAGCTTGTTATCCTGCTCATTCTCACGATTAATGATTATATCTCCTGACCTTTGATATAGGCTTCGTTTATCTTCCGCATTTCTTATACGAGCTTGTTTTACAGCTACCTCCTCATCGAAATCAAGGTCTGACTGACCTTCTCTTGGGACACCATAGTTTACCGCTTGTGCGTCTGCTACTGCTTCTCCCTCTCTTGGAGGGGTGACAGGTGTGTTTATAAAGCTATCTTCGGGAGTTCCTTCGAACGAGTCCGAAGAACCACTTTCCAAAGTAGATTCCATAGGCTCGTCTTTTTTTTTTAAGCCTATGTTAGGAAAGAATTGCTCTGAAAACTCTTGAGGCGTTTTAGTATACAGCCCACTTTTATTAAGTGAGGAGTATAGTAATCCTACGTTTTCTTCAGTAGAAAATTGCGCTTGGAACTCTTCAAAAGACTTGGTATAGTCTCCACTTTCAAAAAGACTATTATATAATAATTCAGTTTTATCTTCCATATCTTATTCTTGTCCTAAGTTATCTAGTGAACCACTACCTGTTGTTTGAGCCGCTCTCTCTTCAAGAGTTTCTTCCTCTTCAATTTCTTTAGGAAGAGTTCTTATATAACTAGCTGCACGAGTTTCATCGGTATTGGCTATCATCCATTTTTGAATAGCTTCAGCTGTAGTGTCATTAGTTATTGTTAACTTCGCACCATCTTCTCCCGGAACCTTAAGTGTAACAATATTATAACCATCCGTAGCAGTAGAGACCTCATACCCTAAAGCAGAGGCAAGAGGTTTAAGGTTTTCTAAATCAGAATCCTCATCCCCTGATATTAACTCCTCGGTAACAACGGACTTCACATCAGCAGCTACTCTATCTTCGGGGGTTTCTCGTTGCGCTGTACGTTCTGCGCTTGCTCCTTTTCCTTTTTTATATGGAAGAACTTTTCCATTCTCATCTCTCCTAAATCTACCCGAAGCAGTCTCAGCCCTTTCTTTATCCATTATTCCATGGAACTCTACACCAAGGGTCATCCAATCGTCAAGAGTTGGGTTGTCTCCTATATCAGAAGTTGTAGACTTCGCGTCATTTTTGTATTGCCAAGTAATTTTGTCGCCATCTATAGACAGTTTTACTAAACCATTCTCTAAAGATTTCTGTGCAGCTAGTATAGCGCCCAATTTAAGTTTTCTCTTCTCATCTGATAAAGAATATATTTCTGACCATATCCCCATCATATTATCTTCTATTTTAATTTTTTCGTCAGCGTTTATTTTATTTGTATTATATTCATTACGCTGAGGGTCAAACTCTTTCATAGTAGTTTCTTTCCTGTCTAACATACTTACGAGAGAAGTTTTTGTTGCATCTCTAGCTGCGTCTACCTGCTTGGTATTGTTCTCAACAATCTGTGCTACCGCCTGCGAATGAGATACGTTATTACCTTCATCATCCGTGTAAGATAGGTCTTCAAAGTTTTCATTAAGATACTCGGTAAGCTGCTCAGGACTATCCAAATATGCAGGCATCGGTAGACCTGCAGACTGTTGGAGAGGATTATCCATAATAAGGATTAAGTTCTCATCTAATGCCGCATCTGCAGGGTTGTCCGTAAAGGCATAACGCTCTCCTGTGTTAGGATTTGTGCCTAAGCTATTAGTAAGGATAGAGCTAACGTTAGTAGGTATAGCTACAGTAGCATCAGCAAAATCATCTAATACTGCGACTACATTCTCATTTTTTAAAGCATTTGTTATATCCTTTACACCACCACTCATCACCGCATCAATAGTCGTTCCTAAGGTATCTACCCTCCCTTTATTTATCTTATTCAAATCGTACATATCGTACTGCGCTCGTGTACGGTTACGCAAAGCGTTTACGGCAATAAAACTTCCGGTATCCCTATTCATAGTTACATTACCCTCCTTATCTGTCTGTGTACTCGCAAGACTCACCTTTCCCGTAGTAGGGTTAATCCATAAACGATGGTCAGAGTAGTTTCCAAAACCCTGTACTGTACCTAATACATACTGCTCTAAAAGTTGAGAGGAAGGGAGTCCTGTTTCAGGGTTAATCTCTCCACGTTCTAACATCCCCTTATATGCTTTATTGTAATCTTCGGCAATAGAAAACGCCTCAGCTGTTCCTTGCTTTAAGTTGGCTTGAATGTTATTATACTCTCTCAGTTTTAAATCTCCTGATTTAAGCATATTATTTACCATCAAAGAATACTCTTGAGCACTATCCGCATAGTCAGTAGTAAACTCATTAAAGCCTTGACTTTCTCCCATAGGAGAGTCAGCTAGGGTTTTGCTAAAGTCTCTAAAGTCGGTCTCTATAGCAGCCTTTTTCTCTCCACGTACTCGCGCTTCATCGGCAAGCATATCCGTCATATCCTTCCCTACATCAGCCCAATTTATCCTGTTCTCAGCGTTACGTTCTGCGTATTTAAAATAAGTATTAGCCATCGTTTAGTCTTGTTCTAAAGTTCTAAGGTATTCTAAAGCAGGATTTTCAGGGAAAAGAGCCTGTTGATACGATTTATCAGATGCTATTTGACCCCATAACATAGGATTTTGTTTTTTCCATTTTCTAAAGTCTCCTGTACTTAGAGCTCCTACACCTGAAAAATCATCCACGATTCTCTTATTATTATCTGCTCCGAATCCTTCAACTGTCCTTGTCCCTTTAGCTAAGTCACTCTGATTAAAAGCTGCCTGTTGAGCCTTTGCAGATTTCCCTGCATATAAAGGAGCCATCCCTACAGCTTGTTGAGCCATACTACTTAATCCTGCTACAACATCTTGCCCTGCCATAGCTGCATTGTCAGCCTCGGCTGCAGCAGCCATCTGCGCCCCTTCTATCTCTCCCATATCTAGCTGAGTATTGATGTCTCTTAAGCGACTGTCCTCATCAAGTATACGTTGCTCTCTCGCTTGTAGCTCTTTACCGTAAGCTACACGCTCCGCTTCTAGCATTTGGTTTTGTGCTCCTTGAATCCTACCTACTTGCGCTGCTCCCCTTTGAGTTTCTTTTGCCGCTTGAGTAGCGTTAGCCCCTTGTTGTAAAGAAGCCTCTATAGCCATAGTATATGGGTCTTTATTTATAGATGATGCCTCTTGATAGTTTACATCAAGACGCTTACGAGCTTTAGCCATAGCTTCTCTCGCGGCTGTTTCAGCTTTACCTTGTGCTGTTTTAGCTTTATTCTGCTGACTCATAGAGATACCTGTAGTAGTAGCTGTAATACCTAAAGAGACAATGCCTGTTATTAGTCCTGACATAGTAAAAATTTATTTAATATTATATGTTCGGGTAAATCCCGATAGTTGGTGGTATATACCTCGTTCTCTGCCTCTTCAATAGTTGTGGCATCAGTGCGGTATACACATGTCCAAGTGCAATCTTCATGCATATAAGCCACCCTCTGAGTGCCTATCTCTGTCATGACTTTCATTGGAGCTTTAATTCTTTTTACCTCTCCTGTATCTAAGAGGATAGACATCTCTCCTGACATAAAAAAAGAAGGATGATTTTGTTTGTGTATAAAACTTACAACCAAAGACCCTTTAGGCATAAATACCTCGCGAGTATACAGACCATTATCTAAATGATGAGTTAAAGGAAAAGACTCTTCCATCTCTTGAGTGTGATGAAGAGCAGCACCTTCCATAGAAGATATTTGTTGAGAGAACAAATCTATCTCCTCCCATATCAATCCCCTATTTTGGTGCACATGAGAAAGTAAATCCACAGGAGAAGTGCTGAGGAGATGCTTAAAGTCAATAGCAGGAGAGAGGACGGTACTCATAGATTCAAAGATACGGTGTTTTAAGGATAAGATTTCATAACCTCAGACTTAACAGCAAAGAGCTCTACAGGTCCTGTATTTATGTTAGTAAGAGTAAAGACTCCGTAGTGTCCAAGGATACCATGAGACTCGGCTACAAGGTTCTTAGTAGACATAACATAATTTATATCAACGCTAGGTAAAACTCCTCCTCCCGCTACGTCTTGCTGTACTACTATAGTGTTCCTCCCCAAAGGGATATCAACATTGATAGATGTAATTTGCCCTAAGTAAATAGGGGTGTATATAGTAGCAGGCGGTGTAGGAGGAAGAGCGTAGTAGATGTTGTCACCTATACTAGGTATACTTCCAATAGGTAAAGTTAAAGGGAAAGCAAAGGTAGTTACTTCTCCTACAATAATTGCCGTAAGACAATTTCCAATACCATTAGCAGAGCGTAGAGGAAACTCTTGTGCAGCCTCAAGTGCAGTGTCAATATTTGCTGCGCCTTGGTTTCTCAAGAAAGCAAACCAATTGGATTCTTTTTCCACAAAGTACTCTTCATTAATAAATCCTGTTGTCTGCAGCTCACTAATAAATGTAGCTCCCCAAGCATCATCTCCCTCTAAAGATAGGGTCTTAAAAAGTTTATTCGTTACAGGCTCTTGGTTAAAAACACTTTGTACAGTAGAGTTGTATTGAACCCCGTAGTAATTGTTCCTTGTCTCATTGGTATTATGACGCCATAAATTACCACCTGAAAAAGAATAGAAGTATTGATTCATACCTTGCATCCAATCAGGGACGTAAGAATAGAACGATGGCCATCCCTCTGCAGGAGGACTAAAGCTTAAAGTATACGTGGTTTTAGTTGCTGACATAGGTTTTTATTATTGACATGGGGTAACAGTTGTAATTACTCCGTTTGCATTTACCGTGATTAAATATTGGTCGCCTACTTTATTTTCAAGAACATAATCTCCTGCCGCTTTTCTAGTTTCAGCATATGCATCTCCAAAAGCCCAATCATTAACTGCAGGAACAGAAGCTGTTCCGCTAACTGAACCTAAGAAAATACTATTATCTAAAGGAGCTGTGGTAGAGCAACCGCCCGCAGGGTCTACATCTGTACATGCCTTACTTGTAAGAAGCTTAGGACATGCTACAGTTAAATTCCAACTAGGGGTAGATTGAGGAGCAACAATCTGTGCTACTTGCACCTCAAGGGTTAAGGGACTGCTTAAAGTTTTAGGGATATAAGCAACACACTCGTCCGGACTTTGACCTGAGGTAGTAGAAATTTCTGTAACTAATATACTAATAGGACTGTCATTGCTAGTAAATGCTCCGTCATAATAATCCTTCTCAGTAGTTAATACAGTAAGAGGAAGAGTAGGAGCTCCCGTAGAATTACCCATATATGTCAATCCGTTAGTTTGCGAAGTGGTATGGTATCCATCTACTTCCGAACTAAACTCATTAAAGACAGCGCTATTATAAATTACACGTATACCTTGAACTTTAAGCTTAGGGTCAAAAGTCACCTTTATTGCTCCCGTTGTGGTCCCTACCTCTACAGGAATAGAATATAACCCATATTCTGCAAGACCGTTAATTACGGTTGAGCCACATAGGGTAGCACATGAAGGGCATTGAGCTCTAGGAAGAAGGGTACAGTTATCTAACTCACGAACGACAGACCCTTGACTATACCACCCATCAGGAGCGCAGGTAGTCATCGCAGCATCAGTAAAAATTCCTGTTGCTGTTGCTAGGTTAGGACCGTTTAAAAAATAATTTCCAATAGTTGCCATAAGGTATAATTAAGTGCAGTCACACGCTGTTATAGTAAAATTAATATCTTCACTTTTCCCGGAAACAATAATTATATTTCCTTCGGCACATAAGGTAGTGCTTTTGTTTCCTCCTAAATTAAACGTTGTTCTTGCCCCTCCACAAGGAACATAGGATAAAAGTGCTTGAGAAGAATTGGTGTTGTCTACCAACCACTGTGTGCATTCTGTAGCTGTATCGCACGAACAGACACAACATGCATCGTCTAGTGAACCTGTAGCTTTAGGACTAAAACATAAAGAAGCTTCTTTTGCAGAAGCATAGTTCCAAACAAGATAAAGATAGTCATTATTAGCTAATGTAGGTAAAGTAAAGCTTTGTGAGAAAATAGGTGTAGCTCCTGCAGGAGTAAGACTCGTAGCAGCAGTAAGTATAGCTGCTATACCTGTTGGAGTATTAGGATGTAAAGTGTTATCCCTTAGGTATAAAAACCTATCTGAAGAAACATCTACATCGTAATCATCAGTAGATTGCTTATCAGAAATCATAAATACTGTAGCTCCATCTGCAGGGATAATTCCCGCACCTTGAGGTCCGGATATCTCAGTATACTGAGAAACGACCTGAGGGTCAGTAGAAGTTAAAAACGGTATTTGATTCGAATGAGTAGGAGAAGTAAACGCTCCATCTACCCAACGATATTGATTATGAATTGTTTTACCTTCATCAGCATTATTAGTTAAAGTAATTAAAATAATGTTAATGGTATCTGATGCCGGACATCCGACTAAAAAGTTTACCGAAGCAGTATCACCTGATGCAGGAACGGAGAATACAATATCTAACTGCTCTACTGAAACTACATCTTTATGAATCGTCATACTACCTGCGGCTGTAATATCTCCACTTGGAGTTGTAGTACCGTTATAGGTAGCAGTAAAAGAAAAACTTCCTCCCACACTTAGAATAGGTGCAGGCCAAGAGATTGTTACATCACCTACTGTAGCTCCAAGGTTATAACATGCACTTAATCCTTTATTATCTATAAAATACATTTTATTTATCCCACATGAGATACATGAAGGTTGTTCAGGTATAGTAGTAAGGTTATTTCCAAGGACATACTCGTTCATATATGGGTCATAGCCACCTAATTTTTGAGTATTAAAGTTCTCTATAAACAAGTCTCTAAACCAACCTCTCATACCTGCTTGGGATACTACTACAAGAGATTCTGAAGGACCGCTTCCCGTTAGTTGTATAACAGCTCCTCTTTTTGCATCAGTAAAGTATTTAGATGGTCCCCATTGAGCAAAACTCTCAGGGTTATTACTGATACCAAACTCTTCTATTCTAGCTATTTGAGTACCTAAAATTTCAGGTATAGAAGCTACTACCCCTCCTCCTACAGAGTCTGAGATAAGGTTCTTACTTGCAAGGACATACGATATCTTATCCTCCTGAAGGACTAATATATTGGTATCTTGAGCGAACATCTTTTCGATAGGACCGAAAGATTCCTCTAAAGGTTTATAGTTAGCAAGGCCAAGGTTAAACTCGTTTAATTTATTTAAGTTAAACTCATTGTTAAACACCCCACTATATGTCATATCAGCAAATCGGTCTGCTCTTTTAAAATCTTGAGCAGCTACTGTAGTAACTCTATTCCCAAGAGCAAGAGCTCGACCTGATATAGAATCACGAATCTTATAGCTTTCTACTCCGTTTCCAAAAGCAAAACAATTAAAGAAAGCGGTATTTATTATCGCAGGTAAAGAAGCGGTTTGAGTCTGTACATTTCCTGAATGATATCCTGAGGCGTCAATAGAATACGATTCAGACGACTCATACCACACATCAGGTAAAGCATCTACAGGTTCAGTTTCAAAGACGATAGTATTCTCTGCTCTTAATACATTTATAGTAGCTTTAATACAAGCCTTTTTCTTGTCACTACTTCCGCACGCTCTAGTTCCTGTTATTGCTAATCGTATTTCATTACTAGTTGGATGCAAATACCACCTAAAGTAGTTAGTACATAAATTAGGGTCAAGACCATAAAAATTAACTACAGAAGCTGTTGTCGGACTTACATATACATTATCAATCTCACATCCGTCTCCTCCTACCTCTTGACTTCCGTCATTAAGAGTTTCCCCTATATTGTCCCCATTCCACCAATCAATTATATTACTATATGTTTCACTAGAGGTATATGTTTCATCAAATGTATATATCCTTCTTTCACAAGCATTGTTTCCATCTCCGGTTCCTTTTCTAGAAAATTCGAACCTAAGACGGATACGGCTACCTGAGGGTATGTTGTAAATAGGATACACATCTCCATCAGGAACAGAAATTTCGGGGTCTAATAAAGCAGAAAAGTTATAAGCCCTAAAAACATATTCGTCAGATTCATCTTTGCAATAATTTAACGTTCCGGGATTTAAAGATGCAGCATCGGTTAAAGAGCTGTTAAAATCTGAACTCCTAATCTGAATATATACTCCTTGAGGAACAGAAATAGTTTGACCTGTAGAATCTTCAGGTGTAATAAAACCTGCTTGTTGAGCTTTTTTCTCAAGTACAGTAACGTAAGTGCATGAATTTAAAGGTCCATCAACATCTCTTTTAACAATAAGCCTGTCTCCCTCTTCTACTTTTGCTGCATTCTCTCCTTGAAGTAAAAAGTAATCGGTTGCGGTTACTGTATCATAGAAAAATATACTTGTATATACAGTATTATATGACGCTTCATCAGGTTTAATAACAAATTTATACCGCTTGGCAAAATCAGGAGCTAACTGTGTAGTTGGTATAGTAACCTTTATTTGATTCTTATCAGCAGATTTACTACACCCAACATGGATAGTGTTTAATGGGCTTACTAGAGCTGTAGTGGCACGATTAAACTCATCCATATACACCATACCTATTTCGTATCCGCGGTTGCTGTGGAGGCTCTTAGGGCTTCCAAGAGCTGAAAAGGTAGTATTAATAGCACTAACATTATAGTACTCATATATATATGCAGTTGGAGATGTAACGTCAGAAACATACTGCATAGCAGGAAACTGAAAGCTAATAACATTACTTCCGTTTACATGACTAGTCCCTACAGGCTGCCCTGCAGCAGTTATTCCACTCGCATATTTATACAGAGGTGTTGGGTCTCCACCCTGTAAGCTGTTTGTTATAGTACAGTTAAAAAGGTCCGTTAATCTTGTTCCACTACAAGAGGTATCACCTGATGCAGCATATACAGGTAAAATATTAGAAGCAAGACCAACTTTATCTTGAAAGTCAACACTTGCAAAAAGCTCAGTTACAGTGTTATAATCTTGAGTAAGGGTATATAAAAAAGTTAACTGTCTGTCTGTAGAAACTTCAGTAGGAGGGTCTGTAAGATTGGTGCTTCCTCCAAATGTATGATGAGTAAAAGAAAGAGTAAGGTCTATAGTCGCTCCTGTTTTTAAAAGACTTTGTGCATTGGTAAGGTCAAGATTTAGCTGTGAGTTAGCTATATTAACAGTAGACCCAAAAGTATAAGAAGAACTTTCACGAGTATGAGAAAGTTGTTTAAACCCTACTTCTTCACTAACAAGTTCTGTAGTATAGTCAAACTGAGTGGCAGCATTTCCTCTTGTTAAATTAAACCCATCTACATAATTTCCGTACATAAGCCTATTACCCATAACAGTTTGAGCTTTAGCTAAAAGAGGGACGTTATCATACAAGCGAAGTATCTCAGAAGAAGGAAGTACAGTATAAATCTTACTGTTAGAGAATGAAAAGGTATAATCTGTATTATTAGCTAACCCATCATCAGCTTTATTTATCTTTTCAATAACTTTGATAGTATCACTAGTCATCTCTTTAAATAGAAGGTCTATACCAACTACTAAAGGGCCTCCGGAGTTATAGGTTATTATACATGAGTTATTGGAGTTTATCATCCCCTCATTTAGATAAGACTCGACGCTTAAATCGTACTGCTCAGGAACAAAAGAAGGAGCCGAGAACTGAGATATTGCAGAGTACTCGTTATCTTCATATTTATACCTATATCCAAAAGAGATAAGTCGGTCTTCTAAAAAATTTTCTTCCCCTTGAAGATTTACAGGAGAAATAGTAGGCGAAGCAATAGGAGGGGCTTTTATAACAAGTATATCCTCAGCAGAAAAATTATCGGTATCAACTCCACTTATAGGGTTGGGATAGTTTTTATTGACATTTATTCTCCTAGGTTGGTTTAAATCGTCAGTAAAGAATAATAGGTTATCTATTAAATCAATCCCTGTAATAAGATTTAATTTAGAAAAATTAAGAGTAGTGTTAACACCTCCTCCATCGTCAATACTTATAACGTGATAATTAACTGTTAGAGTTGTGGTATTGTAAGATACAATAAGGTCTAACTTTCCTGTCGCTCCTGCTGTTGTAAAGTTTTCATCATGGATAAACCAATACATCGTCTCTTGCTCTCCGTCAGCATAAGCTCCTATACATGTAGCGTCAGCACTTAGTACTGCTCCATTTACATACTCAAGAGTAGTGAGCCTTTCATTCCCTTTAGAGTTTTCTACTGAACCAATCTCTGAAGCCTCAGTAGAACCAAGACGGATATTTAAAGCATCAATATATTCTCCGTTTGGAACGAGCCTCTCGTCCAACGTTTTGTTCATGCGACCCGCAATGAAATTCCTTATAGTATTTGCCATATTACTTTAACCATTTGTCTTTACCACGCATGTTCATTAACAAACGTCCCGGATGGATATTACTTAAACGAATTTTTGCGTTTCTAAGTAACGCTCCTTTCTCTTTCCGTGCTCTCGAAACAATATACTCTTGAACACCTAACTTAGAGTTTAGAATAGAATAACGAATATATGCATATACATACTCTTCAAACAATTTATTAACGGTTACACTTGCGTCATTGCCGTTCTCCATACCGTCTGATACATACTCAAGTACTGCTAATCTATTATTCATGGCTGAACTAAAATTAATTACACCACCTTTTTTATCTATAGAAAAAGTAGGGTTAACGTTAGCTGTTTCTGTATTTAATCCAAATCTTGCGCCTATTCCATAAGAGAAATACCAATTCCCCTCAAACTCCCATCCTTCAGTTTCGTTATAAGGGCTGTTAGCATTAAGGTATATACTTCTTTTACCTCCTGTAATACGCTGATAAGACATATTTGAAAACTCAGGTTTTAAAACATTTCCATTTTGGTCGAATAAAATCTTATCACTATTGTCCTGTATATAGGCATTACTCCAATTTGTTTGAATATTCTCGGTTAAAGGCAATAATAATCCATCTCTATATTCTGAAATACGTACCCAATTTACATAGTCTTGAGGAAGGATATACCTTAACGACTCTCCTACATTTAACTCAAGGATTTTAATCTCTTTAAACGCATCGTAATTAAGCTCCATGATAGCTCTTTTAGCATGGAAGAGAACTTTAAATCTTTCTTCGTTATTTACAAGAGAGTGGTTTCCATTGTAAATTAACATAAAATTGTTTACAATATCCGCAAGAGAAACAAATTGATACGAACCCCAATTCTCCCTTTCAGGCGCTTCTCCTGAATTTTGATAATACTCATAATCTGTGATATACATTAGGCTTGTTGTTGAAGATTTTTATTTTCCTCCGATTGTGCATATGTATAAACATCTAACTCTCGAATAGATATACCGCACATCTGCAAAATTAAATTTACTAATTTTGGTTCATCATCAATAGGAACCTCAAAGTCCTGAAAGTCAGCTTGAGTGTTATCAAACATAGGTTCTCCTCCTGTCACTACAGCATATGTCCAATTAGGGTCAAAAGGATAACGTATATATTGTACTTCCACTTCAGTAGCTGCATTAACAGTATTAGGATAGGCTGTAAGAAGACCACCTTCAGTAGTGTACGCAGGGTATGTATTACTTGGAGCTAATAATGGCGAAGCATTAAGCATCGTAATTTTACTGTGTGTCACCGCTTCAGCCTCCCCTAATAAAGTTCTCGGAGTAGTAGAAGCATCATAAAACAAAACCTTATTCAAAAGATAGAAGTCATCACCTGTAGCAGTTAAAGAAGGTAAAGTAAAAATATTAGTTCCCGGCGTAGGAATAGGAAGGTTTCGTGTGACAGAGAAGATATTTATAGACTCTGAGATGCTCTTAGAGGCATTAGCATACTCAGTACCTGACTTACGTACATTCTCTTTATTTAAGGCGTTATTATAGTCTGAGAAATAGTTCTCAAAGATTGTAATCTGTGCTTGTTTAGCAAAGAGGTTGAAGTCTGAAGGAGAGATATACCCATAATTATTCTTATTAAGTATGGATAACACTGTGTTTCTAACGGAATTTATCATGAGTAAACCTTTTCCCAAAGATAGACAAAAAAAAAGGGCTACTAATAGTAACCCTTCTTTCTATATTGTAAGTAAAATAATACTAAGCTACAGCAATACTAACATATGCAACAGGTAGCTTATAAAGCGGAGCGGCATTTTGATAACCTGTAGCCATTAAAACTCTTAATTGGTCTATTAAAGAGTTCTGAACAGCTACCTCCGTTGAGTCAGAAGCGTGAGTAATAGTTACTACATCAGTACCTGCTGCTGCGCTATAGCTAATAGTAGTTTCAGTTGCTGATGTTTGTACAATTGACTTAACTGCATTTGCATTAAGTAAAACAGTAGCTGTATCAGCTCCGGTATATAAGTTAAAATATTTTGTCATGATTACGTAAATGAAACGTTAGAAATAGCAAGAGGAGAGTCTGCTGTAATGTTAAGGATAGGGTCAGACCACTTTCCTTGTGCAGCTAATACGAGTTGATTTTGAATATATGTTACCATTAAAATGTTCGCAGAGTCAGCGGCATGAGTAACAGTTACAACATCAAGTTGCCCGTTATTAAGAAGGTATAAATCCGTAGCGGTATATGCTCCTCCTTGAGTGTTTACCCACACTATATCAGTAGCAGGTATAATTAGATTACCATTACTTGCGGTATCTACTTGTAAAAATTGAGCCATCGTTAAAAAATTAGATGATTAATAAAAAAAACAAATATACACATAAAAAAAAGGGATGCAATTTGCATCCCCTTTCAACAGAATAGACTTAACACAATAAAATAATAAAAAATACAGTGTAAATATAAGGCGTTATAGATATGTTTCCAACATTTTTAAAGCTTCTAAACCATCATCGGTAATAAAATACGACTCACATGTAGCTAAAGAGTCTTCTCCAAAAGGAATGGTAAGCATCTTCTTTTTATTTTGAGGTGTATTAAACCACACTTCAGATTTATTACGTCGATAAGTTAAAAGAGATTTAGAAAAGAAATTTTGAATATTAGACTGCAACTTTAAATGCGGGTCGTTTATAATTTCTAAAAACTTTTGAGGGCTTTTTCTAGCATGAATTAAAAGGTCTCTACGCAACTCAGGAGTAGTTAAACTTAATGGGTCTATACCATACATTACACGGGCAACATTTTCTGCCTGTTCAATACTTAATGCACGACATTCAATTAAAGCGTCTACTTCGTAGTTTAAAACTTCCATTTCTTTTGCTGCATCGCGCTCAAGATTAATTTCCACAAATCTATTCCCATTTAAAGGATGAAGATGCAAAAACTTTTGTAAAGCAGGATTGTTCTCAGGTACAGTTAACATACCATCAATAAACACAATAGGTTCTACTACTACGTGTCCGTCTTGTTCATCTACATAAATAGATTGTTGGTTGGCTGCATAACGAATTTCTCTATTAACTTTTTTGACATCGTCAAACTTAAGCATAGGCTGTCGTTTGTTTCCTCCGGGACTAATATAAGTGGAAAGAGGGGCAGCGTTATTGGTTAATTTATAAGTCCTAGACTTTGAAACTAATTTGTTTTTCATAAAGATTAGATTAGAATTAAAAAAAAAAATAAAAGGACGAGGGTTTAAACCCTCGCCCAATTACCATAGATATATTATTGCTCGAAGATAAAGAAGTTATTCGCTCCTAAAGTGCATACTGCACGCTCAGAAAGGAAGTGAACCTCCATAGCATCTAAGCCGCTAGTGCGAGCTCCTCCTGCAGAACCTGTAATCCAAGTCTTGTAACGGCGGTCTTCCGTCTCAGACGCACGGTAACGAACGTGTAAGAATGGACGCTTCGCGTTCTTTCCTAAGATTTGGTCATAAACAGAAGTTGAACCTGCAGGTACTAAGAGACCATCAATAGTTCCGCTTCCTGCTGAACCATTCAATCCTCCACGCATAGTTGGGTCGTTAAGGTATTTCCAATCAGACTTGTAGAAGTCATATCCTCTGCGGAATCCTGTGAATCCGAGGTTTAATGCCATCTCCTTATCGTTATCGAAGAGACCATATGAAGTACCACCCGCTCCGTAAGAGTTTTGTGCAGCTAACATATCGTCAATTTGGAATCCGAAGTTACGGTTAACGAAGACAACGTTCTCTTCAATAGCTCCTTGCTTATCAAGTCTGCTTATGATAGAATCCCATCCCGCTAAATCTACAGGAGCTCCTCCTGTCCAAACGTTTCCACGCTGATTAACTACGTAGAATACACCTTCAGAACCTTTGTTTCCATAGGTTGTTTCAGCTATAGCTCCTGAACCTGCTTCTGCAGGAACGGCTTCAATCATAGCAGTCTCCAAGTAATCGTCGAAACGAAGACGAGTTTCATGCTCAGACTTTAGGTACCATAGGTATCCGTTAGCTCCATTCTCTGTAGTTACTTCTACCCATCCAATCTGTGCCATATCAGAACCTGATACTGCATACTTATCTTTGATGATAATAGGTGAGTTATTGAAGAATACATCGTCAGCTTCTAAAGAGCCTGACATTCCTTCTGAACCTTTTCTAAACTCAGAACCATAGATAAAGATGGTGTACAAAGTACCTGCAGCTGCATTATTTAATCCTGCTGCTGTATAAAAAGCAACAGTAATACTGTTAGCAGAGTTATCTGTTACAATACCTTTTATAGACTGAGGAGTACCTGTTCCATCTTGAGACTGAATAAATACAGTCTGACCTTTACGGATAGCTTGCTCTGATGCAGAGTTTGAACCTGTAAAAGCAGGGTCAAAGTTAGTAGCCGGGATAGTAAATACAGAAGTATCTACTGCAGCTCCCGAAGAAGTTGTAGTACAGTCAGTGTACTTGATATGTAAACGTCCTTGTTCAGCCCACTCGATGCGGTCAGAGTTAGAAGGCATTTCAGCTCCTACCATACGTAGGAAAGAAGCTAGTGTTCTGTTACCGTAACGCTCAAATTCTTTCTCGTATGTATCAGGAAGATACTGATTCAAGAAATTGAAGTCGGTAATATAATTCGTTGACAACGGCACCTGTTGTGCACTTGGTTGCAACGCAAATGTTGGGTCGGCTTTTACGCTCATAATAGTTTTATTTTAATAATTAATTAAGTAGTACGTTGTGCACTTCTTATTTTTAAACCTCGTCCTGCATCAGGGTTTACAGACCGAACTTGCATGCCCCCCTTAGAAGATGCGTTTTGTGGAACACCACGTTCAGACATATTAATATTCTTTGTCTTACGCATAACTCCATCAACCGCCTCCGCTTGACCTTGCTCATAAAAGAACTTGGCAAATTTATCGGGGTTCATTGCTATCGCGAGTGACCTATGGTAACCCATGGCATCCTTGACTAAGCCTTGTTCATCTACATATTGGTTTATCCAATTCATAGGTGTTTCCTGTTGCTTCTTCAATTCAGTCCTATCTCCGGGAGAAAATGTGTAGGGTTGGTCGTTTACTTTGAACTCAAAACCTTTGAACTCACTTCCAAATACTTCGTTTGTTTTCTCGTCAAACCAAGTCTTTCTACGCATTTGCTCTTCCTGAGCAGTCTTCGCGTTAGCGGTATATTGCTTATACTCTGCATACTCTTCTGAGTTTTCTAAAGAAGGTGACCCACTTGACTCAAGGGGAACACTGTATTTTTCTTTAGCCTCTTCGAAGTATCTCTTCGCTTTAGCAATAGTTTTCTTTTTTGCTAGTCGGATTCTTCTAATGTCACCCTCGTCATCGAGGTCTTCATCAAAATTATAATCCTCCATCATAGCATTTATATCGTCCTCATCAAGTCCTTCTTCCGTTGCCGTAAGATATTCCTTGATAAGATTATCGGGCTTCATAGTGTCATAGTCTCTGTTTAATTGAACAAAGTCTTTTACACCACGGCCCGTTTCTTTTTTATACTTAAAGAACGCTGCCACCTCTGAATCCATTTCTCCGGACTCTTCTCTCGCCTCTTTTAAATCGTCTAAAGAGTTAATATCTCTTCCTAACCTTTCGCTAATAATAGACAAAAGTTCTGTTTCTCCTAGGGACTCTTTTTCTACAACAGGCTCGGGCACCTCTTCAGAAACCTCTTCCTTAGGTGTTTCAGTTAAACTTTCCTCATGCTCTTTGAGCAATTGAGTTTCTACTTCAGCAGTAGATTTTTGCTCTACTTCATCTACAAGACGCACTTTCATTTCCATATGATTTAATTTAATTACAAAGTTACATTAAAAACGTTAGAGAATTAGACCTACCTTGGATTGAACTCCGCAAGGTCAAATCCATCTAAACTATCTTCGTTAGATTCAAAATTTTGTGCAGGTAAATTATTTTTACGTTGATTAATAAGTTTAGACTGCTGAGTATTCTGTTGACTAATTCTGTCAGATTTAGCTACTTCTTTTTGTTCTTCTCTCGTTTGGATATTAGTTTCAGTCATATCACGCAATCGCAGTTGATAATTAAACTCAACATCCATAAGTTTTTCTTTTAACAGAGCTTCATTATTCATCTTTTCGATATCAAAAGCTACCTCCGCTTGTTTAAGCTGCATCTTACCTTGAATCTCCATTTCATTCTGCTGCATAGCTAACTGTTGAGCCATCTCTTGAGATTTAAGAGCTTGTTGCGATTTCATAGCTTGTTGCTGCATTTGCATTTGCTCTTCTCTATCTTGCTTGGCTATACGCTTCATTTTAAGAAGTTGGTTAGCTAACTTAAGATTTCGTATCTCACGTATATCAATAGCATCCTCAAGATTAATATCTCCTTTAGATAAAGCCATATTTATATTAGCTTCAAGCTGTGCTTTCTGCTCTTCATCAGGAGCTATCTCGATAAAGATTCCAAAGTCGTATATATATAAGTCATTAATATCCTGAAGGATACTTACATTATATTTTCCAATTTGATTGACAAATTCATCTTTAAAATCAGCATACTGTAAAATATCTGACACTCTGTACGTTAAGCTTTCAGCTAAACTTCTGTACATATATAGACTTGAATCTAAGATATGTCGTGTAGCTGTATTAGAGTTTAAAGCTGCTAGTTTTTGAACACCAACTAAAGAATAAGGGTCAGGAGTAGAACCGTCACGAGCTTCATTAAGTCCCGTCACATCACGAATCATTTGAAGATAATGATTCATATTTTGTATAAGCATCTGCGCTTTCCCCGCTCCTGAACTTGCCGTAAGTTGAGTAATAGGAACTTTACCTTGGTTATAATCTCCTTCTTGAGTATAACTTCTTCCTACAACAGAACCTGTTTGAAAGTATAATCTTAAAGCATCCTCAGGGTTATATGCATTACCTGTTCCTAAATCCACCTCGTTTAACCCGTCAGCATCTATATATACTCCATCAGGAACTACTCTAGATATTACTTGCTGTAATTTTAAGTGTGTTATCTGAATTAAATCAGCAAAAGGAATCATCCTACGAGTTAAAGACTCTATAACTCCTTTGTACATACGGGGAGCCGAAGCCACATAGTTAGGGATAGCATACTGAGAAGCAGACTTAGGTCGAACCATATTTTCTGCAGCTTCCCATTTTAAAATAATGTTGGTTCCCATAACCATAACACCATCATACCATATATCAATAGTCTTTTCTACTTTTTCAAACCCTCCTTCTTCCATCATATCTACAGGAGGATTGAATTGGTCATCTTTCTCAATCATCCGAGAACCTCCTCCCTCTAAATTTTTCTTTTTATATACAATCTTTTTAGTGGTCTTATAATTAAAGTACATTAAAGTTGTAGTATCACGATAAAAAATATCGTTGTCATAATACTGAGCAACGTTATAATAGTCATACCAACTTTGTCCACTTTTAGAAATTTCTTCTAAATCTTCCTTAGTAAGAGTAGGGTCTATTTTTAACAACTCAATAATAGGGACGTTTTTAATCTCCCCCCAATA
>Ga0209337_1000120_pt1 | contig 63378 bp, 80 predicted proteins | sample LinPmetageLP53_FD_184044 | JGI IMG/M metagenome (GOLD analysis project Ga0209337, IMG submission 184044) | Marine viral communities from the Pacific Ocean - LP-53 (SPAdes) (version 2) | ecosystem: Environmental > Aquatic > Marine > Oceanic | place: Pacific Ocean | collected 2010-02-08
CATCTGCAATTTGAGGTATATGAGTATCAGTTGCTTCTTCTATCTCACCTCCTTTAGTAACATGCTTCTTAAGTAGATGTTTTAAGCTTACTTTGAACTCAGTATCATCTTCTGTTTCAACTTCATTCATACCTGGCATATAATCTCTTACCCAATGAGTACTACTTAATCTTTCCATTGATACTCGTTCTACTTCTTTTTGTTGTATATTAAAGAATACAACCTCATTCTTCTTAGTATCAAGGAATGCTATCTCACTTGGATATCTATGATCATTGGTTGCAATATATTGTACTTGATCATTAGGCTTAGATTTTAGTTTAGGATCTACAAATGGTTTCACTTCATTAAGCTTTGCTTCTGATAATACTTCGTTTAATAATTTTTTTAGTTTCATATTATCTTCTTTCTATTTCAGCTAATGCCTTTGCACAAGCTGCTCTAAAACTTTCCATGAAATCTTCTACTCTAGGTTCATCTGGTCCTGTATCTTGAAACCACTCAATTGCATTTCCAAGATCTGCTCCTTCTCTATGATAATTAACATCTGTAAATGATTCTGAAGCAGCTTCCATTGTTCCTATGTTATCAAATGTGATATCAGGTGCTTCTGCTCCCCATCGTAACATACCAGTATAATCAAAATCATTTGACCACTTATCACCTGGTTCAAATATCCCAGTTCCTGCTGCTTCATTTACACCTTCGAAAGCTGATTTAGTTGGTTTTCCTTTTAATGCATCTACACATGCTTTATTAAATTTCTTAAACCAACCTCTTGCTTCTGATGGTGATCTATCTTGCATTAGTTCAATTCCCATATTTAGATGACTTGCTATATCATCTGCTTGTTCATCATCTATATCTTCAAATTTATCTGATAGTTTAACTAGGGCATCTTCACCAACATTACTCTTGATAGTTGAACCTATCATCAATAAAGGTTTTAGGCCTCTTGCTAATGCTTCAGTCATAGTTGCACGATCAACACTTTCTGCTCTAGGTGCATCTTGCATAATTGCATCCATTGCATCTCTATCTAAATCTACACTTGGAAGAACATCTGCTGGAATTGGATGTTTACTATGTAATTGCTTTACTATGTTTATCCACTCTTTATCAAATTGAGTACCAGTAGGTGGTAATTGACCTTGGTGCCAGTATACATATGTCATTATATCATCTGGTTGGTATTCCCACCAAGTGTTTAAGTCAGGAAACTTCTCTCCTGGTATTCTTGTTCTTAAAGATTTAAGCATAGGATCACTTCCTGGTCCTTCGTTTAAATTTCTTTGCCATTTCTGATGATTGAATACACCATTTTTTATATAATTACTCATATTGTTTTCCCTTTATTTCTTTGCAAATTTTTCTGCGCCAGCTATTCCAAAACAGCCTATTACAATCCACATAAATGAATTGTATATAATTTCATTGATAACTAAATCTTTCCCTAAATATCCAGTAACTAGGTCCATTAGAGCAAAAATGGTCATTACTATAAATGCTATAAAACCTACTACAGTTTTTTCATTCCATTCATTATCATTCTTAAATATACCCCACATAGTTTTCCTTTTATATAAATATCAAGTTAATTAGAATTCCTCCATTATGATTTCATCTATCTTATCTTGTACTTCTTTCTTTGTTGCTTCCATTTCCATCATAATGTTTGCTTGGTATCTCTTAGTTTCTTTACCATTAACAAATACTATAACTGTCGGAGTAACTACTATACTAAAATCTTTTTGCCAATCACCTTTGTCTATTAAAATTCGTTTTGTTCCTACATCAGATAAGTCATGTAACCATTCTACATTATTACCTGCATTCCAACTAGCATTAAATTCTACTACACATATATCTTCATCACAAGTATAAGTTTGGCCTTTTGCGGAACTACATACTAACATTAAAAATAATATTAATATGTAACCGGCCATCATTTTTATCCATGTATAATCTTTTTTCATAACTTATCCTTTATTATCTTAATGCGTCAATTTTATCATTTAACTTCTCAAGTTGTTCTTTAATTTCTTTAACATCTTCTTGAGTTGTCATGATAGTTTGTCTAACCAATTGGTCTTTCATGTCAAATTCCATTCTTGTTATTTCAGGTGATGGTGGTTCTGGTAATTCTCTAGCTTCGGCTATATCAGCCTGCAACATAAACCACATAGATATTACTGTAGCCATTGCAGCTCCTATTCCAATTAAGGTTTTTATTGATACCTTAAATCCACTATCTTCATTTAACTCTTTACTCATTTACTTTCTCCTTAATTCCAAAAGATTAGTTTACCTAATATACCTATTAAAACTACCCAAATAGACCATAAAGTCTTTTGAGCACCTTTTCTGAATGTGGTATTTTTATTGACTCTTGCGATGGCACCATCATCTGGACCTAACAGTTGTTTCTTTATCATTGTTAAATCGTCTTGCATCTTTACTTGATTGTCTTTAATATGACATACGTCATTCTTTACTACCTTTATCTCGGTATATAAATTTTCATTTGTTGGTCTTGCCATCTTAAAATACCCTATAATTAATTCCTGCACTAAATCCGTGCCACTTTCTATTCCAATACTTGTTATAAGTACCTTCTGCAAATATACCTAAATTCTTAGAAAACCAATGTCCAAATATTATTCCTCCAGAATAATCAGACCATTGTCCTTCATTATATTTATGATAACTAAATTCTCCACCATCATCATAATGATATGGCATTACATTACCCCATACATGTAACCAACTCTTCTTAGTATAATTATAGTAATCAAACCCAAGAACCATAGAATATTGTATAGTATTTTTTAATTCTCCTCGTTTCTTTTCAGTATAATCAGATAACATATTTGGTATTGCAACTGCTTCCCAGACTTCTGTACTTGTTGCAACTGAATTACCTGATGGGTCTAAGTATTCAACTCCACCTTCACCATCAAAGTTAACTGAATATCCTTCTTCAAGTGCTAAAAATGTATAATGTAAATTGTTATTTGATAATAGCCATTCCTCTAATGGATCATATCCATAAGGTTCTGATAACCTTTGAGCTGCTCCTATGTTAACAGATAATCCATCTACTTTATCAATATTATATCTATATCTTTGTGATGCTTCAAAGTATTCAATATCTGCAAAACCATCTTGAAGGTATTCTACTTTTGCTATAAAGTGTTTCCAACAGTATTTATTACTACATCCATCATCTGCTATATATCTAATAAAGTGATGTTGATCTAAGTAACGTTCTCCTTCCTGTCTCTTAAGCTTTCCTTCAAATAGAAATTCTACATTATTTGACCATCTTCCAACTGTTGCTGCATCTGAGAATGAATTTTCTGTTCCGTTCTTAAATGCTTCTTTAGGTTGATATCCGAATTTCTTAAATTTTCTAATTCCTAATATAATAGAATAATCATAAGGAGTTTCTACCACAGAAGTATTTAATCCATTTGTAACTGAATAGACATCTCTATCTGATAAAGAGGTTCCTCCATTAACAGCTCCATACACTGTTCCAAATTTGAATATCTTTTTGAAATCAATTTTTTTCTCTTGAGCACTAACTTGTAAGCTAATTACTGCAAGTATTATTATTATTAGTTTTTTCATATTATTAGTTCCAATGGTTATCAAATATTGCTTTACCAGTTTTCTTAAACGCTTCCCAGTTTTTCCAAAATGTAGATCTTGGATCTAATACATCTTTTTGTACTGCATCATACATAGCATTAGCTTCTTTTTCAAATAAAGGTGCATTAGGTTTGTTTCTATGTTTTTTAGATACTGCTGCTAATTTCTGTACTGCCTTGTCCAATGTTACTGCAGCCTTAATTACTCTTTCATGAGCCTTCTGTATTACAATTGCATCTTTAACTTGCCATTGTTGACTAGCTTCAGTTAATAAGTCTTTTAATTTCATTGTTTAATCACCTTTTTACTATATCTACTACTATTATAAAGTATAACCATATTATATATACCATTCGGTAACTTGGATAAATCTAAGCGTTTAGTATTTCGTTCACTAACCACCTTAGACCCTATCATATCATACAATTCTACTTCTATTTCTAATCTTGTTTCTATTGTTACTATATCCTTAGTTGGATTAGGATAAACTACAATTCCTAATGCTGATATATCTTCTATTGAAGTTGGCCAACCTAATTGACAATAGTCATACATTGATTGACATGATGCATCCCAATCATTAGTACAACAAAAATCATCAACGTCTATTACCCAAGCATAACAACCATCATTTAACCAATAAGGAATTCCAGGTCCTCCATAACAACCTGCATCATATAAACATGCTAATGTATCAGATACATTTGCAGCTGGATTATAATTATAAGCTGCCACATCTGTACATCCTGATACTGCTGTTATACATGTATTAACTGGTTCATAACATGCATTTGGATCATAGTTCAATGCAGTTGCATCCATACAACCTGAGATGTAACAACATGTATTATCTGATGTATTTGCTAATGGATTGTAATTTAATGCTGATACATCATTACATCCATATATGAAAGGAATACAATTTCCATTATCCACATTTGCTAATGCATTATAATTAAACATTATACTATCCATACATCCATATATTGGATTGATACATGTACCATCATCTGTATTAGCATTAGCATTATAATTTAATGCATTTGGATTAGTACATCCATATATAAACGGCACACAAGTATTATTATCTGTATTGGCTAATGGATTGTAATTGAATTGAGTTGAGTCTGTACATCCGTATATTGGATTGATACAAGAACCATCATCTGTATTTGCTAGTAAATTGTAATTTAACGCTACAGGGTTTGTACATCCATACACATATCCTACACATGAATTATTATCTGTATTTGCTAAAGGATCATAATTAAATGAGGTTGAATCTGTACACCCATATACAAATGGAATACATGAATTATTATCTGTATTTGCATTTTGGTTATAGTTCCACATTGTATTGTCCATACATCCATATATAAATGGAACACAACTACCATTGTCTGTATTTGCTAAAGGATCATAATTAAATTGAGTTGCATCTGTACAACCTAATACTGGATATATACATCCTATATTAATATTTGCTAATGAATCATAGTTAAGTGCTGTTGGATCAGTACAACCTAACACTTCTGCAATACATGTTCCATTATCTGTATTGGCATTTACATCGTAATTAAATGCTAAAGGATCTATACATCCTTCAATAACTGGAATACAACCTACACTTGTATTTGCTGTTATATCATAATTAAATGCTGATGTATCTGTACAACCATATACAAATGGAATACAATTACCGTCATCAGTATTAGCAGCTGCATTATAATTAAATTGTGTAATGTCCATGCAACCATTAATAACTGGTATACATGATGATTGATCATTTGAATTTGCTGATGGATTAAAGTTAAATGCTGTAGTATCCATACACCCAATTACTTCTGCAATACATCCTCCATCATCTACATTTGCAGTTGGATCATAATTAAATGCTAAATCATTTGTACATCCTAACACTATTGGTATACATGTACTAGGCATATTAGCTAATGGATCATAATTAAATGCTAATGCATCCATACAACCAATTATACCATCTGTACAGTAGTCACCACATTCAGGTACATTATTATACTTGAACGGAAATTTCTTTATAGGATCTAACCAAGCATTTGTTCCTCCTGATAATGTAGTATCTCCTTCAGGTCCTATTAAATAGAATCCATTTTGATCTGCTGTTGATGATGAATTACCTGGAGCAAAGAACATTATATCTACTGGACTTAATGCACTTAAACTAATTGTAAATGTTTGTTGTCCGCCATCATATGGTCCCATCATAAATGGACCGAATGTTGTAGTATCTTGTAATACTCCTAACCATGCTCCAAACCAACCATCTTGAGCTGCATCTGTAATTACTAATGTATAATCACAAGTTGGAATTATATCCATTGTGTTTGCTGATGAATTATAATCTGGTGAAGTAGGATCTATACAACCTAATACTACTGGTGTTAAACAAGTACTATCATCTTGTGTTGCTTGAGGATTGTATTCTGTAAATCCGGGAGTTGTACATCCTAAGATGGCATTAACAGTACATGGAGCAACAGTATATAGTACTGACGTATCCGTTCCAAAATTAGCATTAGGAGATTGTATTGATAATATAGTATCACCACAAAGAGTTTGTACTAAAGCACTACCATCTACTCCTCCGTAACATGAACCACAAAGCCCATCACCAAAATTATCCATTAATGTAAATTCTACAACAGTACCATTAGGTACACATACTTCAGTTATAACTGTTTCACCTTCTCCTGAATATAATGAAGACACAGCTAATATATTACCTGTTGTGTCTGCTAATTCCCAACTAGTTTCACCAAAATAAGTATCCGTCATTATTGTCACTACTATGTTGGATTCTCCAGCTGCGCAATTTGCAGGTGGAGCTTGACATGAACTATCATCTGAATTGGCCCATGGATTATAATTTAATGCAGTTGGATCTGTACAACCAGGTATACAATCAGGAGTTGTAATTACTAAAGTGTCTGTATAAGTTGAATCGGTTAACATACCTACAAAATAGTATGTCATGTTAGGTTGCTGGTTTTGGTAAATTAATGCTGTATTTGACCAATTAGAAGGATAAGGATACCATTGTGATCCTAAATTATAAAGATCTGTTGATCTAGTATATGAAGCCATTCTACAATTAGGATTCGGCATATTAGACCAATTATATTTAACTGTGGCAGTAGCTCCTGTACAATAAGTTTCTACATAGAAAGTATCTAAACCATTACATGGTGGATAGATGCAAGAACCATCATCAGTTGTTGCAGTATTATCATAGTTAGTTGCTATTGAATCTGTACACCCTGATAATGGTGGTGCACATGGTTGTATATTGACTAATGTATCTAATTGAAAGAACATCATCCATAAAGGATCATAGTTTAATATTTGACCTTGGCAATCATTTTGCATCTTAAACCAAGCTGGATTGTTTGAATTCCAACCATCACCATAAGAATCATTTAATGTAATAACATAATTACCTGAGTTAATGCTAATTGTAGTATCTAAATATTGATATGCAATTGTTGGTTGATGAAAAATTGCTGTATCGCCATTAACAGTATCTTCAACCATAAACCAATTGGACTCTTGTGGAGCCCAACTATCATATTGTACTTTGAATTGTACCCAACTATCTTGCGCTAATAACATTGTTGGCAATAAAGCCAGTAATAATATAAACTTCTTCATATAGATGTCTCCTAATAGATTTAGTTTTTACAACAACCGGTGTTTCCACCTTTACATAATTTACAACCACATGTAGTTAGATATGCCCAACCTAATGCTCCTGCTAATATTATAGTTCCCCATACAAAACTTACACCAAATGAGCATCCAGCTCCTACTGCTAATATGTATCCACCATAACATTTACAGTGACATAATATTAAATCATACATTGATTTATTTTCTTTATACTCTGCTACTAACTTTTCATCTAACTCAGTACTATCAAGTACTTTCTTTACTACTTTCTTTACTACTTTTTTTGCTGTTTTCTTTGCCATTTTAATGTCCTTTAAATTAATTAATCTTTATCTGGATGATATTCCAGAGTAACTTTCTTTACTGCTTTTCCTTTTGATGTACCATCAGCTATTAACCCAATTGGTACTATATTATCAGGAGTAGTATACCAATATTGAACTTCGTATCCTTTACCATCAGTCCATTTTACTATTAATCCTCTATCTGCTCCTCCTGGCTCTACCTCGGCTTTAAGTACTATTTCTTTTTTTGGTGGTAATACCATATCAATAGCTTTTTTACCTGCTCTTTTTGGTGAATCACTATCATGCCAATCTTTAGGAATTTCTACAAATCCTGATCCTTTAACTAGGTCTGCTAATTTAATTTTTTTATCGGCCATTACATTTTCTCTAATTGATCTGATTGTTTTGTTAATACATCACCAGGTCTATATGATTTAGATTTATCTCCATTAGTTACTGAATATTTAACTTCGCCAGCATTTGGTAAATCTATTACAATTCCTTTAGAACCAAAATGAGGACATCCTGGATCTTTATCATTTACAATATCTCCAGTACCAAATTTATATCCGTCATGATCTTCTGATACATATACATCTTCAATTGGTTTCTTTTTAAGTTCTTTTTCTTTTTCTTTAGCCGCTTTAATTTTAGCATCAGCTGCATCAGCCATTGCATCAATAGCTAACTGTTCTGCATCTGCCTCATCTTGACTAATTTCTGCTAAAGGATTATATTTCATCTTTATCATATTTCTTTCAGATGGTAATTGTCCTAATATACTCTCACTTATTAAATCTTTTAATTTCATATCTTTTCCTCCTGGGTTATAATGATCTGACATTGATGGTCCTGATTTAGCTTCTCCATCTTTCTCATCTTCATCTTTTGGATCTTCTTCATCCTCTGGTTCTTTTTGTGCTGGAGCTTCATCTCCACTATGTAAAGTTTCCATTCCTTTATTGTATGTTGCTATATCTATTTTATTACCGTTAACTTGTAAAAATTCAACTTCTGGATATGAAAATTGTACCATCTCACCATGTTCATCCATTCCAAATCCTATTAATGCATCCTCTATATCATCTGCATCTGTAAGTGTTAAAAATCTACCAGAAGTATATACCTTAATTGGTATTCCTGTTAATACAAATTGTCCTATTATTACGTTATTAAATACTTTTGGTGCTGGCATATTATTTCCCTTTCTTTATATTTGCAATCTTCTGGAAATGTTCTTTAAGAGTAACTCCTTCACCAAATGGTTCAGATACATTTATCATTCCTTTTGCTAACGCCTTTAATTTATTTTCTGGATCACCACCTACGTCTGATTGAGGCATTGACTTTCTACCAGGCGCGCCTGTTGCATATTTTCTTTTAATCATAAGTTCTAGATTAGTAAAGATTGCAGTTGCAATATCTCCTGGGTTCGTAAGTTCTATTTTCTTTCTTCCTGCATATACAGGTGAATTATCCATCCAAACCTTTTCAACATTTGTTCCTAAGTTGTCTTGTACCTTTTGTTGAATTATAGATAAATCAACTCCTTTCAATAAATTCTCACCTTTTGGATCTGCTGCTGGAACTTTGCCTAACTCTGCTGCAATTGCACCATGAACTACTTTTAACATATCTGTATGAGTGAATCCCGGTTTCTCTGCTATATCCAAAGCTTCAAGCTTTGCAAATGGATTAGCTGCAAATACCTGACTCCATCTATGATGTCCATCAATAATATATTGTCCTGCATATGTTACAATTGGACCGCCTACATCAGCATTTCCTTTAAGGAAAGAATCTAATGAACCATACTGATCAGTTAATAGATTCATAACACTTTGATCAAAGCCAATTTCATTTTGAGTTGGTAACAACTTCATTACTTGAATTGTAGTAGATGTATATGGAAATTTATCATCATTAGGATCACCATCTTTATCACCTGCATTTAATAATGCTTGTACTTTTGGGTCACTAATTACATTGGACAACTTTTTTCTTCCAATTGCAACCGATCCTCCTTTTTGTGAATCGCCGTAAACTTTTTCTAATTCATCAGACGGTGCTTCTGTGAGTAGTGATTTTAATTTTAACATGTTGTTTTCCCTTGTTTATTTATTTTAATATAAATATGCAGATGGATACTATTTCCAGAGAATTTGTACCAGAACTAATGTACAAGCTAATACTAATGATATTGCAGTCTTAGCATTTATCCCTTCTCCCATATAATAATTGGTTAGAATTGTAAATGTTAACATTCCACATGCAAATCCTATAAATCTACCTGGCCATAACTGACCATCGAAATGTTCTACTACAAACTTAGTTCCCCATATAAACCCATATGATATTGGTATTGAAAATATCAATGCCATATAACCTGGATTATTCTTTGCCCAAGGCCAAACAAATTGTCCATTTGTCTGATACCATATAAGCGCCTGTCCTACTGTATATAATAATATACCTGCTACTAATTTACTCATAACTTTTATTTTTTATTAATCTTATTCCAATCCACCAAAGGTCTATTCTTATAAACCAAATTCCTTTATGCTTTCCAAACCCAAACCGTAACATACGATTTTCTTTATCTAAATTTATTTTACTAAACATTTCTACCATTTTCAAATACATGCTTCACCGTCGGAAATCTTAAACTAATTCCTCCATCTTGATTCTTTGTTTCTTCAAAGTATTGAACGGTAATTGTTTTGCCAATTAATTGTTCTGGATGAGCTTCATATCTAATTCTTTGCTCTTGGTTCCAACCAGATCCAACTGCTACTTCATTTCCTTTATGAGTAATATATGCCTGAGCTAACATTGGCATTTGTACTTCTTTACCATCTCTAATAACCCTATGAGTATCAAAGTCTACACTTTCTACTACATACTCTGCATCAAAGAACTTCTTACACTTCAATAAGTTTTTAGTTCTCTTACCTTGATAACCAACATTCTTTCTTAACATGATACCTTCATATCCGGCCTTATCAGCTTCTGCAATCATATCATTTAGGTGTTCTACATCTTTAACATATACTTGATCAAGTACACTTAATGTATCATAATATCCATTATGATGAATTTCACCTTTAAGTTCTTTTATTCTTTCAGATAATTTCATATCACTTTCCTTAGCATCAAATTCTTTTAATGACAAGTAATCAAATATAACATATCTTGGATTCTCAATAGTATGGTTCTTTCTTTTGATTTGTTTCATTACACCTTGGAAGTCTTCATTACCATTTTCATCCATCAAACATATCTCTCCATCTAATACAAAATCTCCTGACATTAATGATACATCATCTAATACCTTTTGTATGGTTGTAAATTCATTTCCTTGTCTAGAATAAGCAATTACCATATCTCCTTCCTTTCTAATGATACATCTTACACCATCTAATTTTCTAGATGATAACCACCTTTCATTTTCAAAGTCACAAAATTTCTCTTCATATTTAGTTGCTAAGGCAACATCAAAGGTTGGAATTAATCCTGGTATAACTTTATTGATAACTGAATCGGATGCTCTAAGTTCTAGGTTCCTATCTATAATAGAGAAGATCAAATCTTTATATTCTTTATGTTCTCCAACATATCCATTTACCATTGCAATTGCATCATGTCCAGTATATGTTCTATTATTAAGATCATCAAATAAATCAAATATATCATCATAATTAGAATTCATATCACATATAGCTGCATTCTTTTTACAATTCTTTGAAGTAAGATAATACTTCTTATATGGATCATATGTATAATTTAACGCGGTTGTAATGAACTTATTATCTTTAACTGAACCAATAATAACCTTTTTCTCTAATAGAGAAGAAGTGGATTTCATATTGTTAACAAATTCTTGGAGTTCTTTTAGCTTTTCTTTCATCTTATATTAATTTTTAATTATATATAAAGATAAGGAAAATATCTCGTACTACCAAATCTTTTGGCAGCTTTTTTACAGAAAAGTTTCAATTTTCTTTAAGATATCATTAGGTATTTTTTGGTCTTGTTTGCCTATTTCAGAATTTGAATCTGGTATATCTTCTGCCATAACAACATCACCAGACATTTCCCATGGACCCCAAGTTCCATCCTCTGACATAAACCTTGCTGCTTCTTCTGGAGTATAATATTTACATTCTTCTGGATTGATTCTTCCTAACGCATAATAAACTTTTGTTGGTACTTCTAATTTTCTTCCGTTGGAATGATCCATAACAGTATTCCTAGATTCAACCCAACAATGACCATACCGCATACCTTCTAATGCACCTTGACCATTTACCATACCATGTACTAGTTTATGGTCTTTATCACCAAAGAAATTCATTATAAGTCTTCCTCCGGCTTGATAACAGTCGCCTAACTTACCTTCTAATAATATTTGTTTTAATTTTATCATAAATCCAGGTCCTCTATATTTGGGTCTTCTTCAACGTATCGGTCTGGATCTAAATCCTTTGCAAATTTTTTATCTACAAATTGTTCTTGTCCTACCGGATCATATATATTACCTTTTTTATCTACCAACCAATAATGTGGAATATATTTCCAGGATTCTGAATACTTACTGTTTTCAATCCAAACCCGTCTTTCTTTAGCACTATTAAAGTTACCACCATCTTCTAAAAATTCTATTTTCATTTCTTGAGTAAAATCTTTTTTACCTGATACTACTCTATCTGCTCTAAAATATCCTTGTGTTTTGTTTGGAAATGGACTATCTAATTCTATACCATATTCTTTTTTTGCAAACATCATAATATCTAATGCGGCTGGTCCACAATTATCTCGTCTACAATAATATGCGTGCATATTTGTTCCGGTCCAATTTTTATCATCAGCCTTTGTCTTTTCTCTCCAAGCATCTAGTACCTCTTCAGGTTTTGGAGTCATCGATTCTAATATGTCTTTTAATTTTATCGCCATGGTAACATTGTCATTCCAATTTTATTTAATATGAATTCCATTATAATTACAAATGATATTCCACCTACTATCTGCCATACCCAAAACTTCCAACCTGTCAATCCTTCTTGCCATTTACGGAATCTGCTTTTCTTTGCCCACTCATACAATCCTAATTTAGAATTAATCTTATCTGCCCACCAACTCATATCAAATATGTTTCCTAACATCTTATAGAATTTTAACATTATTCCCACTTCCTATTATATTTGTCCCTCTGGTCGACCATAACATATTCAACTGTATCGTGTTCACCACAATGAGGACATCTCAATTTTTCAATATGCTCTGCTTCATTGATTTTCCATTCACCTCCACATTTCTTATTACTACATTTATAAATATACGTGTGTCGTATAAATACCTTGTGCCCCATTAGATATACTCTCGCCAATTCTTTTCTGCATTAGATGCTTCTTTTTCAAATGGATTATTTTCATATCCTCCTTCTCTATATTCTTTCCATTTTGATGGGTCTTGTAATGAATGAGTATATTCATGTAACAGAGCTTTAATAATATGTTCTTCACTATGCATATTTGGATAATAGATAAATATCTTATTTTCTTCATCATCATATTGTGCTTCTGAACTATGACTTTCTTCTCCTGTTGCTCCTGGAATTCCACTTAGTCTTGCATATATATCTGTATGTAATTCTACTACCGGGACAGTATTTCCAAATATACTTTTTCCTAAGTCATTTACTATGCTAGGATATACCCTATCTATTATATCTTTTATTACATTCTTAGACATTCCTTCTGATAATATAGCGTTTATTTTAGAACTTTTTATATTAGAAAAGTTTATTTTACTAGTTGGTAATACCCTTTCTTTAATCAATTTTGTTATTGACTGTACATCAGGATATCGTTTTAACATATTTCTTACGGCTGCTATATTCTTATTTGAGTCGTCCATAAAATATACTGTATCGTAACCTTTAAGTATTTGTTGTTCTATCCAATCAGCTTTTAATTTTGGGTCTGCACTTCCTATAGGAACTACATATGCATCTATACCTACAGTCTTTAAAAAACTAGTTACTGGAGCTCCCAATCTTCTTGCAGTTAATATAGTTACCTTCCTAGTTCCTCTTGAAGCTCTCTTTGCTTTATCTATCTGCCTTCTTAATAAATCTGCATTCAATTTAATTAATCTTGGATTTCGTAAAGGTCGATCAAAATCTTTGAAGTCAAATTCTTCTCCTGGTTTTTGTTTGTATACTGCAAATTGTGCAGGATCTAACTTTTTTGTAACTCTTCCTGCCCGCGTGACATATATCCATGCATCTGATTTTGCTATTGTGTCATCAAAATCAAATACTGATAAAACTTTACGTTCTACTAAATACATATCTTTTAGAGTTAGCATCCTACTTCATCAAGATCTTTAGATTCTAATAATGTATATGAAAATGAATTACCATGTATTTCTCTAGCTGCTTGGCAGATATCTAAAAATTCATGCCAATCATCATTATCAGCAATTACCTGACATCCTGCAGACCATTTATCTACTCTTGTAGATTTATTTCCTGCCCGACCAGTTGCTCTATGAATATTAATTCCAAATAATCCTGTATCTGTTTTTGATTCATCTAAGTCATAATTACCATCACGGTCATTATCTCTATAAACAGTTACATCTTTCTTTTGACCTAATGCTAAATATTTTCCTGCATGCAATCTAAGTTTATGTGAACCTCTATATTGGCCTGGCTTTAGTATAGCAGTACCCTTACTTTCTACTATTGGATTATTCATATATGCAGATCCTGGATCTGTTGTACAATCGAATACATGAAATTCCCATTCACCATCTATTTTATATGATATCGTTATTTTATCATCAAAGGCATTTGTAACTCTACCTTTTGTTTCATTGTTTCGTATTCCTACGATATTAACATCATATCCTTTGTTACTGTTATCTTCAAACCATTTGTAGCCTTTATCTTTTACGGCATTTTCAATTTGATTAAGATTTAATTCATCTAACATTTGTTTTTCTCCTTTACTGTTGGTTGTTATTTAATATAAATATAAGGAAATAAGTAAATTACTGAGTTCTGACTTGTAGCTTTTTTATCTGATCTAAAAATTCTTCTACTGTATACTTCTTTCCTGTATCATCTAGTAGAATAATATGTTCTAACACGTCAGGAGCTTCTTTAATTATCTTTTGTAAACTTTCAAAACCCGTTCCTGCCCAGAAAACTTTGAAAGAGCTTTCTCCTAATAAATATCTCTCATTTATTAGATCCTGTTGTTTATATCCTAATGGTAATATAAAGTATTGCATTATATAATTGATCTACCTTTAAGATCTTCCCAATCTCTTTCTTTTCTTACTGTTAAATTTGTAGACCATACACCTACTAATGTATTTGGATGAATTCCTAATTCTTCTGCGAACCCAATCATTGCTCTTACATCTTTAGGAAAACATGAGCCACCAAAACCATTTTTACCATCAGGTCCAGGAACACTTAAATGACTATGTCCAATTCTACCATCTCTAACAAATCCATCTACTGCTGTATCCCAATCTACTCCACATTTATCTGATATTAGCTTCATTTCATTTAAGAAAGAAATTTTGGTTGCAAAGAAACAGTTATTCATATATTTTATCATTTCAGCTGTTTCATAATTAGTTTCAATACATGGTGTTGAGTCTCCAAATCTCCATTGATATAATTTTTTAACTTTATTTGTATCTTCTATTTCTCCGCCTAAAACAAATCTAGCTTGATTAATAAAATCAAAGTTCGCAGATCTCTCTGTTAGGAATTCCGGATTAAATACTATTGGTAAATTAAATTTATTTTGTAGTTTTCTTGTTGTTCCAGGTGTTACTGTAGATCGTATTAAGATAATTGGTCCAGCTTCATAAACATCTTTAATCTCTGATAATACTGATTCTAATATACCTAAGTGCATACTACCGTCTGGATTAGATGGTGTAGGAACAGATAAGAATATAAAATCTGATTCATTAACTGTTTCTTTAAGTGTATGAGTTGATTTACTTTTGTCTTTATCATATATTCTAATTTCTGCATCACAGCCAACATTTGGTGAAAACCCGAACTGTACTGCTGATCCAACAAATCCTCTTCCTATTATACCTATCTTCATATTCCTAATTCCGTTTTATATTTGTTAATCCATTTTTGTAAGTCACCATTTGGTTTCCAATCTAAATCTAAATCAATTTTTGCTGTACTAGCCAATGTCTCAAATGGTTCAATAACTTTATTACCATAACTCTTTTCTCCTCCCATCATATCAACTATTTCATTTACTGATACATTATCTCCATTCCCTATATTATACACCTCTCCATTGAATTCCTTTTCTGATGATGCAACTAACATATTTGCATTTACAACATCTCCTACATATGTCATATCTCTTTTTTGATTACCATCATTATTAATAGTACATGGGTTACCTGCTTTTATCTGAGAAGCAAAGATTGGTATGGCTAATCTATATGCACCATCTAATGCCATCCTATCACCATACACATTAAAGTATCTTAAACATACAGTATCAATATCATATAAAGTACTAAATAGTTTACAGTATTGTTCTCCAATTAATTTATGTAATGCATAAGGTGATATTGGATTCAGTTTATGATCTTCACTAGTTGGTACAGATGCATTTCCGTATACAGAACTTGATGAACTGAATATAAATTTAGGAACTCCTGCTTTTACGGCAGCTGCTAATAAATTATGTGTTCCAGTTACATTGACATTATGGTATGGAATTGGTTCTTCAATAGATGGTTGAACTCTTGCTAATGCTGCTAAATGGAATATTGCATCTACACCATCCATAAATACTGCAAGGTCTTCTATAGGCGCTGATGCAATATCTACTTTCCAACAATATGCAGCTGGGTTAACATTTTCTACTTTACCTGTTGAGAAGTCGTCTAATATAGATACTTGTACTCCATCACTAATCAATCTATCTACTATATGAGAACCTATAAAACCGGCTCCTCCTGTTACTATTACTTTTTGCATACTATTAAATCTTTTTCTAATGTTTCTAAACTATTTATTGTTATTTTTAAACTACCTAACTCAAATGAATTTAAAAGAGTATCATTCTTAGTTTGAAGTTCATAAACTAGATCATGTAATGATTCATCTGTAGCTATTATTTCTTGTAACTGAACTAAATATTGATAATCTAGTTTAGAAAGTTTCCTTCCATCCATCTCAACCAATACAGAATTATTTTTATTATTATCATATGGTTGTACTCTTTCACTTAAATCATATAATGTATTTCTTTTTTCATCTTGGAAGTATGCATTTGTTAAATTATTAAAGTCATCTATATAGATGGTGTTACACCATGGTTCAAGTTCTTTTAACAATATATCATTACAATTCTTAATAATGAACCCCAGGTCATACTTAGGTGTAATGATAGGTTTCAAAAATTCATCATGTTTAACCATCTGTCCCCATTTTCTTATAAAATTTCTAGTTGATTTATGGTTTTGAGTCAACCATTCATCTGTTTCTCTATTCTTCATAAAAACATTTCCATCTGGATTTCTTTTAGCTCCATCTGCAAATCTAGATCCTCTACATGTCATATGATATACAAATCCTCTCCATGTTTGAATAAACTTAATTCCATTTAACTGAAATCTATTAAAGATATCTGAATCTTCTTTTGATTGTGGCGCATATAATGGATCATGTCCATTTATCTCTTGAAAATCCTTTTTATAGAATGCCCATGGAGCAAATATACCATCAGTAGTTGGAATTTCATCTCCTTGCATAAATCCGGCTAACCATCTTAATAATTCATCTTCCTTAAACTCTTCAGGCTCTATTCCAAAATCTTCTAATATCTTTTCTGGTCCTGGTGGATGTAATGGTGGTTCTATTCTTGTAAGAGATACTATTGTTTTTTCTTTTATTTCAGACTGGATTGCATCTAATGCTCCTGGACATAAATACATATCAGCATGATATATCATACAAATATCACTTGTGGCTACTTCATTAACTAATCTATCATATAATATAGTATGGCCTAATCTAGTCGGACCTTCATTTCGTATTGCTGCAAAATTAGAATCTTCATTCATCATTTGTTGACACCATTCCCATGTACCATCATTTGAAAAGTCATCTGCTATACAAATTTCTACTTCATGATTACCTTGGTTCTTTCTTATCGAATCATAAGACCATTTAAGATACTTAAGATTATTTCTTCCTGGTTGTATTAAACTTATTTTCATTTTTTCCTTTTTAATGCTACTATAGTTTGTAATGTATCTTGTACAGAATCAATAACATCATAATACTCTGTTATGACTTGGTATGGTGGACGCTTCCAATAATCATGTATAAATACAATTGAATCATCATCTATATAATTAAGTATCTTAAATGCACAATCAGCTCGGGCCCTTCCATCTATTAGTACAAAATCATATATCTTAGTTTTTAATTTATCTACCCAATCTATATATTCATGAAATACAAATCTATTTTTTGGATAGATGCAATAATCTAAATCTGGAATGCTATTAGTTGTTAATTTGGATAACTCATGAATTTCCGTTTCCCATTTATCATAGAAAGCTTTTTTAGCAGTTGGAACTTCTTTTGATATATCTACTAAATTAAAATCTATATTACTAAGGCCGGATTCTTTAATTGTATCCTGTACATTAATGTACCAATCTAAATTATGTTCTATACTTACATAATGATTTACTTCTTTAGAAAATATTAATGTACTTCCACCACAACCCCATTCTAACATTGTAGAGTCTGGCTTCTGTTGTATATACTTTAGTATTAATTCCTTTTCTTTTGGGTCCATCCAAAGATTTATATCTGACATATTATTCTTTATCTAATTTAAACTTACTCTCATGATAATATTCCTTATAATTTTTTCGCGCTTCATTACTACAATATAAATAAAATTCTTCATCTTTCCTAAGCATTTTTGCTATTTGTTTTGCTTTTGTTAAATCTCCTACATCTACTGTACATGCAGGGTGGCATATCATTTGAGTATCCAATCCTTCATACCCAATACATGGAATTCCTAAATATGCACAATTAAGAGCAAATGTTCCTGCTGCATGAGTTCTCATTAAATGAACTCCATATTTTCTTTTACTTAATTCTACTATCCAATTAGTCCAATTCAAATATGATAAATGAGTTAAATTTTCCATTTGCTCTTCACCTTCTATTTTTCTACCCATACTTGGTACTGTTACATCTGTACCAAATTCTTGTGCTACCATATATGAATCAAATCCACCATACCAATGACAGAAATTTCCACCCATCATTACTCCTTCTCGTAGTACATATGTATTACTGATAGTATCTTCTATCATTAGACTTGATAATACTTTACATTCTTTGCCTGTAAGTCCGTGGTAGTACTTTTTATCTATTTCATTATGTACATATAGAAAATCCATATCTTGTAATGTATTATAATACCATATTTGTAGATCTAATGGATAGTCTTGGAAATACCAATGAGGTCCTTCTTGCATTGATGCTACCTGCTTACAATGTTTACGAATTCTTTCAACATTAAATTGAGGATTCTTTTTAGGTATAATACATACTGCTAGATCATATTCACCTTGAATATCACCTCCGTGTATATTATAATGATCTGCTTCAAGTGTGCACATCCAGGCCATTTCAGTTCTCATATTTGGATTATCTCTTGAGACTTTACCTGTCCAATTACCTTCTGTAAAAAATGCTATTTTCATAATTGTCCTAATGTTTTAAATTGTATATCCTGTTGTGATAAATGATCTAGTGATACTCTTAGTTGTTGATAGTTAGTTTCATTCCATACATTATCATTATGGTCACCTGCTATATGTGATTGAAACATTATATTTCCATCATGTATTGATATATCTGTTTCATGTATTCCATCTGCACCAAAAATCATTTTACAATCCCATTGTAAATTATGATTATGTTCGTAATGTACAGCTGCATATTTGAAAATTGGACCTAACCATTTAATTGCCTCTGGATGTGCTAACCAGCCTGGATTCCTCCAACCTACAGGTATATGATCTACATCACTCCATTCTTCCATCATTTGCCAAATTCTAGATTTTGCTTTATCTGCAGTATCTATTTCATAGAACTCACATTCTCCTATATCCTTTCTATCACACATATGATAATGTCCATGTGCCGCTAATTCAAAATATTCTTTTGACTTTAACCAGTCAATCCATTCCTGATGGTCTGAGATAGGAAACTTGTTATGGTAATTAGATGGAATGAATAATGTAAACTTAGCTCCAAACTCTCTATTAAGTTCTTCCAAATAACCCATACAGTCATCACCTTCCATTCCCCACCCTTTCTCTGGATGGATATCATCTATGGATATTGTTATATTAGTTTTGGCTTGCATGATTTTGTTTAGTCTCTATAAAGCCTTCTTTATATAAAGTTGTAATTTCATTTTTACATGCTACACGTTCATTATTAATATTACGAATCAATAATGCCCTACGACCGACTTCCTCAAGTCCTAATTCTTTTTCTTTTCCTCTACGTATATCAGATTCTAAATCCCATATTCTCCCATTAATTACTTTTAGGTTTTCTACCCAAATATTAATACCAATGTATGGTGCTATTGCTGATTTATAATCATCTACTTCTTGAGTAATTTCTAAATCTGTACGTTCTAATTTTAATAATAGAATTGAATATCTATCTGCTATTTCTCCAATTTGCATTTTCATAATTTATTTATCTCTTTTTGATGGTCTTCAAATGTTAAAAACTTATCTTGGTTTACTCTTAATTTACTTAAATTTGACTTGGACATGTTTGATATCAGTTTCCACCAATCACCTTTTCCATGATCACAATCACCACGTGGGTTGTCTTCATCTTTTATATATAATCTCTTTTGTGGATGTCGTCTATTATGTACTCTTAGGATATTTTTAATGACAAATTGTATATATTTATCTCCCATCATAAATTCAGCCATGTCTGCAAAACTAGTATCTTCTCCACATACTAATAATGCATGCGGAATATTAACACCTGCTTTAATTAAATCTGTTGATATAACTAAACATGATCCATCAAATTTTGGTTTGTTCAATATCCTAATATCTAATTCATCTGCCTTATCATTAATCTCATTCATTTGTTCTAATGACATATATGATTTAGGACTCTCAGGTGCATTAAGATTCCATTCTTTTGTATCAATGAATGGCTTATCTGTCATATCAACATGTTCTAAAGGTTTCCAATCAGCTCCCCACATCTTTCTATACGCAAATGTTACAACATATCTGTTTATCTTATTTGATCTTGCATGATCATCGATCATTTCAATTGATGAAAATGTTTCTTTTGGCCATAGACTATCCGTCTCTCCCCATAATACAAAATCACATTCATCACAGTAATTATAATTCAAATCTCTTCTGTATGCTGCGATATTATAAATCTTATCATCATTAGTTTTAATATCTAAATCAACTGGACATCCTATATCTGATAATCGTTTTATTTGTTTATTGAATCTAGATTCTAATTCTTCTATAGTTATTTTTTCTGTATCTATTCTTTCAAAAAATTCTGATTTATTAAAACAGAAATGGAATGTAACATTTTCTTTATTCTTAACTATCTCTAATGCCTGAATACAACTATCTATATATTCTGATACCATCTCTATTTCATAGAACTGCACCAATACTCCTATTGTATATTTATTTTTTATATCTATCATAATTTATTTCCTTAAAAACATTATTGACTCTGCTTGAGTTGTTTTATATGTGTTAATTATATTCTTATTATGTCCGGTTTTCACTAACCGTTCATTTAATTCATCTATAAATAGTTCATGGATGTCTTCTATAATATAAATTCCTCCTTCCTTTAATTTTGGCCAGAAATTCTCAATAGTTGGTTGCCATGCATTTGGTCTATGACATCCATCATCAATTATAAAATCAAAGTCTGGATATGAATGTATACGTTTATCCCAGGTATCTATTTCATCAGATGCTCCTTGACAGACTAACTTTAGATTTTTGTTTGCAAATGCTCCTAATTTCTCTAATTCAGGCTTCATTAATTCAAATTCCTTTATTGATAAATCAACTCCATATAGTTCTCCATTAACAAAATAATCTGAGAACGTTGCTAATTTACGTCCTTGGAATACTCCAATTTCTAATAATCTAATATTAGATGTTCTCCAAGCCTGAAAGTACTTATCATATAATGTTGTATAACCATGTTGATTCATATCACCTCCTGAATTAGTAAATCCAGTACCCCTATTAAGAGCTGATTTGTACTTATAATGACTGCTAATTTCTGTTAATGTTTTCATATAATTCTTTATAAGTTTTTTCCATCCAATTGTATGTCGATGAATCTCCTCCAGGTATTGCATTGAATTGATATATTCCAGGTATCTTTATATACCTCATGTCATCCGATAACAATCCATGTCGTGGCAAATCCACCATACAATAAATATATGGTAATTGTTTACATTCAATTTGCTTCATATGAACATAATGATTTAATAATGGTTGGTCTGTTCCTACACCATATTTTTGTTGTACTGCATTAATCTTATCTTTATTTTTCCAGAAAAATTCCATGAAGTCCTTAAAGAATTCTTTATGTTGTTTATTGATAATTAAAAATCCTGAATTGAAATATGACCATATATCAAACTTATTGAATTCATCAAACTCGTGAGCATAATTTTCCATGCTTCTGATAGTCCAATCATAATCGCCATCACAATGAGTTACATATAATTTATCATCTGTTAGTTCAAAAAAGTTAGGACAATCTGGATGTATTATACTATCTACATCTGTTATACAAACTTTATCGTATTCAATACCAGACTGTTCCAATAATTCTAAAGCATAATATCTAGAAAAATTGACTTTCATTTCATCTGGTTGAGCTATTAACTCATCAAGTATGAATAATTCTACATTGTTCTTCTTACACCAATGTCTATAACTATCTATTCCATATCTATAAGGTGCCGACCTAGATTCTTTACCAGGCACTGTTATTGCAACTAGAAATAATACGTTCTTTTTCATTAATACTTGTCTTTATATTGTGTCCATGTCTGTTCCATAAGCCTTTTACGATCTTCTACAGGAAATCCAGTAAAGTGCCATACATTAGCATATTTTACAAAATATGGATCTGTATCTATATTGAGTTGCCAATTATGAGTAAACATATTTCTTCTATGTATAGATAAAAGATTCCAGGCTGGTGTTAGGAATTTCTTTTTTACATTATTTTTTACTAGTATGTAATTTAATATTGTCTGTTCACGGCCACCTCCTTTATTCCAATTATCAAGCTCTTCTTGATTATCTAGATATAAATCTAAAACTTGCTTAAACACATCTAGATATTTATTATGAAAGAATAATACTCCTGCGTTCATATATTTCATTAAATCAATTTCTGTTCCTGGAAAGAACTTTTTATATTGTGATATACTATTCATCAACCAAGAGAAATCTGCAATATCATTTACTCCACAAAACTCATCTTCAAATGTTTCGAATATATTTGGTGCGTTCCATTTGACCATAGTATCTGAATCTACTACTCCAATTTTCTCATACTCTTTTCCTATTTCATATATAAGTTCTTTATTCCAAATTGGTCTACCAAATCTACTATCATGGTCTGTATTAACTATTATATCAATATCATATTTTTTACACCATGCTGTCCATGATGCAATACAATATTTAGAATAATCGCTACATTTGTTTTCTGAAGTATTATGATCAATAGATACTATATATATTAGATTCTTTTTCATATTTTATCTAGATCCGGTGTATAATCAACATCTAATTTTTCTCCTATATAATAAAATCCAGTCTTATTATTATATAATAACCCGTTAAGAAATTGATGTTCAGAGGCCTTTGCCATTATCAAGTAATGTGATGTCTTAAAACATTTTGGATAATCTTGTCTTCTATAGAAATCATGACTATTAATAATAGACGAATAAATTCCTTCTTCATGTAGACAAAGATATGGATGAGTTTTTACATCTTCTTTACATAATGCAGATGTTAAATTATGTTTATAATAAAATTCTTTAAATTTTAATATCTCATCTAATGTTCTTCCTGGGTATGTTGGGTATAATGTTAGTATGTCTGCGGCAGGATCTAGTTCTAAATCTTGTATTACATTTAGAATTACTGATCTCATACTAGCAGTATCTGAAGAATACTTGGTTGGTCGGTCATGGACTGTTATACCATATCGTTCTCCATATTTTTGTAAGATTGGATCATCGCTTGATAAAATTACATTATCTAATAAGTTAAATTTATCAAGTTTTCTTAATAATTGAGGTACTAATTTACGATTCTTAAATGGTGCGCCTTTAGAGCCTAATCTTGCTGGTATTAATATATATTGCATTACATTTCTAATATTTTTTCAATCTCATCATTATCTATATGTTCCCTTGCTTGTAAGAACTCTTCCATACTCATTGATCCAAAATTAACTGGATTCCCATCTCTATCATTTAGTATCTTTGTTGCATCATCTAATTCTAATACATACCTATGGAAGTTATCATCACATATAGGATTACCAAATTTATCATGACTTAAACCAAAATGTTTTTCCAAGTTAGGTCGTACCACTCTCCACATTTCTGTACCTGGATATGCTGTAGCTGTAAACATTCTTCTATTTACTCCGTCTCTAAGTCTTTCATAATCTGGTGATCCAGGCTCATGTCCATCTGTCCAGAATTGTTGTTGCCAAATTATAAATGCAACACTAGTTTTTAAGTGTTCTAATTCTTCTCCTGGATATGCCATTATCCAAGTACAATTAGCATGTATTCCTGCTTTAGCGCAATTTCTAATAGCAGTCATCATTGTTTTAGGAAAATTATATATTTTACCGTTTACCTCTGTAGGTACTAGTCCGTTTCTTAATATGAACCCACCTTTTTGCATTAAAGTAAGAACATGATCAGATGCAGATTCTGCTCCAAATCCTATATAGATGCAACCCGCGGCCGCCATTGAAAATGCTCTGTCGTCAGCTTCATCCATCCTTGTATGGGTTCCCCATTTTACATGATCTATACCATACTCCTTAAACACTGGAACCATGTTTAATATTCTTTTTTTCTGTACAGCAAAATTATCATCTGGAAATGCTATGAAATCTAAATTATACTTATCAACATATTCTCTGATTTGAATAGCTATAGCTTCTGTGCTCCTTACTCCGTAATTTCTTTCTCCTGTTGAACCTCTATAACAAAACGCACAGGAATAAGGACAGCCTCTACTACTAACAGTTGATAAACTTCGTTTCATAGTAAATGGAGTTGCTGAACTATTATTTGCAGCTGTACCCCATATTGATGCATTAATATAATCTTCTAATACATTATGGCCATATGGATCACATTCTAATAAATCATATGCTGGGTTTGGGATATCATCTAAGTTTGCAGGCCTACTTCCTTCATATACACATCTATTCTTTCCTTCAATTTCTCCAACAAAAAAAGGACTTAATTTACCAGAAGAAATAGCCTTAGGCCATCCTAATTCTTTAATTAGTTTCCCGTCCTTACATATATCAAATATGATTCCATCACCTTCAGATCTTGCTATTGCGTCAAGTCCTGGAATCCATGTAAATAAACCTCTTTTAATTTCTGTTGCTAATCCATTTCCAGATACTAAAAAACAATCTGGTTGTAACTTTTTTATTATCTTTGCTGTATCTTCTTGCCATTGCAAAGTTGTTATTTTTCCAGAGAATGCAAATATATCTTGTTCACCAACATTATCTAAATGTTTTGCAATTAAATCTTCGGCCTCTTTAAGAGTTAAATGTCTACCATTCGATAAATTTCGATCGGCTGCAAGGTCATCTTTTATTCTATATGCATTTAAGTCTATAACATGAGGTTCTCCACCATACTTCCTAATTATAGCAGATAAGATACATGGACCTTCTGGAGGGAAATTAGGTGTCGCAGATTCTCTTAAAGGCATATTAACAAATGTAATTTTGATGTCTTTTAACTCGTCATATGAAATATCAGTAAATTGTATATGTTTTTTCATTTTAATGCTTTTTTACATTTATAATATCCTTGGTCTTTCGTTTCGCCATCTGTAAATGTTGTTTCGATAAAATACGAGTCTTGAATTTCGAACCCAGTTTTATTTAATAATTCTGTAAAGTCTTTGTTTGAATATTCTAAACTATGAAATTTATTACTAGGATTGTAATTAGTTTCTGGTACTATTGGTGTTGTAATTACAAAGTCTCCATCTTTTTTTAATAATGTATTTAATGTTGTTAAGAATTCAATTCCTTTATTAGATGGCATATGTTCTATTGTCTCTATAGATAAAATTACATTAAATTGTTGATCTTTAATAGTTGAAAGGTCGTTTACAAATGTACAATCAGGTGTTTTATATATTTTTTGTGCATACTTGATAGCATCTTTATTTATATCATATCCAATAACATGCTTTGTAAAGTTTGAAAGTAAATTTGTACCATACCCACAACCACAAGCACAATCTAACCATAACTCATTCGGGCCTAATTTCTTTAAAATTTTTATACATTCAGAATATCGTTCAAAGTGTCTTAAAGATGGATCAAAATCCATTTCAAATTTCTTTGGAAAAAAGGTTTCAATAGCTTTCATATCTATATTATTTTATTAAGTCGATTTTTATTTTTCTATCATCCAACTCTAATTTATTAATCTTTGGGTTTTGATATATAGAATCACCTGGTATATGAGTTGTAGAGACTTCTTCTACTACACATCCTCCTTTGCTACTAAATGAATGATCAACTTTAGTATTAATTAATTTTGGTGCACCTAATTTAAGATCAATTACTCTCCCATTTAATACTAATTCACAATCACCATATAGTAATTCAAATGATTCTTCTTTGATCATATGCCGATGAGTAGGATGAGATTGGCCTGGTAACATTACTATAATCTTTTTACAATATCGTCTATTAATTTTAGATATAATAACAGCTCCAATATTAATAAACTCATCTAATCCATAATGACATGAAATATCAACATCATCCTTTTCTGTTATTGTTACATTTGCTGCATGTAATATATCACTAACTTGAGATTTTATTTTATGAATAATAGATTGCTTCTTAACATCTACTATGTCAGAATATTTTAATCCTTCGTTAGATTTCAAATCTCGAGTTAACTCTGATCCAATAATATCATAATACGATGATGCATTTAACATACCTTCTTGCACCGGCATTGCGTAATAAATATCATTATCAGTTATGGTATGTCCTTTATAAATATCATTTCTTAAATATACTCCCCTCTTAAGAGCAACTAAAGCTTTCTTTTCATTTTTAGATTTTCCTTGTGATGCTTGGAATAATTGATCTACTTCTTTTATAACCGTTTCCATTTGGTCTGGTGTTAATGAATAATCATTTAATGCAATATCATTAGTTTTTACTCCTATATGCTTTTCAATGATTGTACATCCCATTGCAATTGCATATGGCGTCATTGATTTTTCTAATGGAGATTCATGAGTAGAAAATCCAATTTCTATATCAGGAAATTCTCGTTTCATATCTTTAATTCTATCTAAATTTGAAACGTTTATTGGAGTTGGATATTCTCCTACACAATGCATGAAAGCAAAATCTCTTCCCTTTTTCTTAAATAAATTATAAACACGTCTTACTGTATTTAACTCGACGCCAGCCGTTGAAATTATTATTTTTTTATTAATATTCGATAATTCTTCTAGTAATGGCCAATCATCAACAGAACAACTTGCTACTTTTAGAACATCAATATTCAATTCATTTGTTAATGGGATTGACTCATTATCGAACGGAGTAGTAATAGCTAATAATCCTTTAGATTTAATATAATCTACAATTTCCTTGAACTCAGATTTATCTAATCGAGTTTCATTAAATCGTTTAACATATTTCAGGTCACTACGAGTCTGATATTCTGGATGTATAAATGTATCTAGGTTACGGAATTGTAACTTAATACCAGCTGTTAGATTATTATCCTTAGATAATATAGCAAATTCATCTACTATTTTTTTTGCGTGATCAACACTTCCCATATGGTTATTAGCCATTTCAAATATATATAACATAATTCTTTTTTTTATTTATATAAATATAACAAATTTTTCTCGGATATCCTAGTACTAATAACTCTTTATTCTTCCAATTGATTCTAAATATGCAATGGATTGTTCTTCAGCTGCAAAATTATGTAGTTCCAGTCCGGGTGAATATACCTGTTCAAAATAATGTAAATTTTGGGTGGTATCTGCATTTTTATAAAAATCAAAACCAAATATATTAACTGATTTAAAGAATGATAAGAATAAATGTATTCCAAAAAATCCTGCACTAGGTTCAGTAGCTGATAAATTTTCTAGTATTGTTTTCTGAACTGATGGTTGTACTATACTTATTTTATTTGATCCATTAATGTTATTAATTAAACCACCAACTAAATATCTAGATGATAAGTTCATATCAGATTTTAATATAAAATGTTCATCTTTAAGTGTTGGTATAAAATTAGAATCAAAACTTGTTAACTGATTACATTCTTTATATCCAAAAACTTTTGCTGATATTACTCTGAAGTTTGTTTTTGTGCCGACCTGTATTTCATATCCTTTTGTCTGGCTATGATTGAATCGTACTATTATATCATGTGCATCAATAAAATTACCATATTGATTTTCTAACACGGTTGGAGCATTTCCAACTATTGCACAGGTTTTGTCAGAAAAATTATAATTAAATTTATCATCAATTATATTATTTGATAATAATAATATTTCATCTAAACTATAATCATCTTTATTTACGCCAAACTCTTTATCAAAATATGAACTTCCAATGGAATGTTCATGTTTAATCATATCCTGATAGTCATGTTTTGAAATGAATATATCTTCTTTAAGCTTCATAAAGATCTTCTATTTGTAATGGACCATCATTGATATGCATATTAAATAAAGCTTTTTGTATAGTATTATCATACTTATCTATTACAGATTGAAACTCATTTCTTAAATTTTTATTTCTATAACCCCAGCCCCATCCATATTTTTTCCTCCAGTTCATTTGATGATCTTGAGAATTAGTATCACCAAAATAATGAGGGTTATATGTCTGTGAGTCTGGTACTCCTGCTGCATGTTTTAAGCTTATATGATGTTTAACTATTAAATCCGTGAAACCTATATTACAAATATTATTAAACATAAATTGGTGTGCGACATCATCACCCCAGAGGTTCAAATTATAATCTGTATCGATATTGATACATGTCTTAAATAGATTAATATTAATACCAGTTGCTATATAATTTGTTGATTCGACTACACAATAATCTTTCTTTAAATAACTATCTGGTACATTTTGATACCAACTTGAATATGGAGGTTCAAGTATACCTTTAATTAAATTTCCTCTTCCTAATCTATTAGATGTATCTACATCATTGAATCCAAACATTCCAACGACTTGTTTGAAATTTTCATGTTCTATAAGTTTGTCATCTAATTTTTTCCAAAAGTCTTCAGTTACAGGATATGCATCATGCTGGAACACTATTAGCCAATCAATATCTGTATCAGTATTATCTAGAAATTTAATAGCTTCATCTACACAGTTCTGCATTGGTAATGTATCTCGATCGGTTTCTATATTTGTAATATTAAATTTTTTACAAATCTCTTTACCATATTTCACTTGTTCATCTGTAGATTGTACATCTATATTTAAGAATAAAACATCTTCTACAGATTTTACATCTACCTTTTTATAGAATAATTCCTCGAATAAGATATAATTATTTCTACTTGCAAATAAAACGGCATACTTCTTTTTATATTTCATATTATTACTTAATTTTATTTATACTATAAACTTCTAACCAATGATCACACATTTCATGCATCATAGATTCAAATGTATATTCTGGTTTCCATCCTAGTTCTGTTTTTATTTTAGTCGGATCTCCTTTAAGGTATGGTAACTCCTCTGGTCTTAAGAACTTTGGGTTTTGAGTGACATATTCTTTATAATCTAGTCCTAGATACTTAAATACTAAATCACACATTTCTCTAACCGAATGAGTTTTTCCTGTAGCTACTACCCAATCACCTGGTTCATCTTGTTGCATCATTAAGTGCATTGCTCTAACATAATCTTTAGAATGGCCCCAATCTCTATATGAATCTATATTACCTAGTTCAAGTTTGTCTTGAAGACCTAACTTGATTCTTACAGCTGCCTTAACTACTTTATTAGTTACAAAATTACTTCCCCTCCTAGGCGACTCATGATTAAATAAAATTCCATTAACTGCATGTAGTTTATAAGCTCTTCTATAATTTCTTACTATATTATACCCAAATACTTTTGAACAACCATATGGTGATACTGGATTCATTGGTGTTGTTTCTTTCTGGGAGTTATTTGATTCTATTGATAACCCAAACATTTCAGATGAACTTGCTTGATAAAATTTTGCTTTTGGGCATGCTCTTCTATATGCTTCTAATACATTGAGTACACCCATTGCATTTGTTTGAACTGTAAATTGTGGAATATCAAAACTAATTCTTACATGGCTTTGGGCTGCTATGTTATATATCTCATCAGGTTGTATTTTATCTAATAACCTTTCTATACCACCTTGATCTAATAAGTCGCCATAATATGTATGAACCATATCTTCCAAATGGGATATTCTACTGTCTTGTGTCTCTGCTGTAGAATGTCGTCTGACTATTCCGTGCACTTCATATCCTAAGTTTAATAAGTATTCTGCTAAATAACTTCCATCTTGGCCTCCTATTCCTGTAATAAATGCTTTCTTTTTCATAATTATCTTGTTTGTAAATATATATCTACTTCATTTTTTTTATTGAATATTCTCATCTTTGATACATCTGGCCAATCATCTATTGACCATTGCCTTGGAGTTGTTTTTATTGCATCATCTAATTTATTTAGGCCTTGTTGTGCAGTTTCTGGTGTCATATAATAATGATATCCCATGGAACTAATGTCCTGATCTCCCCATGGAGAATCTGGTGATCTACCATCGTATGACATTCGTTTAAGTTCGATTGCTGCATCTTTATTATCTGTTAATATAATACCTCCCCTACCCAGACTTAGGTGTTTCCTGAATTGAAAACTTATACACATAAATGATCTAGGAATATAACTATCCTCCTTCCATAGTATTGCAGCATCTATTATCGGATCAAAGCCTTCATGATTAGTTAGATAATAATAGTCTTTCCATTTTTCATCTGTCCATTTTAATTGAATACCTAATTTTTTAGAAAGAAATGGAACTGAGATATATGTATGCCTAGGAACGTTAATATAACTAAAGTTTTGGTATCTTAAACATAATTCCAATCCATGTGTACAACAATCTACTGCAACTGCAAAAGGCGCACCAAAGAATTCTGCTATTTTATTCTCAAATGTTTTAATTACTTCAAAACTCATATTATTATATTATCAACTCTAAATGTATCTGATTCATAATCTTTGCCTCCTCTTTTCCCTTGTGAGAATACTACAAACTCATTACCTTCAGGTCCAATTCTTAATGCATGTATCTCATTAGGACCAGTCGAAACTAAATCTCCTTTGGTTGCTACAACCATCTTTGCTTTCTCATTTGAATTTACTGGCTTGTACCAGTATTCTAATGAACCTCTAGTCATTAGCATATGTTGAGTAGTTTCTTTATGATAATGATTTCCTCTAATTGCGTTTGGTTCTGATATAACAGTTGCTACATGATTTATATCTTCTGCGTAAAATAAATCTACTATAGTACCTCTATCATCTATATGCATTTCTAATGGTTCTTCTACGTCTTTCCAAATATTTTTTATTTTCATTATGTTATATTGTTAAAAATGTTATGTTTGCTTTACTAATTTTTTGTAGTTTTTCTTTTAATAAATCTGATATATTCCATGAAAGTATTATTGCATATACTTCATCGTACTTTTCAAATACAGTTTTATCATCAAGTATAGGTATTCTAGTTAAAGGTGTATATTTTCCAATTTTATACTCAGAAACATCAGTTACATAATCTAAAACAGTATTATCTATGTTATAGAAATTTAGAAATGTATTACCTTTGGCAGCTGCTCCTATACCTACTATAGGTTTACCTGTTTTTGAAATTGCATACAATTTTTCTAGAAAGAGTGCTCTTGATTTTTTAATATCTTTCATAAATCTATCATACCGCTCTTGTGTAAATAGTCCTTCCTTTTCCTCTTGGTGTATAAACCTATTCACAGCTTCAGAAATAGAACATTTTCCTTTCTTAGCAAAAACTCTAATTGAACCACCATGATAATCTACCCATTGTACATCATATACTGTTAGTCCAGCCTTTGCTAATAATTTTACTGCTGCTTTAACTGTAAAGTAACTAACATGTTCATGATATATTTGATCAAATCTTTTATCAACTATTGTATTATACCAATAAGGAACTTCAAATACAAATGTTCCTTTGTTTGATAATACTCTTTCTACATCTTTTGCAAATTCTAATGGATCATTTGCATGATTGAATACATTATTAGCTACTACTAAATCGTAACTATCAGATGACAGTGCATCATAACTAAATAAACCGCATATAGTATCTATACCTCTTTCATTTGCTATGTCACACATTTTTCTTGATGGATCAATTCCTAATACAGAATGACCTTGATCTTTAAATTGCTTAGAAAGATATCCATCATTAGATCCTATTTCAAGTACCTTACCAATTGTTTCCCAGAATACATTATTAGTTACAGATGTAGCAAATGAATCCCAATGTTCTCTAGATACTTTAGAATTAGCAGATGTATATGAATAATCATATAAATTATATCTTTGGTCTGCACTTGTTTCATATACTAATTTAACTAAACCTGATTCTTGATCTAATTTACATTGTAATGGGTAAACTGGTTCTGGTAAGTTAAGTTGGGCTTCAGATACAAATGTGTCTGCAAATGGATGCATTCCTAAATCTATTATTATGTCTTTCATTATATCTTTTCTTTATCTATATCTATACCAAAATATGGACCTGTTTTAAATTCATAGAATATAGTATCTTCTTCTACTACCTCTAATGAATGTCCACCTCTATATAATACAATACAATCACCATCAGTTAAAATAGACTCATATAGTATACTATTATCTAAATCATAAAAGATTCCTTTAACCTTTCCGTTCAATATTATCCAAGCTTCTTGAGTTATATTAGTAGTTCTATCTATTTGTAAATGTTTATGTGCAGGTACTATAGTTCCTAATTTTAATTTTCTACCAGATACTTGTAAAAATTCTTCGTCCGGACTTAAATCTGTTCTATACTCTGATATCTCATGAAACCTTAGTTCTGATAGTATCAATTTTGTTGGATCTATTTTTGAGTATATTTTCTTCATATTAAGCTATCTTATGTTTATTAAATATATCTAAAAGTTCTCGTGATAACAAGTCTTTTCCTAAAAAGTTATTAATATCTTTTGGTTCATCAGGTTTGAAGGCTCCTACATATATTGGCTTATTAGCTGAATTATATCTCATATCAAATTGAGTACAACCTACATTAAATTGGTTATTCAATAATGTAAATCTACGTTGTATATCTGGATATAGATTATAAACCATATTTACTATATTCTCATCACCTTTATTATCAACTGCGGGATGTGTTCTATTTTCTTTCATAAACTTGATAATTAATTCCCATATATCAACACTTGATGGTTTCACAAAAATTGATCCTGTATTCCATTGTTCTGCATTAATATATCTACACATTCCTATATCTGCACCAAATGCTGGAAATTCAAATTTCTGTAGTGGCCAATCATCAAAATCATGAAACCAGAACGGTTCGGTGATTAATCCTTTATCTAATAATTCCCAAATACCAAATTGTTTATTGAAATACTTATTAAATTTACATTCATGTTCTAATCTGATTATTGTAACATCTTTATATTCGAAATCTAAATTTGTACATATTACAATGTCTTCAGCTTTCCAACCTAACTGTAAACTATTATCAATCTGTGCTCTGAAATAATTAAATAACTCTTCTTGTTGCCATTGGTGTCCATAAGTTACATCATTAACAAAGTCTTGAAATATAACTACATTCTTCATATTGTTTCATAAAATGCATTTTGCTTTTCTTGTCTTCCAATATCCTTTGGATGGTATAAACAGAATTTTTCTTCTGCTGGAAGATTTGCAAATTTAGTGTAACCTCGTAATTGTTCATGTACTGGTTTTATCCAATATATGTTTTCTATATTTCTATAGATTCTCATTTGCCAGTCTGGAAAGTTAACCCATTTATCTTCATTTACTCTCCAGCCCCATTTAGCAATATGACCATCCGTAATACCTGCAACTGTGTTTACTCTTGGGACCCAATATGCTTCTACATCTGCATTTGATTCTAGAATAAATGGTAAAGCTTCTAATAGGTATTCATTTGGTATTTCATCTGCATCAATAGCAAATATCCAATTACCATCACAATTCTTATTAAGATTGTTCTTATGTGCTGCAAAGTTTTTATTTAATTTATGCTCAATGAGTCTATATTCATCAAATGGTTTATTTTCAAACTTTTCGCATACACTCCATACTTCTTTAGTAGCAGTTGTATCCATTTGGACTACTACTTGATCTTCTTTTCTTTTATGCTCAAATAGAAATGTTAATAATTTCTCTATTTCTTTGTGTTCATTACATACTGTAATTGCGTAACTAATTTTCATATTATTTTCCTATTATAGAATAGAATTTATCCATTGCACTCTTGAACTCTTTTTGTGGATATGGTATTGCATTTTCAATATCTATTATATGAGTATGGTATTCAACTGGGTCTTTACCTTCTACTGGATATTCTATTCTTTCATCAAGCGTTAACTCTCTTACTAATGCAAGCTTCCATTCATAATTATCTTTATCCATTCCTTCTGCATATAAACAAGCAGCTGGAGTTCTTAATGTTACTAGATACCATATTTGATCTAATAAATTATCTGCATACTTAGTATCTTTATATAGTTGTGGAATTCTTGTTTCATATTCTGTTACTGCATCACTTCCAAACTTAAGTTTTTCTGTTGTAGTATATCCAGTTTCCATACATATACGAGATTCTATATTTGTGGCTTCGTCTGCTTCTATTAAGACACATTTATTTCCTGTAAATGGAGAGATATCATCATAATCTAATTTTAACCCTGCCGGGTTTGTAATTTCTATTTTTGTTTTTTCTTCTTTCATGCTTCTACCTTTTTTAATTTTGGTAATTTTAATTTAGGTACACTACCAACCTTTTGTAGTTTTGGTAATTTTAATTGAACTTGTTCAGGTGTATTTACTTTAGATAATATCTCAGTAAATCTTTCTGTCATATTGTCCATACTAAAATTATTACGTATATGTTGAGATTGTTTTCTAGATTTTTCTAGATATTTTTTATAATGTTTATATACATCCTTTAATACTTTACTTGCGTATTGATATTGTACAGTAAACCACCTAGAATCTTTTAATAAAAATCGATCGGCTGATGATTGATGAACTGGTTTCAATTCTCCAGGTAATAAGTTTGTATACATTGGATGTAAAAAGTCTAGGTGTCCTGACCAATTAGATGCTATTATTGGTTTACCTGTTAATCCAAATTCAGCTAATGGCCTTCCATATCCTTCACCTTTTGTAAATGACACCATGGCTTTTACTTTAGGATGATTATATAATGAATTCATTTCATTATCTGTTAAGTCTCCATGTAAGAGATATACATTTGGTGCAGAGGAACCATATGGTTCTAAAATTGATGATACCTTTTCTTGTATATGATCTCTATCCATAATACTAAAAACTGCTCCGCTTACCTTCAAGATTAAGGCTGGCTTATTCTTTGATTGACCATTTTTGAATGTTTCACAGAATGTTTTAATTGTCATTCCTAAATCTTTCCTATCCTCTCCTAAGGATCCTTTTATCCAATGGCCTACTACAAGATAACAAAACTGTTCTGGTATTTGTGATAATTCGTTTATAACTGATTTATCTAATTGGTCTGTTTTGTGATATATATCTAAATCAGTTCCTTCAAATAATACTTCGATAGGTGTTGTACATCTTAATTCACCTTCTTTTTGTTTTGACTCATTATTGATTTTATCAAATGCAGTCTTTACAATTGTATCAGCTGTAAAATTTGATGTCGCAATTACCATATCCATTCTATTACATCCTTCAATGCAATCTGCTGGCATAACAGTTGTTTCAACTCCTGCCGTAACACCAATATTAAATTTTCCTGGTTTTACTAGTTGGCCATTAGGACCCATACAAAATTCATTTGGAACTGAAACTTGTATAAATATATCTGGCTGGCGTTGTAAATTTGTTGTTAATAAGCAATTAATAATTTCTGCATCTTTTGGGTCCTGTTGATTTAATGCATTCATTGGACAGTTACCCCATGGTAAAGATATAATCTTAATATCATACTTATTCATTGCAATTAAACTTCTTACAAGATCTCTTGTATGGTTTCCATAACCTGATCTAGTTGCTACTGGTCCTTGTACTACTATTAATGGTTTTGTCATATTATAACTCCTGGTTTTTCTATTTTTTGTTGTGGTTCTGATTTATACATGGTAAATCTTTTTCTGGGGGTCCAGTTTGTAAAACAACCATCTATATATTTCACCATTAATTTACACATATTCTTTGCTGACATATTAGCCTCATCTCCTATTACCCAATCATATCCAGCTTCTCCGCATTCCTCTCTTTCTTCTTTGGACATATCATACCAATACTTTATTGCAACTGCTACATCTTCAAAATTTGCTCTATCAGAAAATATATAAGGTGTCATTGGTGATCCTTGTAGAGACCTACATGCAGGGAATACTGGTTTTGCCCATACTCCACATTTCTTATATGTTCCTGTATGGTTTGATGGAAAATCTGTTGTGAATTCAATCCATTTTCCATTTTCATCTTCAAATCTCATATGATCTTGTAACCCACCTGTTACATTATTAATGATAGGTGTTTTAGTTATTAATGATTCTGCTCCTGATAACCCAAATCCTTCGTTATCTGCAATATTAATTGTTACATCAGCTATATTATAAAAGAAATTTAATGTTTTAAGATCTACTCCTCCATTAGTTATTTCAATTTTATAATCTGGACATAATGCCGTTTTCACTGCTCTTAGATCTGTACCATTTTCATCACTGATTTGGGTATTCATTAATAATAGACATTTATCAGCCTTTTCCTTTGGTAGAGAATCACAGAATGTCTTGTATGATAAAATTAAATCACCTGGCTGTTTCCTTCTAATATTTCTATTGTTCCAAAACAAAATAAAGTCTACATTATGTTTCTTCTTAAAACTATCTTCAAAGTTTGAATATGCTGTAAAGTCTGAATGTAGTGCATCAATCGGATAAAATTCTTTTTCATTAATTCCATGAGGAACATATTGAACTGCCCAATCTGGTTTAGGATGTTTTCTAATTACATTCTTTACAATATTTTGGGTTTGTCTTGATATATTCATTATCAAATCACATGATTCATAAAATGGTTCATTCCAGAATGGATATGGTACATCATCCCATATATTAAGATACATTAATGGAACTTCTTGTCTTAATTCATGTTCCATATTATATAACCATCCCCAAAATCTTGGATCAGTAAAGTGTAGTATTGCATCTGGTTTTTCTATCTTAAGCAATTCTCGTAATTTTTGAGGATTTCCATATCCTGTTGATGCATATACCTTAAGATATGCATCTTGTATGCCTTGTTTCTGGCCTACCTCTTGTGATAAATCAAATACTTGATTTTCTTGTGGATGTTTAACTGCTCCTCCTAATTGTACCCAATCATATTTATCTAATGTTCCAAAAACGAAATCACGTGATACATTTGCTATACCAGAATGCATTCTTAAATCATCTGATAATAGTAATATCTTTTTCTTTTTTGGTTTGTTTGGGTCAATCTGTCTTAGCTTTGGTAACTTTATTGTTTGCATATAATTCTCCTATAACCGTTCTTTTAATTTAATATAAATATGCTTATGCATACTTTAACCTTTAATTTTTCTGAAAATAAATTTATCAATTGGCCAGAATACTATTGCTCCTACAAATTGAAATCCAATAATTGTAGCCCAATGTGGCCAATGAAATATATCTTCAAATAAATACATACATGGTAATGATACTATGATACCTAATTGCCATTTAGCATGATATGTTAAATATTTTTTCATAATTCTTCTATTCTTTTTGTTTTATCACATATTAATAAATCATAAGCAGGTTTTTCACCAACACTTAAGTTGTGATGTTTACACCCCCATAATTCTAATTGTTTCTTAGTTGTCAGTACCCAATCTAGTCCAGTAACCGTTCCTCTCGCTGTCCAATATGTTATTTCATTTCCTTCATCATATAGCTTATTTATTTTAGCTATATTTTCCATATTAGGAATTGCATCTGGATAATGTCTTTCTTCATCATAGAAACATATTGTTTCGTCGATATCTACATATATTTTCATGATACTATTGTTACTGGTTTATTTAATTTTTTAACAGTCTTAATTGCACTTAAACTACCATTTGCATCACAGCCATTTGGAATAAATGCCATCATTACATCACAATCTTTTGCTATTAGCATATTTCTATGATGGAACTGTGATACATGATATGTTTTATTATAATAATTATCTGTCATAGCTGAGTATAAGTTTTTTGTTGTATGAGCTGGATTGAATTCTTTATATTTAATTCCAAATTCCAATGCATACTTTCTTGCAAATTTATCAGCTCCATCTTTTGCTCCTCCCGATATGATAATTAGATCGTCATTGAATTTTTCTTTTAGTTGAAATAATGTATCTTTTATTTTACGTGTATTTTCATACATCCGACTACCTATTATTGCTACTTTCATTCTTTAATTCTATTTGCTTTTGGACATAAATCAAATTGATCTTTAAATTCACACCATTTACAATGTTTATTATTTTTTCCAGCTACTGCTACATGTTGTTTATCTATATAAGAACCATCTAATGCAAAGTTTAAATCAACGAATGACTTAATCGAACTGGCTAATTTATTTCTAGTTGGTTTTCCACTAGCAGGCATAAATTCTGTAACGCGTTTCTGAGGAAACATTGCTCCATCAATTAACTTACGTTTCATTATCATATACTTGATATCAATTTTCTCTACATCATATCCATATTGTTCTGCAAAGTACTTTTTATATAGTACCAATTGTGATGTCTTTGTCTTATCAGCTTTTTGATATTTATTCCATCCCATTGTACTAGTTTTAATATCAATAATAGTTATTTTACCATCTCTCTTATCTCTTACTACTATATCTAAATAACCTAACATCATAACCACATCATTAGTATCATTTACTGGATGATAAATTGGAACTTCAATTCCTAATAATTCTTCATTCTTTGCAGAGAAATATTGTCCTCGTTTCTTTTTGAACCAATCAAGTATTTCAACACCATCAGAATAAAATTCGTTTAGTTCTTTTTGTGTACTAAAATGCTTTCCATCCATTTTCTCAACAGCTTCTTTATATAAAGAATGCATTTGATCTGCCAAATATTTATTAATATCAATTTGGTCAGCTTTCTTAACAGACTCATTAAACATTACAGTTAAATAATTTTGTAATGTTTCATGGAATGCTGTTCCAAATATTGTATGTATTGATTGATTGAAAGTTCTTAGACCTTTAACATATGCTAACTCCCAATGCTTAGGACAACTGGAATACATTGCAAATTGAGAATAAGATATCTTTTTGTCGCCTTTGACAGGCTCTCTTTGGTTATACTTTAAAAATTTATTCATATATAAATATAAGAAAAATTATCCGTAATTCCTAATTATTTACCCCATTTCTTTGCAGAAACTATTTGAGCAATAATACCATATATTGACATGTCTTGAAATGTATCTTGTTCAGATTCTCCAACTTCATCTTCATGTCCTAATATAATTAATTGTTTTAATCTTTGAATTTTATCATTCATTCTAAACCATAATCCTGTTAATGATAATTTAACATCATCTTTAGTTTCTAGACTAGTTCCTACTGATATATTACCAGGACCATAATTCTTTTGTTTTTTACAAAACATTAGATATTGATCCTTCATTATTTTCTTGAACTCGTTACAGGTTTCTGGATAATTAGATTCACAATAATCTACGGCTGGGTTTCCTGTTGATGTTTTTTCTTTGAAATCTACTCTTGGTCTATCTTTTATTGTCTTCATTTTAATAACTTTTTAATTTCTTTTTCTGTTTTACCATATATTTTCATTGCATCAACTAAAGATTGTAATCCTTTATTAGTTAGTATTAACACATCAATCATATCTTCCGCTTCTCGTTTACTAGTCACATAATGATCTTTAACAAATTTAACAAGATCTTTATTATACTTATCAGCCTTCTTACCTTTAATATATTTAGCTCTTACATTGGCATTTGGTAAAATTTCATAGTATAATTGATATACATGCTTTTTACTTAAAGGTCCAATTGTATATTGCTGAAACATTGCAATATATTCAATTAAATCTGGATGCATAGATAACCATCTATTAATGATATATGGAGTAAAAGATTTTTGATCTGTTTCTGATAACTTTTCCCAAGGTTTCTTCTTGGCAGTAATGCCTGATATATGATCAAATATAGTAGCTGGTTTTTTCATATTACATCATTGGTTGTTGAGGCTGTACTGGTTCTTCTTTTGGTATTGTTGTTACTATGCATTCTGTCGTTAACATTGTTCCTGCTACCGAAGCAGCTTTTTCAAGTGCTATTCTAGTTACTTTTACTGGATCTATAATTCCTTCTTCATACATATCAACAACTTCATCAGTTCTTGCACAATATCCTAAATGAAGATAATTTTCACTTTCAAGACAAACATCTTCATCTCCTGTATTAAGTATATCATTCCAAATTACATCTGCATTTAATCCTGCATTTTCCATAATAGCTCTAAAAGGAGATTCACAAGCTTTAAGAACAATTTCCATACCTAAAACTTGATCATCATTTTCTAATCCTACTGATGCTGAATTAGCTATTTCGATATTAAACCTTCTTAACGCTGTTCCTCCTCCAGTTATAATACCTTCCTGTACAGCTGCTTTAGTTGCATTAAGTGCATCATCTACTCTATCTTTCTTTTCTTTCATTTCAATTTCAGAACCTGCTCCTATTTTAATTACTGCTACACCTCCTGCAAGTTTTGCTAATCTTTCTTGTAACTTTTCATTATCATAATCTGATGGTGTATTTTCTATCTGCAATTTAATTTGGTTGATACGTTCTTCAATTAATTCTTTAGTTCCTCCTCCATTAACAATAGTTGTATTATCTTTAGTAATAACAACTTTGGCTGCTGTACCTAACATATCAATTGTTGCTTCTTCTAATACATGTCCTTGTGATTCTGATATTACTGTCCCTCCTGTTAATATAGCTAGATCTCCTAAAATTTCTTTTCTTCTATCACCATATCCTGGGGCTTTTACTGCTGCTATTTTTAGACTTCCTCTTATCTTGTTTACTACTAAAGTAGAGAGAGCTTCTCCATCTACATCTTCTGCAATAAGTAATATTGGTTTATCAGATTGTAATGCTTGTTCTAATATTGGTAATATCTGTTTCATTGATGATATCTTTTTATCAATAATTAGTAAATAAGCATCTTCTAATTCTGTTTCCATTTTATTTGTATTTGTTACAAAATATGGAGATAGATATCCTTTATCAAATTGCATACCTTCAACTAACTCTAGTTCTGTTTCTGCAGTTTTTCCTTCTTCAACTGTAATTATTCCATCCTTTCCTACTTTATCCATTGCATCTGCAATTATATTTCCTATAGATGCATCGTTATTAGCAGATATTGTTCCTACTTGTGCTATTTCTGCATTACCTTCTATTGGTCGAGCAGTATCTTTAAGGTATTGTACTACTTCTGCTACTGTTTTATCAATACCTCTCTTTAATTCAATTGGGTTAGCACCATTTGCAATTTTTCTAAATCCTTCTTTAAGTATTGCATATGCTAGTACAGTTGCTGTAGTAGTTCCATCTCCTGCCTCATCATTTGTTTTTGATGCTGCTTCTTTCACCATTTGAGCTCCTGAATTTTGTACTGGATCTTCTAATTCTATATCTTTTGCAACTGTTACACCATCCTTAGTAATAGAAGGTCCACCATATGGACTTTCTAGTACAACTGTTCTACCTTTTGGTCCTAATGTAGCCGTTACAGCTTTTGCTAATTGTTCTACGCCTGATAGTAATTCTACTCTTGCGTCATGTCCGAATGTTAATTTCTTTGCCATAATTTATTTCTTTTCTATTGGTAAAAATTCTTTATTAATATGTCCACATTCATCACATCTAAATACTGGAACTGGCATGATTTGCTCCTTTCCTGTAGGTGATATTAATGCTGATAGTTTTTTGAATGCACTTACTTGTCTGAAGAATTTACCTTCACAGTTTTCACAGACAATATCTATTAGATCGTTAAGATCTATCTTTACTTGAGTTTTTGGTTGGTCTTTACCACCCAGTCCTATTACCTTTCCCATAATTTTCCTTTTATTTTAATTCGTTAATTATTTTTATCATTGTAGCCATTATATGTATCTCTTTATCAACTGCAAATGCATCTTGATATTGGGATTCTGCTAAAATTAATATAATGGATGCAATATGTCCTTTACCATAGTTATCTATTTCATCAAATAGAAATTTATATAATGCTGTAAAATCTTTTACTTTGCTATCATTAATTAATTGTCTTATATTTTGAAAACAAGATTTTTTATCATTTTCATTTTGTAAGATATCTAAAAGCTTAGTCATATAATTTGCTTGTACTAAACTTTGTTTATCTATTTCTAATTTACCATCAATTACCTGTCGTTGAGCCGAATTTAATATCCTTCTGATATCTGGATATCCGCTATTAATTAAAGTTGCCAGATCACTCATCTGAAATTCTACATTTTCATCTTTCAAAATTTCAACAATCCTTTTAGCTACCTCTTTCTTGTTAGGTGGAGTAATGCCAAATACTTGACATCTAGATTGAATAGGGTCTATAATCTTTTCAACATAATTACATGTTAATATAAATCTAGTTGTTTTAGAAAACGTCTCCATTAAATTTCTTAATGCTGCTTGTCCATTAGGAGTCATATAATCTGCTTCATCTAATATAACAATTTTCCATTTCTTAAATCCAATTGTACTCGCGTAATTTTTAATCTTAGTACGTACTGTTTCTACATTATTCTCATCAGATGCATTTATATACATCAAATCTGCATCAATATTATTTGCAATAATTTTTGCTAATGTAGTTTTACCTGTACCAGCTTGGCCGTAAAATAATAAATGAGGAACATCTCCATTCTTAAGATATAATTGTACCTTACTTATAACTGCTTCGTTACCAACATAACCATCTAGGGTTCCAGGTCGAAACTTTTCTACCCATAATGTATTTTCTTGATTTCCAAACATATTAATTAGCTTGTAATTGTACTAGGTAATATGTAGATGAATAATCTTTACCTGTAAATGATACTCTTGCAAGTCCTGCACTAGATACTTCAATAAATCCAGTTTCATGTTCTTTATTTGCAACTAATATTTCTTTGAATAGATTAGCTGAGAAACATGTCGCCTTTAAATCACTTTGAGCTCCTTCTGTAATTGTAGGCCATGTAATTCTATTCGTATTCAAAGTTGAATAATTTAATATCATATTAGTCCCCATTGCATCACTTTCAATTGCAAAGTTTTCTGTTTCTGGTAATGCATTCTTAGATTTAACAAACTTATCTGCAAAATCTTTTGTTAATTTAATTTTAACATTAAAGTCTGGTAATTGTTTCATTGCCGGGACTTGTCTGATTACAGATAAATCAGCTAACATAAATGTTACATCTGTTGTCTTATCTGATAAGTTAATTGAATATGCTGTACTATCTGCATTATTAACTCTCATTTTGATATCGACATCTAATGCAGTTAATAACTTTGTTAATTGAGAAGTTGCATATACTCCTAATGTTACATCATCAATATCAAAATTGTCCATTGATACTGTACCTACTACGTTTTGATCATCTGTAATAAAATTACAGCTTAATGTTTTATCCTTAACATCTAATCTAACAGAATTTGCATTTCCTGCTAAATGATATTTATCGATAAAACCTGTTAATTGTTTCTTTTCCATTGTTTACTTTTTTTTATTCGAAAAATTGATTAAATACTTCATTGTTTACTAAGTCTCTTGTTGTTCCACCAAACTTGTCATATAATTGTCTATTCTTATTATAGATATGAATTGCTTTATCTGGGTCTTGGAACATTTCTTCCATGCTCATTAGTATTGCATAAAAATCTCTTGGTATTACTGTTTGTAATAACTCGTTATGACATTTTACTATTTCTTCTACTTGCCTAACAGTTTCATTAAATACAAATAAATTATTTAATGTCATCTTCATTGTTACATCACCTTTATAATTTGATACCTCACCAAATGTCATTCCTTCACATACTGGATGACCTAATGGATTAGGAACTAAATCATCTGCATTATACGGAAGATTATCTCCTTTTGGAAAATATAAATCTGTAAAAGTCATTTTACTTAATTGAGGTGAATGTAAATGAGTTCCATATACAGGATATAAACCTGGTGAACTTGAATCTGTTGATACTTGTATGTTACCTCCATGATATTTATTTAACATCTTTTGTAAGAAGCTTAACATAAAGAAATCAGAAATCTTTGATATACCTAATACATGTATAAATTGATTTCTTACCTTTTCAAATTCTCTATTCTTAATCATTGGAACTAATGCAGACATAAACATAGTAACTCTCTTTTGAGCTCCTCCAATACACCAACCATTAAATTCAAAGTCTTTCATCTTTTGATACCATGTCTCATACTCCTCAACATTATTACCTTGAATAACATTTAAGAATTTACATTTACCAGTCTGGTTATCTGCAAAATATTTGAAGTTATCATAACTAATATTTAAACATTCATTAAACTTTCCATCATACTTAGCTCTAGGTGGAATATCTAAATTAACTCCAATATCACAATTTGCTTCTAACCAATCAAATATTTTTACTTTAAATGATGGATCCCATTTAATTGCTCCTGTTGCTAACTGGAACCCTCCGGAATCACCCATTACTAATACATCATCTTCTAATCCATAACGCTGTCTTGCATCTGGCCATTTGTAATGATGACCTGCCGTTATTAGGAAATAAGGATGTCTCCATCTTTCAGGAAAGTCTTTATCATAGAATCTACATGATAATCCTGGTTTTACTTCTTTGTTCTTTTTGAAATCACCTGCGCAACCTCCTGCAGATAATGACGGGTAATAAATTAAATCTTTCATTTTATTTTTCTTTCCATTCTAATTCGTATTGACTTAATATCTTTGTTTCATGTGACTGAAACGTTTCTTGTTCTAATAAAGACTCGCATAGTTCTTTTTCATGCCATACACATAATTCATTCTCATAATCATTAGCAATAATATATCCTTCCATTTGTCTTCCTAGGTCTGATATGTCTACTATATTTTTATGAACCTTTGGTGTCTCTAATGCATCTTCTATTGTCTCTAATGCATCTTTAACATCAAATGGTTTATACATTCTATCTGCATCTATAAATTCTGGAAAACTTCTGAAGTATGGAAATACTACATCTGCTCCAAATGTAGTCGATTCAATAACTGTCCATGATACATAATCTTGTAATGCGGAATTGAATTGAATTTTACAAGTTGCTAACTCTGTATAATATTCTTCTTTTGTTAATCCTGTCATCAGTACAAACCTAGGTTGATCTTTTGCTAATTTTTCTAATGCATCTATTACACCTGGTAACATACTCTTAAATCCTTTACCTGATGTGGTTACATGCCATTCATAATCTGGGTGATTTTCTAAAAATGCTTCTGCTACTTTCATCATAAAGAAAGGATTCTTTTCTTTATCTAATCTAGATGAATATACAATAGTATTTTTCTTTTTATATGTTCCTGCAGGAAGTTTTTCTAATGTAGCTTGTTTATGTATTGGTAATGATACAACATGTATTGGCGCTTCAAATCCTGCTGCTCTTAACTGTTCTTTATGTATAGAACTTCCAACAAATATACCAGTCAATCTTTTATCTAATCCTAATTCATATGGCCTCATCCAATCTCTCATAGGATATGTAAAATCATATTCATCAACTGATTGCGCATGACACATGGTATATACCTTTACATCTTTATAGCCATACAGGTCTAATGCATACCATATGGCTTCGACTCCTGGTGTCCAATAGTCTTGCAAGAATATTATATCACCATCTTGGACTTTGTCATTATACAGCATTTCTAAGAAGTTTTGGCATTGAGATAAACTATACTTTCCTCTTCCGATTGCATCTAAAACTGCGCCAACTTTAATCTCACAATCAGGATCAAAATCACCTTCAACATCAATAAAATTTAATTTATCTTGATATTTTTCAAATGTTTTCGGCATCCATTCTTTACATAATTGATATGTATACCTTGCTTTTAATGGCTCTAGGCCGAAGTAAAATAAATTTCTTTTCATATTATTCTTTTATTCTATCAAATTTATAATCATCAGGATTAATCTCCATCATATTACATTTTGTAATTTGATGTACTCTATACCATCCTGCATCTATAGATAATGTATCTGTATTCTTTAGTTTTGCAACATGTTCATCTGCTATTCTATATATGACATGAGCTCTATTAAATATAGACATTGGAATTTTACTCATTAACTTATCATTTGCTTCTACAGTAACATATTGTTTAGTTTCTAATATATCATGTATCTCTTTCCAATTACCATGAACACATGCTATTTCCATATATTCAATTGTAAAATAGATATGTGGATAATCTTTATAGTTTTTAGGAACTTGTCCTCGAACAAATACCGTTTCAATATCAGATAACCGACCTTCTACTTCCTTTCCATACCAATAACTTTTTCCGTACATAACCTTTTATTTTTTATTTATATTAATATAATAAATTTTTTGCAAACAACCAAATGAATTCATCTAAAAGTTAACTAAACTATTTAGTTAATCCTTTTATTTTATCCATATTTGGATTAATTGTTTTGTCTAATCTATGAACTTCATCCCACACCTTATCAAAACGCCTATCCGTACTACTTTCAACTTGAACTTGATATTCATCTATTCTTCTGTGAATATCTTGTTGTTGTTCACCTCTTTCTCGGGTTTCATGATCAAGTCCTTTTTCAAACTTATCATCTAAATCCACCATCTCCATTCTTACTAGCTCCAGATCATTGACCCTTTTGCTCAACCTTATTACACCCGCAAACGCATACGATAACGCACCCACCCCGATTGTACTTAAAACTGTTATTATTGTTTCCATATTTTTTCTCTCTTTTTAATTGATGGAATCATTTAATTGAATGCAAAAAACTTACCTAAATTATTATTTTCTGGGATTCCTCCCCATTTCATTGCTCCATAGAAATCATTCAATTTGTTAGCAAATGCAGATGTAAATACTTTATTGTAATTAATATTATCTTGCACAAATTTTTCTATTGGAGGTGGATCTTCAAATCCTTTCATTGCCATTGTATCTAATCCCATATTGTTAGCTTTAACATATGTCCATTTTATTTTTTCACCGTTAATGATTTCTCGAATATTTTTTATATTATGATGTTTTAACATGTCATTATAATTTAATGCAGATTTAACATGTACTGGAGTTCCTTTCATTCTTACTGCAAATTTACCATCACCTTTCCTTTGCCATTTTTTAACATTCTTAACACCAATCGGAAACATTACATCAATTAAAGGAAGGGTTTTCATATGTTCTTTGAAATTAAGAATCTTTTCATCTAATTCTTCTTTTGAAATATCATTCAATATATCTTCTAACACTTCGGCCATAAATTTTCTAAATGAAGGCGGAAAGGATGACCTAACAACATCTAAACCTTTTACATCTAATTTAGATACTGTATGTCCTTCTATATTGATAATCCATTGAGCATATCGCTTCTTTGCAATCCATAAACCAGCTTTAGCTACATTCTCTTGTTTAATATCAAACTTATGAACATTTACATTATGAAATTTATCAGCATATATATCATATGATCTATTAATGAAATCTTGAACCTCATCTGCAACCTCTATAGTTTTATCTGCCATCCACTTTTCATCTGTTATATCAAAATCTGGATACCTATGTTTAATAATTGGTAATGATGAGAAGAAGGTAGAATCTGTATCTGTATAAATACAATAATCTTCTTTCTTTTTTAATTCGTTTGTATAGAATTTATTTCCTATGTTAGCCGTAAATTTAATTAACTGCTGACCTGTACTTGTAATTGCAACTGCATTATCAGGATCATTAAATCTAAAAGTTGGATTACCTAGAACTCCATAAAATGAATTTAACAAAATCTTAGTAACTAATTGCAATCTATCAAAATATTCAGCTTTGGCAGCATCACCTTCTGATTCGTATTTCTTTCTTAAATTTTTATATTCAACTCTTTCTGCAAACCATTTTTCAAGTATAGACGATATAAAACCTTTTTGTTTCGTATCATATATAACACCATTTGCCGCTACCGAATATTTATTTTCTGTTAAATACGTTCTTAATGCTTGAGGTGATTCCCAACCATCTTTACCCATTGAATATTCCATTGGAATATCTTTAATATATTTATGGCCGTCAAAGTCTTCAAGTTTGCCTATCTTAGTTTCTGGTGAAACATTAAGTGTCATGATGATACTAGGATATAGAGATGTTAAATCAAGGTCATATACCCACTTATATCTACCTGGATTAGGTGCTTTTACATATGCTCCTAATAAGTCAACATGTTTTATTTCATCATGCCTAGGCTTATTAGGTGCTACAATACCTAATCGTTTCATGTATGTTAATGCAGCTCCATCTAAATATCTAGTTGGAAATAAGAAATCTTCATATGGAACATGACCTTTATGACATATACCACGAGCTAGATCCATTAGTTTCATTTTTTGATCTATTTCATATACTAGATCTACATCATTCATGTTATAATCAATATAACCTTGTATATCATTTTTCATCAAATCATCTAAGGTTCCTTCATATTTCATTTTACCTTTACCTAATTCTTTTTGAGATATAGCTTCTAGTGAATAACTAGATTCTTCATTATAAGTAAAGTTTTTATATAATGCCATATAATCTAAACATGATACTCCAGATATTCTATATCTATTTCTATGCTTTAACCAAATTACATCTTTAATAGGTGATAATGTTCTTGCTTGAGATTCTCCTAACACATGACATATTCTATTATAAAGATATGGTATATCAAAAAAGTCAATATTCCATCCTGTAATTAAGGTTGGCATTATCTCATAATATTTCAATAAGAACTTACTTAATAAAGTGGCTTCATCCTGACAAGAGGTTGTTTCAAAATTACCTTTCTTTGTTGATGCAACTTTACAGTCTTTATCTAAAATCCAAACATGTTTTTGATCTCCTGCTTCATCGTAAATTGCAATTGCAGTTACTTCATTCTGAGCTAACTCTGGTGTTGGAAATCCATCTTCAATATCAACCTCGATATCAATAAATAAAGTTCTATGGCCAGTTGATATTTCATCTGAATCTGGATATTGGTCTATTAGAGTCCTCATTTCAGGATTCAAATCAGATTCGTATAACCCTGGTGCATTTTCATCTGGGTTCCATACTTTATCTACTCGAGTTCCATCTAATGTTGTTAAATCACCAGATGGATTCTTTGCATATGCATACGGCTTATACTTTATTTTAACATGACCTTTAATATCATCCCATATATGGACTGTATTATTACGTCTTTGATATGCTACTGCTTGATACATTAAACTAATTCTTCTATTATTCCTACCATTTCACTTAATATAAGAAAAATAACTGACATTACCAAATTAAATGGCAACAATCCATATCCTAATATTCTAATTCCTGATTTAATAAAACTTATAATCTGATGCTTTCTTGCATCTGGTAATTGTTGTTTATTATCATTCGCTTGATAAGTTTTATTAGCCGTCCATTTATCTGTTTTTCCGTTGTAAAATCCTTGCATATTCTAATTTATTTTGTAAATATTTCTATAATTTCTTTTTAGTCCGTTATCATCTAAACCATAACCTACTACCCATTCTTTATCTATTTCAAAACAAAAATGATCTACTGGTGGACTATCTTCTTTTCTTTTTAACAAAGTAACAATTTTTACTGATGTTGGCATCATATCATTTACTCTTAATAAAATTTCTAACATTGTTTTTCCTGTATCAACTATATCATCTACAATATAAACTCTTCTGCCTTTGCAATGTAATTCTAATTCTTTGGTAAACTTGACTCCTGCAGAATTATCTTGTCCTTCATATGATTTAGCTCTAATAAAATCTATAGATACGTCTATACCCATATCTTTAACTAGATCTGTAAAGAACATGAATCCACCATTTAATACACATATCATTACTGGTGGTAATGAATCTCCTGAAGCTCTATGTTCTTCTGATATTTTATGTGCCATGGCTCTGACACGTCTTTCTATCTTAAACTCTGGTATTAATATATCCATTAATAACCTTTTACAAATTCGTAATACTCATTTCTTGTTGATGGATCATCTTTGAATGCACCAGTTAATTTACTAGTCTTCATACTTGCACCACCATGTTTAACTCCCCTACATTGTACACAATTATGAGTTGCATCAATCATTACAGCTACACCATTATTATCTGAAATAATAGTATGCATTGCATTATGTATTGCAACAGTCAATTGTTCTTGAATTGCACCTCGTCTTGCAAAATGTTCTACTAATCTATTTAATTTAGATAATCCAATTACTTGACTATCTTTACCTGGAATATATGCAACATGTACTTTACCCATTATAGTTTGATGATGATGTGAACACATACTAGTTAATGGAATTCCTCCTTCAAATACCATTCCGTCATAACCATCACTAGGAAAGGTTGTTATACTCGGTGGAGCTTCATATCTACCTGCCCATAAGTCATTTACATATGCTTTAGCAACTCTAAAAGGAGTTTTATCTGAATTTGGATCTTCTCTCCAATTCACTTTTAACGCATCAAGAAACTGACCAAATGCTATTTCTGCTTCGGCAATCATAATTCCTTTTTCTGCTACTGTTAAAGGTCTTCCGTCAGCAACTCCATTTGCATAACCTGCCTTTACTAGTTCTAAATTTAATTTTTCCATATTACTTTTTTATTGATACCATTGCTATATCTGATTCTCTTACTAGTACATAAGTTTCATCCTTAAGAATAATTTCATTTCCATTTTTACCACTTAACTTACTAGTAAGTGCTATTACAGTGTCTCCCACTTTACATGTCATTTCAATTAAATCGCCTGTCATAGTACGTACACCATCTCCTGTTGCAATAACTTCTGCTCTTCCAAATGTTTCTGCATCTGCAGATAATATTATTCCACTTGCTGATTTAGTTTCTTTTTTTACTGCTTTAAGCAATAATTGGTCTCCCATTGGTTTCATTTTCATAATTTTTCTTTTTTTATTATACCATTATTTGTGTATCATATGCAATTATATGATCTCTACCGGTCATATTATAACCATGTTCTGCCACCATTTCAAATACTAATGGATACATTTTAATTAATGTTTCTCTATTATCTCCTGCAGGCATTATATATGTCTTATCTTTAGGAGCTCCAAGTAATGTTCTGAAATTTTCTATTTCTTCTAAATTTTTATCTGTTCCATCCCATACTGGTTTATAATGATAATCTTTATGAAACATTATCATTTGTTTCATTGCATCAAGATTTAAACGTTTCTTGTTATGTGTATCAATAAATCTTTGATCTACTACTTTATCACCTGGAGTTGAGATTCCTAATTTAGGAACACTGTTTTCAAATTTAGGACTTAAACTAATTAATCCAATTGGATAATCTGTTTCAACAAATGCCGATCCTTCTGTTTCAATAGTAATTGTAATTCCTCTATCATTTGCAAAATGAGTTAATTCATTTACTAATGCCGGATGCATTGTTGGTGAACCACCTGTTAACATCATTTCTTTTACATGCGGATTCTCATCATACATATTGATAATATCATTAAATGTATGTATTCCTTTTTCTGGATGAATTGAAGTATACCAGGAATCACACCATCCGCCTTCTCCAAAATAACATCTATGTGTACATCCTGTAGTTCTAACTGTTATAGTAGGTCTACCTACTCTACTTCCTTCTGATTGTACACACCTATATAATTCTAATACAGGTAATACTTTATTATAATCTTCTATTCTTTTATTCACTTACTCTTGATATATTGATGAATTTCTGTCAGCTTCCCAACACTCTACCTTTACTACCTTTACTCTACCACCACCAGTTAACTTCATTCGTTCATTGAATTTATCGTAAACTAATTTAGCACAGGATTCAGCACCCATTTTATCCATAATTCGTAAATCCAATACTCCTAACTCTTCCATCATCTTGAATGATTCTAATTGCGGATCATCTTTCTCGATTAAACAAGTATGATCCCACATATGATTCATCCACTTCTTTAATCCATTACCTGGAGTTGGTTCAGCATCAGTATCTTTAAATCCACCATAATCCATGATCCAATTCATTTCATCTAATTGCTTACCTTCCATTATTTCGTTTGATTCAAACCATACTTTAAATTTTAAAGCATATCCATGTAGTAATTCACAATGAGAATGAGCTGCTTTCCATTGTCTTAATGCTACCGAATAATTGTCGAATATTTTTGTTGATTGATACTTTGCCATAACTATTTAATCTTTAACGTAACTCCAAACTAACCAATATTTTCTTCCTCTTGGATGAGGAAATAATAAATGAGTGGCTTGTTCGGCTGAATGATAAAACTTCTCTTTATAAAGGTCTTTTGCGGCTGGATCATTAAATAATGCAAAATCTTCTGCTTCTGGGTACATTGTATTAAATGGTATTCCACTATCTAGATAAGATCTAGCATTGACAGCTTCTTTGTACATGGTTGATAAATATTCTTTATCTTTCCAACTTACACGACTCCAATCAAATCCTTTTACAAATTTTGAGACATCTTTTGACATAACTTTTATTTTTTAATTAATATATATTAATATAACAATTTTTTATCGAACTTCCAAATCTTTTGGCTACTTTTTTTAAGAAAAGTTAAACTATTTCACATGCACCACCTGCACATGCTAATTCACCTTTAAGATCTGTTTCATCTTCTGTTTCAATTATATTTGATAAATTAACAGATGTTAATGTTTCCATTAATCTATTGTACTCCTCTTCTGTAATATCTTCAAAGGGGGCTTGTGTATATGTACCTCCATCATATGGTAATACTGCTAATCCATTATAATAATTTTTATTATCCCACATCCATTCACCTGCTGCATCCCATTCATGATCTCTCAACGAAATTGTAGCAGATACATTATGAGTATTTGATCCAGCTCTATGGCCTGGCTTGATCCATTCTTGAGCAACTTTCTTAACTCTCTCTAACAATTGAAATGGAGATTCTGTTCTCATAATAGCCCCTGTTGGTGCTTTTTGTGGTATACTAATGACTGCAGTATCATGGGCTCTAAAGAATTCATCTTCAACTAATTCTGGATGGGTTTCGTTTAGGTATTTATATATTGATTCATTCTTACCTACTCTAATTCTTCTAATGTAATAATCATTATGCCATGCATGAATTCCAGATGATGTTCCTAATGTTAAAGAAGTTGTTCCTGCAGGTTTTACTGTAGTTGCTCTTGCTGTTTTATTTATTCCAATTAAGTCTGCTACTCTCGCATTCTCTTCTTTTACTACCTTAGCTGCAGATTTCATATCATATCCTAATACTGTACCACTTCCTATTCCTGTCATTGAGACTCCTATTAAAGCATCCTTCTCTGTAGTTCTTTGCCATACAGGTCTCAAATAATGGAACTCTGTATATCCTGCTTGTAATGTACCAATAAATGCTGCAGCTTTTACTCTTGATTCAAAATCTTCTTGAGATTCTATATTTGAAACATTTACTTCACAAAGGTTACAGAATTGAAATGGTCGTAATGCTATTTCACAACATGGATTAGTTCCCCAGTCTTTATCATTTGATAAATAAATTCCAGGTTCACCTGCTCCGGATAATTCAACTCTTTTCCATATATCTAAGAAAAATTCTTTTGTAATTTTATGCCTCATCAATACAGCTGAATTATTAGATCTACCTCTTTGTGGATTAAGTTCCCACCAATTACCTGTTTTACATGAAATCATTTCCTCATCATGTGCGCTAAATAAACTAATCAACGCTGCTCTTCTAATACCTCCTGCTAATACAGCATCTGCTATATGACATACTATATCATGTACTTCCAATGTAGATAATTTATCACCATCTTGCTTTTGTTTTAACATACCTTCAATCTTAACCAAACATTCTTTCAAAGGTTGTGGTCCTGGGGCTTTTCCTCCTGAGGTCACAAGCCTTGCTCCTTTAGCTCTAATATCTGTATAATCAAATTTAATTGAAGATCCATCGAAAAAGTATGACTTCATTAAAATTTTAACAGCATCTGCCCATCCTTCAATTGAATCTGCAATTAAAAATCTTCTACTTCTATTTGGGTTAGGTTTTCTAATTTCTGGTAGTTCGTCTACATGATGTTTCTGTACAGAATATCCAACTCCAGTACCACCTAGCAATAAAAACATTGTTTCAGAAAATGCTCTCCAATCGTCTATTGGAAGATATGCACAATTATAAACTCTATTTGGAGAGATTTCAATTGGTTTTCCTGCAAATTGCATACTTCTCATTGAAGGAAGTATCTTTTTATTATGAACTAGTTTATATGCTGACATGATCTCATCTTTAAGGTCAGGATATTTTTTAAGATGCATCTTTCTATTCCTATTAACTAATTCTTTCCAAGTTTCTCGTCTATTCTTACTTGGAATGTATTTTGCATACTTCATGTAGACTGTAATCTCTGAGAGTATTTTTGTAGATATATTCATTGCGTTTTCGCCTTTTTTATTAAAATTGAGTGTATAAAACGTAAAAAATCGTAACCTTCATTGTTAACGTTTCATCTTATTATCATATATAAATATGGTGTTGGCATGCATTCATGAACGCTTTTGATGAAAAAATATTTGCTTTTTTACTCAAAACCTTCATTTGTTATTTCTTGGTATTTGCGTGCTAGTAATTTTCTCGTAAGCTCATTGCCGCCATCCATTTGCTTCTGTGTATCCTTCCCTCCTACTGATGTCTCTGCATATAAATGAAATTGTCCATTTGATGTATTCATTTTACTTGGTAATGTAATACCATCTGGACCAAATCTATTTTTAATAACATGCCATCTTCCAGTTCCTGCTAACTTATCTGCTACCTTTCTTGATAATGATAATACAAAGTCAGCAACCATTACTTTACCATATGATTCTGATATCTTACTTGCATCAATAATATCTTCTTCCAATGCTGATCTATTTGCTTGAGATGCAGTCCAAACAGGTATATCATATTCTCCGGCCATACCTCTAAGGTCTTCATAAATACCTTCTAACTCATGCCTTTTTTCTTGTCCATGACCTCTTAACAAATCCGCGTAATCAACTATTATACAATCTGGTTTCTTGTCCTGCATTATACATTTTTCAACATGGGCTCTAATACCCATTACAGATACAGACTTTGTCGGATAATGTTTAATAATTAACTCACCTTTTAGTTTTGCTAATTGTTCTTTAATATCTTCTTTATAATGTTTAAGATTCTGATTTGCAATACCTGTTATAACCGAATCATATCTTAACCCAACATATGCTTGATTTAACTCTAATGTATAATGAACAACTGTTTTACCTTGTTTAACTAAATGGGCACCTACATTCATTAATGCCCAAGACTTACCAATACCAGCTGGTGCAACCATTACTCCTAGTTCACCTTTGCCTAAACCTCCATCTGTTAATTCATTAATAACATCCCATGGAGTAGGTTGTACATCTCTAACTGCATCTGTATACCGTTCATCTATTTCCTCCATATAATCATGCCCAATATCTTTATCAGCTCCGGCCTTTAAGGCTTCATCAACTCTAGCTTTAATGCCATCATAATCTCCATTTTTTAGTAACTCTACAGATCCTAAAATAGCTTTTTTGATTTCTTGGTTCTTACAGAAGTCCATTGCCTGATCTTTGATGTATGCTAAATCAGGTGATTCTGTATACTTCCAAGCATCTTTCAGATGAGCAATTATTTGTTCTTTTAATATATCATGATCAACCTTTTCAAGTTTTACTTTCATCACTTCCAAAGTAGGAGATGATTTATACTCAGTAAAATATTCTAAGATTGTATCTACAATCCAACTGTTAGCATCCGATTCAAAATATGATGATAACATGATATCTGAAATTTGTTGTAGAAATGATTTATCTACTAGTAATGCTGTTATTACCTTTATCTGAAATGCGTACCCGTACGAGCTTAATCTATCTGTCATACTTTAATATAATAATTTTTTTTCTAATATCCTAATCTTTTCGCATCTGAATAAATGCGTTAAGAGTATTGAAGGAAGTTGCTAACCAAGTATCTAAATCTTTTATGATTGTATACATTTTATCTGCCATGAACATCTTCTTGAATTGTAATGTATTTAATTTGTCAACAGGACCTTTTACCTTATCATGTATCATTAACTTTATAGATCCTGCAATATCAACCTCTTTGAGTTGCATAAGATTATGGTTCAAGTCAACCTGGTCCTCTGATTCTACTACGGACTTATAGATTTTGTAGCGGCCTTCTTCTGCTCCATCTTTTGCATGATTTATAATTTCATGTATCTGTACTTCTCTATTTTCTGTAACCATTGGAAAGAATTTCTTAAGTGATTTCAATGCAACACCTTTCACTCCAGGAATATTATCTGATTTATCACCTAGGAATGTTCTATATAATAAATAGTTAGAAGCATTAATTCCAAATTCTTCTTGCATTAATCTTGGATTATACATTTTCTTTTTAATTGGACTCCAAACAGAAATTCTATTATTTACTAATTGTAAAAAATCTCTATCAGTTGATACAATTTGAACTTTTTGATTTGGCTCTGTATATACTTCATTTGCAATATATGCTATTGCATCATCAGCTTCGATATTATCAACTGATAATAATGTTACTGGTAAACAATCTAAGTATTCTATTAGTCTACCAAATTGCTTTTTCATAGAATCAGATTCATCTGTTAATGATGCAAATTCTTTATATCTATTAAATGCAGTTTTAACAGCTCTATTTGCTTTATAATCTGGAAAAATCTTTTTTCTACGTTTAGAACCTCCTTTACCATCAAAACAAACAATGACTCTAGTAGGTTTTAATAATCGAATATTAGCAGCTAGTGATCTTAAAAATCCTGTTACTCCTCCAATGTGATCTCCATCATCATTCAATGCAGGTACTGCGGAGAATACTCTAATGAAGGTATTAAGACCATCGAGTATCAATATGTTACTATTAATATCCGATGGCCTACCCTCTTGATGTTCCTTGACAACGTCTTGGAAAAATTTCTGAAGTTGTTTATGATTCTTCACCTACAAAGTCTTCTTCAATTTCAACATCATCAATTCCAATATTATCACCAGGTTTATATGTTAATATATACGCATCACAAATACCTTTGTATATCTCATCCTTCAATTCTGGATCGGCTTCAAGTTTACCTTGAAAGTCTTTTGATAAGAATTTTACAGCTGTACCATCTGCTTTTGTATATGTATACCATGCTCCTGCTATACTCACCAGTTTATATTGCTTCATAACATTTAACCAGCCACCAAAGTTATCTATTCCACTTTCAAAGTAAATATCATAATCGATAGTCTTTAAAGGTGGACCCATTCTATTTTTAATAACTTGGCATCTAGTTTTGATACCAACAGTTTGATCAACCCCATCCTTCTTGACTTTGATCTGTCCTACTGATTTCAATCGTAACCGTACTGATGAGTGAAATGGAATTGCTTTTCCTCCACTAGTTGTCCATGGATCACCAAATGCTACTCCTAGCCTTGAACGAAGCTGATTAGTAAACAATAATGCAACTTTTTGTCTACCAAGTAGATTTGTAATCTTACGCATACCTTTTGATAATATAATAGCCTTGGATGTTGCCCAACCTGCTTTATCATAATCATCTGCTTGTTCAATCTTTGTTGATGCACCCATTACTGAGTCTACTACAATTGTTACCAATCTATCCTTACTAGATTTTCTAACTGATTCTATAATACTTTCAATTGCTTCAAAGATATCTTCAATAGTATCTAATGGAACATAAAGCATTTTTTCTAAATCTAATCCAATTGCTTCAAGGAATTCTCTACTGACTGCATTTTCTGTATCAATATAAACTGCTAAGCCTCCTTGCTTTTGTGTATCTGCTAAAGCATGAGCTGCCAATAATGATTTACCTGATGCTTCTAATCCTGTTATCTCAGTTATTCTTCCAACTGGAAATCCTCCTACAGGTCTATTTGCAATAGCCAAGTCTAACATGGATGAACCTGATCCTACCCATCCTCTAACTTCTGATGGTGAATCCGTATCTCCATCTAAGAAATATGCAACTTTATAGTTAGTATGTTTGAATTTCTTATTAAGACCTTCTCTAATATTTTCTCCTAAGGCCGTTGCGAGCTCGTCTGCTTGTTCTGCTTTACTTTTCTTTGCCATATATAACCTCTATTTATTCGTTAAACAAATCATCAAATGCTGCTGATACATCATCTACTTTATTAACACTTGCCGGTGCTTTTGTTTCTTGCTTAACTGGTTCTGGTGCTGTTGATGATGGATCTACTGTGTCTGATCCTTCTGGGTTTAACCAAATTGCTAATGCTTCTTTTAACTCATCATAAGATGGTTCTTTAAAGATATCAGATAAATTAGGTTGACTATCAGTTGCTGCTTTTGAAACATTACTATCTTCTGATAATGCTGTAACATTAGGTTTAACTCTAATAGTAGTTTTTGGAAAGTTACCTGCTCCTTCTGCTGGAGTAAATTCAACTAAGATATCTCTTCCATTCATTGGATCTGTAATATCACCATAATCTGGATCTGCTATTACTCCTAAAAGTTCTTGATAAACTAGTTTACCAAAGCCCCAAAATTTAACACCTTCTGATTCTTTACCTCTTACTAATACCGGAGCATAAGTTCTCATTTTAGGTTCCATTTTCTTTCCTAATTTCCATTCATCTGAATTACCAGAAGATTTTAATTTTTCAGAAAATTCTACTACTGGATCTGGTCTACCATGAGTTACTGGTGATAAGAAGTTTTTCTTACCTAAGTCATAATGAAAGTACAATTCATTGAATGGATTGTCTTTGTTGTGCTGATAAGGTACGATTCTGATTATTTGTTTGCCTGGTTCAGGCTTCCATAAGGTTGACGTTCTGTTGTTCGTCGTTTGTAATTGATTAAGCTTTGCCTTAATCGCGTCTAAGTTAATTGCCATTTTTCTTTTTCTTTTTTTAATGGTTAATAATTATTAATATAACAACTTTATTTCATTTAACCTAATGTTTATCGAAAAAAGTTGCAAAAAAGTTTTTAATTTTTAATTTTTAATTTTGAGTTTAATTATGGCTAAACTCTAATCCTTTTTATTTATATATAAATATAATGAAAATATTTCATATATCCTAATTATACTACTTTAAATCTAGCACCTTGTATTCTGTTTCCTCGCTTTTTGACTGCAAATTTTATGTCTTTTACTATATAGTCTTCTAAACTATATTCTGTTGCACCACCACCTAAATCAAATTCAAAAACTTTTTCCTTGAATGGATGGTTCCATTTACACCATGATTCGTCAATTGTAAAACCACCACGATCATGATTATATTCTGCCATCATTTCGATAGTCATTATACCATCAATGTTTATTTTTTCACCATCTTTCACCTCTTGGTGCTCCTCATCTGTTAGAACTTTGATGAATATTCGAACAATACTTAAAAGTTGATTATCATCACTTCCACTTCCATGGTATCGAGGTTGTACTGTTCTGGAACGCACATACTGGACCCTAGACGTGAATGGGAAATGTACTATATTGTCTATATAATTACCATCTTTCTGCATCAGATTTCCATCTTTATCAAATATAGTTGAAGCTTCCATCTTATGCTTTTTCAATTCTTTTTCAAGACTTTTTTCAAAGTCATTCCAAAAGTCAAAGGGTTTGTGTATATCGATTAGTTCTCCTTCACTTGATTCGTTTAATAATTTAGAATCATTGCTTCTTGGTTTACCTTCAAACAATTGTTTATATTTTTTTCCTAAATTCATGTTATTTATCCTAATTTATTTAGATATATTACCAATCATCTGAATAATCATCTTCTTCTAATTCATACTCATAATCTACTACACCTAGTATAGGTTCATATAATGGTCCATCATTTTCTAAATCTTCTCCTTCCAAAGAGATAGACGTCATGCCGTCATCTGTAGTTAAGACCCAATTAAAAGTAGCTCCTTCTATTTTAATAGTTCCATTTGCATCTCTATCCTTGCCACTAACAGATCCGTCTTCTATTGAGATTACCTTTTCTAATTGTTCGTAACTCATTTTATCCGCTGCCTTAAGTGCAGCATCTACTAATGTATTTTCTTTAAGTAAATTAGAATCATTGCTTCTTGCTTTACCTTCAAATAATTGTTTGTATTTTTTTCCTAAGTTCATTTTTTCTTCTTTTTATAAGTATTCTAATTCATCTTCAGACCAACTTCCTAATTCAGATTCTACTTGTTTTGGATCTAATCCGCCCTTCTTTAAGGCATCTATAGAAGCTTTATCAAAAATAAATGTATACTCATCATCATATTTTGTTTTATCTATTTTAGCTGTTAAGAATTCCTCAGAACCTAAAGCTGGTCCTACTGTGTCTTTTCTAATTCCAGATCCAACTTGAAACTCTCCTTGTTGTAGGAATATTTGAACATCTGATCCATCTTCTGCAGCAGCATAATAGTCTTCAAACATGTTAGTCATTTTATCCATATCTAACACATCTTCGTAATCTAATTCAAAACTTCTATATTCTTTAAGTAAACTAGAATCATTGCTTCTTGTTTTACCTTCAAATAATTGTTTGTATTTTTTTCCTAAATTCATTTTTACTTCTTCTTTTTTATAATGCTCTGAATACCCCATTATACATCAAATCTTTTATAAAGTTCTAATACAATTCTACGGTATCCATCATTATTAGTTAGCAATAAACTATTTTTATAATTTTCCCATGCAATAATAAATGTTTTATCTAGAACTCCATTATTTACGGCTTTGATAATTTCATTCAATGCATTAACTGTATACAATGTATTTGTATCTTTCTTTCTATGTATTAGAATTGTATTTGGAGTTTTTTTATAATCTTCTTTTGGGTTAACATTATATGTAACATAAACATCATTTGGTTTATCCGCATCATTAAATACAAAGATTTTCTTCTCAACAATAGTATAGCTTTGTTTAACATAATCTATTATAAGATTTAAGTCTTTTCTATGTGCAAATGTACATAATAAGTTTGTTCTAGCCAAAATGATCCCTTCCTGTTTTATTTCTATTATAAATATCAGCTTTCCTTAAGAAACCGAAGTATTATTGTTACTATCCTTTAACTTCTGGAGTAGGTTTATCATAGCCCCAACCACCAAAATATTCTACAAAATGTTCTGTAAATATTGGAGCTGAAGAATAATTATTCATCTTTCCATTCCATTGGCCAAATCCCCACCTAAATTTATTTGGTACAGTTATTAATACATTACCTGTTGTTTTATCTATAATTTCAATGTCACGTAAATAATCTGCTTCATCTGATTTATATTTTTTGATATTAACAGTTACATTATCTGCTTTTGAATCTATTTGTTTTTTAGATGGAATAACATGAGAATTCTTTCCTTCTTTTGAAACATATAGATATGCATAGTTATCATCTGCACGTAATAAATATTTAACTAACTCAGTAAGGTTTGTTTCATCTGTTTGCTTATCTGTGAAGTATTTATCTATAGCTGGGTTTAACTTTTCCTTTTTTGCTATTATATAATCATTTTTAGTTTCAACTAAATTATAAAGCTTATAATATACATCTCTAATTACTTTACTACCTTGATATGCTTCATATGATATACTTGGGTCTAATTTTCCATTCAATAAATATTGCGTTGGTATTAACTTTTGTAATTCTGAGATTGCTCTAATTCCATGGCCACCTTTCTTTGCACTACCTGCAGATAATGATGGTGCATCTTCGGCGGCTGCAAGAAGATCTCCTCCATATTTTTCATCAATAACATTATTAATTACTGTTATAAATGTTGTCAACGTTTCATCTATTCCGTTTTTATATCCTTCGGCACGCATGGTCTCAAGTAATCGTGTTGTGGTATCACCTTTTATTCCAAATGCCAATTCAAGTATTTGTTGTACTGATAAACTTCCAAACTGGCCTGCTCCCATTTTTAAAGAAATTAATATTGTTTCTTCTACCCCTTCTGGTGTTCGTACTAAAACTACAGAATCTTCTACTGGCTTTGTTCCATCTGCACGCTTTCCTGTCATTCGTTTAACACCTGTAATTTGTGGTAATGATGTTCCTCCATATAAGCTTTGTATAGCATTAAATGTACGCTCAGCTGAATAAATTGCATCTTTAAACATATCTTCAAAGTCAGAGTTTCCTTTATAATTTATATTTTGATATCTAAATGGTTTACTTCCATCTTCTTTTGGATATACTAACCATTTTTCATTGGCTTTCAAATCAGCTAGAATTTTGTCTCCTTCTAGTAAAAAATTTAATCCTTTGATCAATTTGATTAACTCATCAAATCCTATCAATGAACCTTGATTCTCTACTCTCCCATCTGGTCCTTGTGTATAAAACTTATCAGGTGTTAATGGCTTACCTCCTAATATAGCTGCAAGTGCTATAGCAAAGAATGATTCATGAAATATTTCAGTTAGTCCAGCTGGTATCTTTTCTTTTGGAGCTTCCATTACATCT
>Ga0209337_1000121_pt1 | contig 63370 bp, 74 predicted proteins | sample LinPmetageLP53_FD_184044 | JGI IMG/M metagenome (GOLD analysis project Ga0209337, IMG submission 184044) | Marine viral communities from the Pacific Ocean - LP-53 (SPAdes) (version 2) | ecosystem: Environmental > Aquatic > Marine > Oceanic | place: Pacific Ocean | collected 2010-02-08
GAACATGGGGTATAAAAAATATGTCTGCTTATGCTACAAAAGTAAAAGCAAACATAAAAGTAAACATATGGCAAGAAAACGGCAAAGATGATGAGCCACAAATATTTCACATAGACACTTCTGATGAGGAATGGAAACATTGCATTATTGATACAGACATTAGTGCAATAGAGTTCGGGGACGATATAAGACCCTGGCGCTTGGAGGTAGACTTTCAAGAACAAACTTTAACTATATACTTTTAATTATGCCTAATTGGTGCTGGAATGACCTATACGTTGCTGCTAACGATAACGAAGCAGTAGCACAGCTACAAGAATTTGTAGAAAAATCATTAGTATCTCCAGAAAAAAATGAGATACATGATGGAACAGGATTTTCTTTTGCTGGAACACACCCTATACCCGATCCTGACAATTGGTACAATTGGTCTATAGAGAATTGGGGTACTAAGTGGGATGCTTGCGAACCAAATATATCTCATAATACTACAGATTATTTTTCTGTAAACTTTGAGTCTGCCTGGGGCCCTCCACTTGAATGGATGAAAAAGGTTTCAGAAGACTATCCGCTGCTTACGTTTACAATTGAATATGAAGAGCCAGGCATGTGTTTTGGCGGCAGACTTGAGCTGCATCATGATTCTGGATTACACAATTGTGGTGACTGGGAAATAGAAAATGCTTCAGAGTGTTGTGAGGGTAAGGTTTATTATCAGGATGATGATGAATACACTCTAACAGAAAATGATATTGTTGGGCCTTATCCTACAGAATATCAGTGTTCTTGTTGTAAAAAAGAATGCGAAACAATTAGCTTACCAATACACCAAATTAAAACCCCAATAACAATTAAATAAATAAAATTATGGATTTAAGAAACGAAAAAGTATTTGACACTTTGTACGAAACAGACACAGCCTGGACAGTAACAAAAGAACCATTGTTTACAGAAGACAATAAAAAAACAGGTAGTTACGGATTGTTTAGATCCGATAATAATGCCTGGTTAAGTACTGTAGGCGAAAGATACGTTCCCATGCAGAATGAAGAACTAGCTGAGATTATGGTTAGAATACAAATGAAGTTTGGTGGAGACATCAAAGGTAATTCTATGGGTAAAGTAAAAGGACAAAAGGTATACTATCAATTGTCGTTAGAAGATTATAATATTAATAGCGACACTTTAAAACGTCACATTACTTGTCTTAACTCACACAATGGCTCGCATGCTATTGGGTTTGGCTCTACAAACACAGTAATATCCTGCGCTAACACCTTTCACATGGCCATGAAGGACTTATCTAAGTTCAGACATACTATGAGCGCATCTCAACGCTTGCAGTTCGCTGTGGATGAATTTGAAAAAGCCTTAATTCTTGACAATAACTTAATGCTAACATTTAAGGCTATGAACAGAGTGCCTGTTGATCAAACTATTATTGAGTCTGTAATGAATAAAGTATTCAAAGTAGACATGAATAGTAAAGTTAGCGACAACTCTACTCGTAAGAAAAATCAAATAGAACTGTTTGGTAACGCTCTATCTAAAGAGTTTGAGGCTAAAGGAAATACTCTATGGGGCTTGTTTAATGGCGTAACCTATTATACTAACCACATGGAAAACAAGGGTATTGACAACCTTATGACAGGTTCTGGATATAAAAAGAACTTAGCAGCCTTTAAAACAATTGAAAAAGAATTAGAAACAAAAGGAATGTTAACTAATCTACAAGAAGTATTGTAAAAATAACTAACTTGTAAAGCTAAATTTTATGCAAATAATCTTATATGGCTTTTTAATAGCCATGAGTATATTAGTACTAACCTGGAAGACAATAGGAAGAAAAAGCATTGCTAAAAACTGGATAGCCCTAGATTGGATAATGATCGTAGGCTGTCTTTGGTTTCTTGGTGGTGGTGTTACTGGTAATCTAAGCGTAGCTATTGCTGGGCTGTTCTTTACCATATTCCTTTGGCTTATTAAAAAATCAACTAAATGACTAATGAAGAATATGAATCAATACTTTTAGGAACCCTAATAGTTAACCCAGAAGTCTACTACAAAAACAGTAAAAGGATTAATTCCTTAATGTTTGACAATGTAGAAAACCAATATGTTTATCGTGCTTACGAAAAGCTTATTAAAAAAGGCGAAGAGCCAGGAATAATAAAGATGAACAAAGAGTTTGGTATGGGATCAAAGCTGTCGTCATATCTTATAAATTTAACAACGCTGCCAACTTTGATGCCTAGAGAGCTTGACAGTATGATTGGATATTTAGAAGAAAAGTCTAAAAATAAAATCATAAACAGTTTTGTAGAACAACTACATAACATGTCCCTTAACAATGAGCCTTTAGATAAAATGTTGGCTTATATGGACAAAACCCATAACCAATTAAACCACAATGAATCCGATGACAATAAGAACTTCATAGCACAGCTTAAAGATTTCAGAGAAGAAATACAAAAGCGAATGACTACTGAAGGGATAACTGGTATAACAACTGGATTCTCACAACTAGACGAATTTACTAATGGCTGGCAAGAGACAGATCTTATTATTGTTGGGGGCGCATCCTCAATGGGTAAGACTAGTTTTGCTGTAACCCTAGCTTATAACGCTGCCTTATCTGGGAAACCAACAGCTATATTCTCTTATGAGATGTCTGCTATACAGATTGTGCAACGTATAATAAGCACAAATTCAGGTGTTAAACAAAGGTGGCTAAATAAAGGAGCTCTAGATAAAAAAGAATTAAAGCAGATAGATGATACTATTGGTAAAATTGAATCTATCCCTTTAATTATAGATGATTGTAATAATACATCGCTGTCTTACCTTATGACTAAGATTAAACAGTATGTGCACACATCAGGCGTTAAGCTTGTAATGGTTGACTACCTTCAGCTTGTTTCTGCTTCTAGCGGAAGATCTGGTAACAGAGAGCAAGAGGTAGCTAAAGTAGCACGAGGTCTTAAAAACTTAGCTAAAGAACTCAACGTATGTATTATGGCATTATCGCAATTAAGCAGAGGAGTAGGACAAAGATCTAACTCCCGACCAACGCTGTCAGACTTAAGAGAGTCTGGCGAAATAGAACAGGCTGCCGATGTTGTTGTCCTCTTATACCGACCCGAGTATTACGGGATATACGAAAACGAAGAAGGACAACCAACAATAGGATTAGCTGAAATTATTTTTGCTAAAGGCAGAAATATAGGCATTGGTACAATTAACCTAAAATTTATACCAGACTTAACAAAATTTGAAGATTATGAATGAAGATTTAATTTATGGCATTGTAACACTAACAGTTATATTCGTCATTGCTTTATTCTTTTTAAAGCTATTTATTGCCGTAGCTGGCCCTGTTTTTATTACACTAACAGTGGGCTTTGTAGTATACAAAGTGCTAAAATGGATCAGTCAATAGCTTGTCTAATTTGTTAAAATTTTGTATTTTTATATGAAGAAAGACAAATCAAAATTAGACGAAATCTACGAAGAAGTGGCCTATGAAACTGGCGAAAAACCATCTGTTGTAAAAGAGATAGTTCAAGAAGTTTTTATAGAAGCTGCATTCTTTTTAGTAACCAAAAATGCTCCTGTAATGATTAGAAGATTTGTAAAAATCGTTAAGGCGCTAAGAACAACCAAAAAATTCTTAAAAAATCACAATGATTATGAAACAAGAGACAATTAACTTAAAAGATTTAAGTAAAGAACTTCCATATAAATGGAGGGTGCAATCAGCAAGATACGGTAAAGCGTCTTGCGTAGCTTACATTGATGCAAGAGATGCACAAGACTTATTAGATGATGTTGTAGGCCCAGGCAACTGGCAAACTGAATACTATGATTCTTGTGGCTTACTTATGTGCCGTGTAGGTATATTAGTAAATGAACATTGGGTATGGAAATCAGACACAGGCTCTGAGTCTAATGTAGAGAAACAAAAAGGACACGCCTCTGATGCGTTTAAACGTGCCTGTGTATCCTGGGGTATAGGAAGGTTCCTATATCGCCTTAAAATACACCAAGTACCAACCAAAGACTATAAGGGTAAAGAATATCCTTATGCTGCCGAAAAAGATAAAATTATCTTTGATGGCGAAACCTTAACCAAATATATTAATTGGAAAGTTGAAAATGAAAGATCCAATTAGTAAATGGGCTAATGATGCCCAAAAAAAAGAAAACATGGAAAGTAATCAATTAATGAATATTCTACGTAGTGAAGCTGTTTGGGAATTTACAAAAGCAGAATACACAGACGAATTAACCAATCAAATTATGGATTATCTAAGAAAACAATTTAAGATAAATCCACAGTCCGACAAGGACGATATGGTCTATAGTCAAATATGGATGACAATTAATATGAACAACCTAAAAATTAAAGAACAAATTAAAACTAAGTAATTATGAGTAACTGGAATTTAGATCAAACGCAAACATCAACAGAAAACTATTCTAAAAAAGAATATAAAAAAGTTGATTATTTAAGAACCCCTGGTGCCTACAAGGTAACTGTTAACGGAATGACTGACTCTGCTAATGTAGAGGGTTATGGCGGCTCTCCGTATGTAGAGTTTACACTATTTACTGTAGACGGCAAAAAAACACGAGCAAGATTTTGGACACCAAAAGAAGCTGATGCTGAAAAGACTGCAGACTTTAAGCGTAAACTATTAAAAGAGTTTATGATTAATTGTGGCATTACAGACTTTAGCGATATGAATACTGCCTTCTCTAATGTAACGGGCAAAACCTTAAACGTTTGCTTTACTACTCGTGAGTATATTAGAACAGATAGAGAAACTGGTGAGCCAGGAATTGGCACAGCTTTAGACTATAAGTTTTCTAAAAAAGCTAATGAGAATGTTAAGTATGACGCTAAGTACAATAAGACGTTAAATCAAGATGACTTGCAGACTCTAGAAGACCTTAAAGCTTCTTGGTCTGGAAACGTTACAACCAAAAGTGAGGTAGACGAAGACCTGCCTTTCTAAAAAAATCTTTATCTTTGCGGTTTAAACCACAATAGATGACAATCTTTATACCAGGTAATGTTCCTAGCTCTAAAAATTCTAAACGTTGGACGGGAAAGATGCTAATCAACTCCAAAACGGTGATGAAATATATTAAGGAGACAAAGGGGCATTACCTGCAGTATAAAGTATTATTTAAAAATCAAACTAAAAACAAACAATTCCCAATTATGGTTTCTTTTAAATTTGTAAGAGGATCAAAACACAAGTTTGATTATATAAATCCTGCACAAACGGTTCAGGATCTTATGGTTAAAAATGGATGGATAGAAGATGATAATTGCGACTGCATGATACCATCTTTTAAGCCATACGAATACAACAAAGAGAACCCAGGGGTATATATTGAAATTATATGATTAAATTAGATGACGATGTTCTTGCTTCTTGGCAAGACGCAAAGTCTGCTCCATTAATTAGAACTAATAAACAATGGAGTAGAAAAATGTTAGATTTTTATAAAAGTCGTATTTATGATGTTTGTTATATAACATTTGGAATAACTTCAAAAACTTTAAAATCAAAAAATAAGCCAGCAGATTACATTCTTTGTAGAAAAACACTTTGCAACGCATTGATTTTAGAATATGGAGTTCACCCTACAATTATGGCAAACTTTATACTTAAAGATAGAACTACTGTTCTTTATTATTTAAGAATGCACGAAGGCCATTATGAGTTTCATTCAGACTATAAAGAAGCTTATGATGCAATGCTTACTAACTTAAAAATGTTTTTAAAAAACGATGAGATTTTAAATCTTTGTGATCAAGAAGAAAAAGAAAATTTTGAACTTGACAGCATTAGATATACTCTAACAAAGCTAAAACAAGAAAATCAAGACCTTAAACAATCAATCAATTCATTAAAAAAAATAATCAATTAATTATGGCAAAAAGAAAATCACCAAAAAAAGATTCTCAAACAATTGAATTAACAATTGACGGAGCAAAAGTAACAGTACCAATTTTAGTAGAAAAGCTTTTAAAGGATCAAAAAGAAACAATTCATTATTTAGAACACGTCATGTGTTTATGGCACTACAAAGTGTATTCTAAAAATGGAATGAAAAAAGGAGAACCAAACTATGAAAAAGAATTAGCCTCCTTTATTGAACAAATGGTCCCTACTTTTGAGGAGCGAAGCAAACTTTTTAAAGAGACTGATGAAAATAATGAAAAAAAAGATGGTAATTCTCTTGGAGACAAGAAAGTTAATTAGTTAATTTTGTATTGTCTTTCTCGTAGAACGTTCTGTTCTATAGTTTTCATTGTTTTGGTTGGTTGGCACGGGCTCCTTTTGGGGCCTGTGTTTATTTAAACAATTTACAAAATGGATGAATTAGATGAAATATTTCAACAACAAGAGCTCCCTATTAGTGAGCCTGTACAATGGTGGCAACTGGATAAAATAGAACAAATGCTTAATCTTTGTTATTATCCTCCAGAAATAGAAGCTGAAATCACCAATAACCTACCAACAACAAAACAAGAAGCAAACATCCTTTTACAAAAACTTTGGTTTGATCATATACCGAGAGACCCAAGAGATCAGCTAGATAAAAGGATTAAGCTTAAAACATTGATATGAATCGTTACAAACTATCAAAACTAGTTCCTGGCTATAAAGTTAAGCCAAGCCTAAAAGACAAAAAACTTTTAGCTCTTCCCTGGGAAGTAAAAGAACCAACTAGAGTTATTCTTTCTAATGGAGAAAGCTCTTTGCTAAACCAAGAATCAAGGCTCTTACATAAACAAGAGTTTAAAGATAAATTTGGAAGAGACAAAACATACACTCTTCACTACTATGAATATGTAGATGATCAACCGACCAACCAAACAAAATTATTTTAATGAGTAAAAAGACAATCGTATTTGAGGGTGGCGTAGATAACATACGCACTCTCGCAGACAATAGCTTAAGAGTTTCATTGGGAACTCCTGAACTATCCCCAGAAACTGTAGGAAATTTATACAGCATTCTTAAACAACCAGGATTTGTAGTATTATCTACACAACCAATCTCACAAAAACAAATAGACGCTGTAGAAGCCGCAAGCATTGACATGGAGTTTGATACCAAAACACCAGCACAACGCATGAGAGCTGTCCTATATAGGCTATGGGAGCAAACCTCGCCTAAAGAAAAAGGAGAGCAAGGAGAAATGGTTTATGTTGAGTTTGAACTATTTTACAAACGCAAAATGAATGAGATGATTAATCATTTCAAAACTAAATTAGGATGATAGAAATAGTAAGAATGACAATAGACGGCTATACATTTCGGTATAACGAAGAGAATAATATGTATGAATGCAGAGGTAACGTATGTTATGATGACGAACATGATGAAGTTCCTGAAGAAGGTCTTTGGCGAGCAGCTCTTAAGTTAGAGCAAAAACTAAAAAGCCAAGGCATTGATGCTGATGCAGAACATTCAGAAAAAGGATGGGTTGAAGTAGTGCTAAACTAAATTAGGATGATAGAAATAGTAAACAGAAAGACTTTTAAAATAAGAGAATCTGGAAGATCTACTGATTTTATTAGTCCTAGCTTTGGATATGGCTGTTTATACGATTGTAGCTATTGCTACATGAAACGGCACAAACCTAAGGGGCTAAGCGTAGCTACAAACACAAGCGATATACTTACGGCTATAAATAATCATGCTGCTTTTGCTGTTGTAGATAAGCCCAACCAAACGCACCCTGTATATACTACATATGATATAAGCTGTAACGAAGACTTTGCGCTTCACGCTAAGCATCATAATTGGGTAAGAATTTTTAATTTCTTTAAAGAACACCCAACGGCTATGGCGTCTTTTGCCACCAAGTATGTAAACCCTGAACTGACTACATTTGATCCTAAAGGTAAGGTGCGAATAAGGTTCAGCTTAATGCCACAAAAAATGGCAGATATACACGAGCCTAATACATCTAAAATAATTGATAGACTAAAAGCTATTAATGCGTTTATAGATGCAGGCTATGATGTACATGTAAATTTTAGTCCTGTCATTGTATATGATGGATGGCTAGAAGATTATGCTGACTTATTTAATATGTTAAATGATTATGTAGAATATAAATCAGAAGTTTTAGCTGAGGTTATATTTTTAACACATAACAAGAACAAACATGTTGCTAATCTCTTAAGGGTTATAGATTCAGAATCTACCCTGTGGACACCTGAGAATCAAGAAGATAAAACATCTCAATATGGTGGCGTTAATATTAGGTACAAGCATAATTTAAAACGCAAGTACATTAAAGATTTTATATCTTTGCATACCAAAACAATCCCATGGAACACAATTAGATACATATTTTAAACCAATGGCAATTATTAAAAACTACAATAAAGGAATGGAAGACAAGATTAAAGAAACTATTAAAGAGGTTCAGGATTTGTTAATCTACAAAAACAAATCTTACGGAAACTCTGCTACAAGCCCAGCTAATATATTTAGTAAAGGAAATGCTGTAGATAGCATTTGTGCTAGAATAGACGACAAGCTAATGCGAGTTGCTAACAAAGGAGTATGTAAAAATACTTTAGACACGGTAGATGACTTAATAGGATATTTAGTACTTTTGAAAATAGCCCTATATAAAGAAGATGAAAAAGAAAACAAGTAATTTATTAAAAAAAGCACATTTAATTATAAATGCTGCTACTGGTACAGATGTTTCTAAAACCACAATAGAAAACGCTAGACGTGAGGCTAGAAAGTTATATAGAAAAATAAAAGAAATAGATCCAGAGGTTTATGAGATTATTGAGCCAGAAATTGGAGAGTGAAGGTTAGAATTGAAATAGAAATTAAAGACGATACGTGTGAGGATTTGCAAGCTATCCTAGTCCGAGAGCTTTATGAACAATGTCAATCATGGGTAAATGGGACTGAAATACCCTTTATTGAATTTATTCGTGATGATGAAGATAAAAACATTCCAAAATCTTATTCTGATTTTCAATGGATATGGGATAAAAAAGGAAAGAGCGAAATAAACTAATGCCAGTATATCGTCAAAAAATAATTTATCGTAAAATTGTTGACGGAATAGATACAACAGAAATAATATTGCCTAAAATTATAAATACTGACATAGGATTTGAATTACAGTTTGGATTTTCTGCTCCAAAGGATAATAGCAAGCCTACCTTATTATTAAAAGAATACAAAACACCCAAATCTTTACAGGAATGACAGATGCTGAAAGACTTAGAAGATATAAAAAGTATTTAGAAAAGCTACTTAAAAAAGTTAACGATGCCCTTACAAGACAATACTCCAAAAGAAGATGAATGGGTTTTTATTTATTGGCAATAAAATGATAACTGTTGGAGACAATATAATAGTTGTTTGGCCTCTCTATATTTCTTAGTAGCCCGTACAGGACTTGAACCTGTATCTACTCTTTAGAAGAGAGTTGTTCTATCCCTTGAACTAACGAGCCAAAACAAAGCCTCCTATAAATCCAACACCTATAGAAAAAGCTTTTGTGTCCCACCATTTTTTTTCTTGAACAATTTTATAAGTCTGAATATTAGTAGTTTGAACATAAGGGTTGCTGTTAACAATGTCAATAGCATATTCTCTCCCTTTAGGTATTCCTAAAAACCCTCTTATTTTTCGGTCCCCTATTACAATACTTGATTCGTTTGGAATTTCTATCCTGTTTAGCGTAAAATTCTTTTCAGTGAACGTACAGCTAAGGCTATAAAATAAGGAATCAATATTAACACTGCCGACAAAAGTGCCACTATCGCTAACAAGAATGCTGTTATCATATTCAATACGTACAGTATCAATGACGGTTTTAGTAATGACTTTAGTAACTGACTCAACTTCTTTGTATTCATCTATTAATTCTTTGAGGCCTTCATTTTCATCCTTAAGAGATGCAAGTTGAGCTTCGTTAATTTCATAAGCTTGGTTGGATTCGTTGAGGTCCTGCTGTGCTCTAAATATTGCTTTTTTACTTTCATTGCTTTTATATGCAAATCCAAATGTTACAAAAGCTAATATAATAATAATTATATTTTTATATTTTGACATATTAAATAATTGCTAAGATATCTGGCTCATGCAATAGCATGTATTCTTCGCCTTCTATGTTAATCATTTGTCCATAGTCACGAAACATAACCTCGTCACCTACTTTTAAGTTTTCTTCAACTTTACTTCCTACGGCTTTAATAAACCCTTCTGGTTTTTGCTCTCTAGTTTCTTCTAGTATAATTATTCCTGATTTTGTTTTTTCTTCAGGAGTTTTTAATTCTACTAAAATTCTGTTTCCTAATAGTCTCATAATTTCACGTTATAATTTAGTTTAGCTTGCAAGCCATTCCATTTGCTCCAAACAAATGCGTGTGCTTTTTTAATGTTACCAATATACCCTTTTTGATCGTGCCACTCATCCGTTGCAGACATTGAAGAAAGATTCCGAACTGTAAGCCCCTGAAGCTCTTCTACAGCTTGCATCTTGTAAGCTTTGTTTGTGTGTAAATGACCTCTATGTACTTCAACATAGCGAACATCGCTCCAAACGTCTCTATAGCGCTGAGAAACGATTCCAGGCAGGTCGTTAATCTTAGCGCCATCTCCATGATCGTTTACGATTAAATTAGCACCATACTTATGTGCTTTCATTTGACACATAGAATTATCTACTACAACATTTTCGTTTTCTTCATAAAACATTTCTAATGCATCTCCAATATGCATCATAGACTCTCTATCGTGATTACCTGGAACAACAGAAACATGAACCTTAGCTAAGTCTGAAAGATAATTAATTACTTGTATAAGCAATTTTCTTCCAGCTCTATATATCTCCATGTGTTTATCACTATTAAACTGCGGAGTGCCTTTTGTGGTACTTGGCACAGGCCAATCTCCATCTGCGTTTAAAAAATCATTTCCAGCTACAAATAAAATTTCATCTATATAAAATCCACTACTTCTTTTTAGCAAATGCTCTATAGCATCTAGCATTCTTTTTTTAGCAATTTCTAAGCTATAATCATCCCCTTCTATTCCTATTTTACCTAAATGTAAATCAAATGCATTTATTTCTAACAAATGAGGATCATGCTCATAACATTCTTTATCTCCAAAAAACTCGGGTATATAACCAAAAAGAGGAACTAAGTCTTTAACCAGTTCCTCTCTAATTTTACCTATATTCATATTAGGATTTACACGTTTTAACCAAGCCTTTGTTCTAAACATTGGTATTGTAATGGGGTTTCTTTCTTTATCAAACCCCGTTACTTCATAAGTTCCTATATCGTATTTTTCTACCTCCCATTGATTAAGATCTACTTTACACGCTTTTATAAGATCATCTAATGACTTAACTCTTTTAGAGTCCTCACAAGTTACTACAGCTCCTTCTTTATTTTCTATAAAAGAAGTTTTCTCTGTAATAGATTGTGGTTCTATTTCTTTTCTTATTTTCCTGGCTATGTTTCTAACCTTTTCATAGTGGGTATTAAATTTAACTGCTGTTTCAGCATACTTACAATTTAATAGCTCAGGATTTTGTAAAAGATATTCTTTTATTTCATCATTTAAAGAATTGTTCGTCTTCATATTTTGGTCCATATCCGTGTTGGGTTTTGAGTTTCACGTTAACAGCTTTCAAGGTATGTTTTTTTCTTTTATTCTTAATTCTTTTCAAGACACGAGTTATTAAGAAGGGATTGTTAATAATGTCATCCTCATTATCCCCCTTTACTATTACGTCTTTGATTATATAGACCGACCCTCTTTTGTCTTCAAATGTCCAATCAGACACCCATATAGGAAGTCTGTCTTTTTCTTCTTTAGGTTTTAACCCCATTGGTGGCTTGTCCATAATTATAATAAAACTATTGCGTCAATTTTGTCAGCTACACTTGTCCATCCATAAATAAAAAATCCATTTCTAGGATCTCCATCGCTACTTAAAGGATTTAAAAGTCCACAAATTTCGCTTAATGTTGTTATGTTTTCTCTACCTGCTGATTTGGTTGTTATAGCAGTATCAGAAGGCTTATTGGGAATAATTGCAGAAAAAACAAGATACGCAAACTTACTAGTATCTGCATTGTTTTTAACATCAGGATAGTTTGTTATAGTTTCGGGAGCCTCTGTACTAATTACAACAGTAAGCAATACTATATCAGTATGCTTGTTGTTAAATACAATATCTTTTAATGTTCCCCCTAACCTGCTATCAAAAAGCATACTTGCATTAGTAGTACCTCCTAAATTAGGAAAAATTTTAACCTTGTTAGTTCTATCTGCTCTTTGTTGTTTATTATTTTGGCTATCTCTTTTTTCTTTTCTTATTACATCAGCAATATCAGCTACACGACTACCAGAGCCTATAAAATCTTTTTCTATAACTGTTTGACTAATTTGTCTTTTTTGAATAGAGCTTGTTGTGCCGCTACTCCCTCCCTTGGTAGAGCCACCACCGCCTCTAGGTACTTCTCTTCTAGCCATTAATAATATCGTTAGATTCTATTAAAGTATAAGTAAAGCTATTTCCCCAAACATCTTTTGCCTTGTGGCAAATTTCCATAAACAATGAAAAATCATCAGCAGCAGCAATTACCTGGCAACCAGCCGACCACTTGTCTATTTGAGTAGATTTTCTACCTGGCTTAGCGGTTGCTCTATGTATATTGATTCCGTAAATCCCTTCTTTAACATTCTCCTCTAACATATCATAAGACTCATCTTTGTTGCCATCACGATAAACCTTTACGGGTTTTTTCTGGCAAAGAGCCTCATATTTTCCTTGGTGAAGTCTGATCTTATGTGAACCACGATATTGTCCTGGCTTTAAAATGGCAACACCATCGGAGTTTAGTAAATTTTCTACCCAATGAGTCCCAGGATCTGTGGTACAGTCAAATTCATGATATTGCCATTCACCCTCTTTGTTTTTGTAAGATATAGTTATCTTATCATCAAACTTGTTTGTGACTTGATCGGCTGTATCAGAGTTTCGGATACCAACAATATTGACATCGTAACCTTTATCGTTACGATCCGAAAACCACTTGTATCCTAGCTTTTCAACAGCGCTTTGTATTTTCTCTCTAGTATACATGCGTGTTAGTTAGATATTAGTCGTCAGTATTAATTCCTGTATCAGGGCCATCACAAAGAAGGAATTGTACCTTTTGCGCAGCAGTTGTAGAATCTACCACCAAGTCATTAGATGCATCACCAGCACCATCAATATGGATTGGAGAAAACATAAACTCACCTGGTTTTAAATCTGCAATTACATCACCATCAGCTTTTACAGCTACTGAGTAATCAGTGTCTACATTTTTAATAAAGCCAAATAATAAATCTTTATGATGTCTAGCTAGATTAATTTGAGTATCACTTGTCCCATTACAAAGCAATTCTCCTGTGCTAATTACAGCAGTGTCGCTTGTACTAGATTGTGTTGTAAAGCTTGGGCTAAAAGTGAACACAACTGATCCTGTACTATCTGTTAATGTAAAGCTACCTGATACGCTTACGCTTGTTGCTTGAGTTGCCATTTTTTTATATTTTTATGTTATACTTCAATTTCTACAGCAAAGTATTCTGCTGTTACTGCATTGCTGGTGCCTCTAGCTGTTGTAGTTCCAGTCCCTCTAATTATTGTAAATAAAAACTCGCCTGGCTTTAATACGCCAATTAAATCATTATCAGTTGAAGCCCCTTCATATATCTCTAAGCTGCTAGTATCATCCATGTTTTTCACATAAATAATTCTACCTACTCCAGGAGCGGCCATAATTGTAGCATCAGAACCTGTTGCGCAGTCAATTCTACCTGAAGCAATTTGGTCTACACCAACAATCGGTAAAGTAAAAGATCCGCTTTGGCTTTGAGAGTAACCAGTTGCAGAATTTGCAGTCATGCTTAGCGAAGCATTAAATGTATAGTTTTGTGCCATTTTATTTAAATTTAAATCTTTCTACAAAAGTAATAAATAATATTTTAATATCCCCCACCACCAGAACTACTTGAGCTCGCAGTATCATTTGAAGATTCTCCTCCGTTAAATCCAGAGGAAGAAGTTGCTGCTTGGCCATGAGTTGATCCTCCCATATATCCAACCTCTCCTTGATAAACGTGTGAATGATAACCTGTTAAACCATTAGATGCAGCATACGCCAAAGCTTCCTCTACAGTGCTATACAAAGGTACTCCGTTTATGTTTGTTAATATAGCCATTATTTTTTAGCAAATTTTTCTATTCCAGCTATTCCAAAACAACCCAAAACTAAAAACAAAAACGATTCATAAACAAACTCATTAATTACCAAGTCTTTACCAGCCCAGCCAGATATAATATCAGCCAGCATAACAAATACCATAACAACAAAAGCAATAAAGCCAATAATAGCTTTTTCGTTCCAAGTGTTATCGTCTTTAAATATTTCAATAAACTTTTTCATATTAATCAAATTGTTTACGCATTCCTCCATCAGAATACTTCATTCCTTTTTTACCTTTTTTAGAATGTCCCCATCCCATATTTTTGTATTTTAAATGCATCTCCTTAGTATTTGCCATAGCAGACTCTCCATTTGGCCCATACATCATATGTTTTTTAAACTTTTTCATTTTCCTTGACCTTTATATATTTTTTTATAACCATTCTGTCCATTACTAGCATTCTTGCTATGTACTCCTTTTCTTTTTGTTGATTTTTTTCTTTGATAAGAAAAAGTATTTTGTCCTTTAGCCATGTTGTTTTCTTCTTTTTGGATATTTATGTTTTACTCCTTTTTTCCTTCCGCCTTCCCCAGCTCTACCTCTATTCTTTTTAGGAGACTCTTTTACAATCTTCCCATTTTTGTGAGAAGCATCTTTTCCGTCTCCATTCCCATAAGACCCTTCTTTTCTATTATGCTTATTAAGAGCAGCTCTTTTGTCTCTAGCCTTTTTAGACTTATGAAACTTTTTATATTCTTTTTTATAATCTCTTTTTACTGGCATTACCTATATTGATCATTAAGCCTTGCTCTTCTTGCTTTACAGCAACACATTTTCCCTCCTGCTTTATATCTACTAACTCTTCCTGTTTTTGTTTTTTCTCTAGAAGCAGCAGCTTTTTCACCCTTGCTTAATTGACTCCAAGTCTTGGGAGTATCTTTACTTATTTTTTTAGTAGGTCTAAATGTGTTTTCTCCACTACTATAATCTGTTTTACCAGAAGGAGTAGTCCAATCTTCTTTGAACCATCTTCTTAAAGCTGCGCCTTTTTTTGTTTTACGTACAGCCATATTAATCGTGTTGAAGCCTCATACCTTGTGAAGCTTTCTTTTTAGATTTATTTCCCCAGTTTTTAACCCCAACCTTACGACACTTAGCCATAGCTCCGCTTCTATAGGCCGAAGTCTTGGGACCATATCTTGATACTACTTTATTATAACATGCATCTTTTGCCATAACTAATCGTGTTGTGTTCTAAGTTTACCACCTTGTTCGTAACAACCCCATTTTCTTAAAGCTTTATTAATTCTAGAATTAGGATCTCTTCTTTTTTTAGCACCAGTTAACTTCTTTTTCATTCCCTTCATTCTTTTACAAAACGAAGCTTTTCTTTTTTTTCTCTTACCTTTTGGCTTTTTTTCTGTTACAGGTGCGCCAACTCCTGCGCTTTTACGCCCTTTTGCGTTTAAGCCTCCAGAAGGACTCTTTCCTTCTTTCCTTTGCCAAGCTGGTGTTTTATATGCCATTATTTAATAATTATTTTTTATGAACCACAGTTTTCACAATCCTCAAAATCATCTACATTGCAAACAGGTTGATCAGAATCTTCTAAATTAGAAGTCCATTCATCAAAATCTTCAAAAGCCATTTTCATACAATAACATCCTTCTGCATCACAATTTGGCTTACCACAATGAAATTGTTTAATTTCATCTTGACTCAAGTTTCTAGTAAAATCATAATAATGTTTAGAGTGCTTAGTCATTCTTAAATATTTTAGTATTAATATTAATTTCTTTATAAGTAATAACAAGATTATATATCCCATTACCTACTTGTAAAGTTATAAAATTAACATTGTTCTTTTCAAGAATTAAACGTCCATTTATATCATAAACTTTAACATCTACAAAATCAGTAAAATACACATCGCCATCTGTTGGATTTGGGTATGCATTAAGAAGATCTTTTCTTATATCATCCATTCCAACAGGGCCTGTCCAACCATCTAAACAATACTCATAAAGATAATCACACGTTTCATCCCACTGTATATCGCAACAATAATTATCTACATCTATTACCCAACTAAAACATTCATTAGGGAGATAATATAAATCTCCAACAAAGCAACCAGCAGAATAATAACAAGAGCTATCTGGTACGTTAGCTTCAATATTATAATTTTCAGCATTTGGATCTGTACATCCTGGTATTATTTCTATACAAGAGTTGTCATCAAAACAAGCATCTTCATCATAGTTTAAAGCTGTTGAATCTGTACAGCCAGATATATAACAACAACTATTATTTAGTGTATTAGCTATTGGATTAAAATTCAAAGCTAAGTTGTCTGTACAACCGTAAACAAACTCTTCACAAGACTCGTTACTAGTGTTTGCTATTGGATCATAATTAAACATAGTAGAGTCAATACAACCAAAAACAATGTCTTCGCAACTACCATTATCTGTATTAGCAACGCTATTGTAGTTAAAAGCAGCTGGATCAGTACAGCCGTAGTAATATGGTATACACGCATCCTCTGCCGTAGCAAGTGGATCGTAGTTAAATGCAGTAGGGTCCATGCACCCATAAACGTACGGTATACAACCCCCATTAGAAATATTAGCTATCGGGTTAAAGTTTGACATAGTGTCGTCAGTGCAGCCCCAAATAGTCACAGTCTGACATGATCCATCATCATAATCTGCTATATACCCTTGTGTGTGGTATTCTAAAAAAGAAGAAGATGTGCACCCAGGCAAATAATAACAACTCTCGTCTTCTATGTTTGCTGTATCGCTATAGTTAACAGCTGCTTCGTCCATACAACCCCCTAAAAATGGTTCGCAATAGTTACCACAGTATATAGTAGCTGAATAAGTATTCCATAATGGAGCTCTAAAAGGCTGCAAAGCACCTTGCCCATTACTAAAGAAAGGATTTGATCCTTCTGATAGCAGCGTGTCACCATCTTGGTTTGTTAACATAACAGAGTTGTGTAACGTCTGAAACGCTAGTTGATCTGGAAGTTGTTGTCCATTACCTACCTGAAAGTAATACACCTCAACTTTTTCGCTTGTATTTAAATCTACGTCCCAAGACTCAGAATAAGAACCAGGTCCCATTGTATATGTGTAAGAGCTGTCGCCTTGGGTAATACCAATATATGAGTTACCCCAACCGTCACCACCGTCATCTTCTAGCGTAACAGTAATAACACACTCAGGCACGATGTCCATAGTTGTGGCAGTTGAATCGTAGTTGTACATGGTATCATCCGTACAACCAAGCACGTTCAAAGTCTGACACAAAGATTCGTCACTAATCGTTGTTAGTGGATTGTATTCTACGTAACTAGGATCATCGCAACCTGTTATAACTTCTTCTTCACAGAACGTTGGATCTAAAATTCCAGAGTAAGTTACATTGTCAAAGTCTGGCTCAGGAAGATCCCATAATGTATCTCCATTACAAGCCAGTATAAGAAAGTCTCCGTCTGAATCCCCACCAGTTGACGAACTAGCTAACCCATCGCCATACGTATCCTGTAGCTGTAACTCTGTACCAAAAGTGTATACACAATAGGTATATGTAAAAACTTGATTTGCGTTAGCGTAGTCGTAATCACCAGCTTCAACTTGGTCAACCACCTGTCCACCACTATATAGTATCCAGCTAATCTCAGATGGATAATTATCTAGTGTTAGTTGTAGTGTAATTTCTGTTTGGTCTTCAGCACAAGATGTAAGCGCACAAGATCCGTCATCTATATTTGCATACGGATTGTAGTTGTTTGCTGCTTCATCAGTACATCCTTCAACGCAAGCTGATGGAGTATAGTAAATAGTATCTGATGTGCTTCCATCAACAAATTCTAAGAACCAATAGTATTCTTCGCTCCAGTTAGGAGGCATATTAATATTACCAGCGTAAACACCCCATATTCCGTCAACTCCTTGCCCAGGAAAGAAATAGTTTACATTGTCGTTGCCAAAATGTATTTTTTCAATATCACAACTTGGTGAATCATCGGGTGAATCCCAATGATAATACAATAACGATCTGCTGCCTTCTTCTAGCTCAGCACAACCCTCTTCAACCCAAACGTTTTGTATTCCACTACAAGGCGGATACTCACAGCTCATGTTATCTACAACAGCATTAGGGTTATAGTTTAAAGCTTCTGCATCCATACAACCTTCAACGGGTGGTGGACAAGCTAGTAAGTCAAAGTATATAGTATCTGTTAATCCAGAAAAGTCATATGTATAATTTTGTAAATCACACGAGTTAGACAGTCCAAACCATCCTTCACCGTAAGAACAACAAATCCCATCGCCAAAATCATCATACACTACAAAACTATAAGTGCCTACTGGTAAAACAATTAAAGTCTCTTCGTAAGCGTTAGATTCGTACATCGGACTAGAAGCAACTAAGCTGTCGTTTTCAAATATTTGCCAAGACGTTTCCCCAGCATACTGATCTGTTTGCATAGAAACGTTTACCCAAGAGTTTTGTGATACCGCAAACTGCGACCATAAAACACAAAATATTAACAACAACTTTTTCATTAAAATTTACTCATTATTAATTCATCAATATACCCTTGTATTTCTTCTTTTGTAGCCATCATTTTAAAACTTAAATCTGCTTGGTATCTTTTTACTTCTTCTCCATCATCAAATATTACAATAGTAGGAACTACTGCTATACTATATTTTGATTGATTGTTATTAGCTTCTATTAAAAGATTTTTCTTTTCACAATCTCCTAGTTTAGAAAACCAAATAACATCATTAGAGTTGTTCCAATCAGCATTAAAATGAACGGCTTTAATCTGTGCGAATGCTCCCTGAGAGAATAATATACATATTATAAATAAAATGTAAACCAAAAATAATTTTCCCTGTTCTTTAGCCATGTTAGTTTAGTTTGTCAATTTTTTCTTCAATTCGTTTCATATCTTCTTTAATCTCCCCCACATCTTCCTGGGTTGTCATAATAGTCTGACGAATCATTTGGTCTTTCATGTCAAATTCCATTCTTGTAACTTCTGGGCTAGGAGGCTCTGGCAACTCTCTTGCCTCAGCTATATCAGCCTGTAATGCAAACCACATTCCCACAATAGTAAATATTAAAACAGCTATACCTGCTAACGTTTTAAGACTTACATTAAAACTTGTATCTTCATTTAATTCTTTTCCCATTATCCTAAAAACATTTTTGCAAAAGCAGCTGCTACAATACCATATAAAGTCCATAAGGCTTTAGAAATATTTTTACGAGCAGAAGTATTTTTATTAACTCTTGAGGTAACTCCACGATCAGGATTTAATAACGTATCCGTAAGATTGTCAATTTTACCATCCATTTTTTTAAGGGTTTTTTCAACAGACCCCATTCTTTCTTTCATAACCGCTATTTCTTCTTTTACCGTAGCCATTAGAATTCAAATCCTAAATTAAACACCATTAATCTAAAAGTTTTAGATGTACATTTATCTTTACAAGAAAGACAAAGCTTAAAATACAAAACAGTTAATTTTCCTAATCTAAAAGAAATTTCATATTTTTCTTTTTTATTTCCAGCTTTAAACCCGTTTATCCAATTTACCATAATCCTATCTTTTTCCGCCATGATATTCTACAGCATGGCCTTCAGTTTTTAATAATTCATTTAAAGAAACCATAGTTAATTTATCTTGACCATCAACAGTGTCTATAAATATTTCTCCTAAGACTCTTCCAAATTTTCCAATTTCTTTAGAGTTAAGAACAAAAGTTTCATTTTCATTTAAAATAGCTTTAACCCTATCTTTGGCAGCTAAGCCCCTTGCTTTTTCTTCTAAGTCTCTAGTTCTAGACTCTGGAGCATTAATTCCAGAAAACCTAACTCTTTTTTTTATGTTTATATCAAATCCAAGATTTATATCTACATCAATAGTATCCCCATCAACTACCCTGTTTAATTTTGCTTTGTATGTATACATTCTAAAATATTATATAATTGATTCCAAATTTAAAATCATACCATTCTCTATTCCAGTATTTGTTATACTTTCCTTCTACAAATGTGCCTAAATGTTTATTTAATTTATAGCCTAAAATTAATCCTCCAGAATAATCATACCACTGATTTCCATTATTAAAATTGTGATATGAATATTCTCCTCCATCATTGTAATGATAAGGAATTAAATTTCCCCAAGAATGCAACCAAAAATCTTTTTTATAATGATAAAAATCAAATCCTAAAACAACAGAATAAACCCATTGGTTAGAAAGCTCATTTCTTTTCTGTTCTGTATAATCTGCTAATACTTGTGGTATAATAACCTCATCCCATACATCTGCACTTGTAGCTACAACATCACCGTCTGGCGCAATATATTGATTGTTAAACACGTCTACAGTATAGCCTTCTTCAATTGCTAAATACGTATAGTGAAGGTTACCATTTGACAAAAGCCAATCGTTTAAAGGATCGTGCCCGTAAGGTTCTGATATTCTCTGTAACGCTCCTAAATTAAAAGAAAGCTTGCTTTTAGAATTAAACCTTAATCTCTGTGTAGCTTCTAAGTATTCTACATCAGCAAATCCATCTTTAACGTATTCTACCTTAGCCATCCATCTTGGCTTTAAATAACGCAAAAAATGATTTTGATCTATATAGGTTTCTCCCTCCTGTCTTCTATAATCTATTTCAAATAAATATTCAAAAGGGGACCTACCTACTGTTGCGGCATCAGAATAAGAACTTTCGGTGCCATCTTTAAACTTTCTAACATCCTCATACTGAAAGCGTTGTATTTTTCTTACGCCTGCGGTAAATGAATAATCGTATGGGGTTTCAACTGTTGAGGTTTGCAATCCTTGCGAAACAGAAAATATATCCTCATCAGATAAAGATGTTCCGCCATTAGCTGCTACATAGAATGTAGAAAACTTAAATAAATTTTTTACTTGTGCCTGTGTATTAACACAAACAAACATAAATAATATGATAATTAATCTAACCACTTGTTAAACTTGGATATAAGTTATTATAATACTCTTGTAATAAAACAACATTAGCTGCTGTTAAGGCTTTATCAAATATTAAAACTTCAGCCATTTCACCAGCAAAATCTCCTGCGTCATTACTTAACGCCCCTATGTGTGAAATTTGAAACTCTGTATCACTTGGGTTTTCCTCATTATCTGGATAGCCCGATTGGCCCCCTGAGCCGCTTCCGTTTAATAAATCTTCACTAACTAAATTAGCCACATCATACACATGAACCTTTTCTTGATTATCTGTAGCATTTTTTTCTTTTATAAAAATTAGTAATTCATTTTGATTGGTTAAATAAGAATTACCACTAGCTCCTTTATCCGAAACAGCACCCCTACTTCCTACAGAATAAGCAATCGTATTATTTGCTCTAATCTGATGAAAAGCGTTTGGAGCAGATCCATTAGTTCCATTAAATCTAAATAATAATGTATTTGCATTTAGTTTCATTTGATTTATACCCCCACTAGAGCCACCTAAAAAAGCGTCAGAACTTGGCCCTCCTTCTGCTCTAAAAATACAAACAAAAGAAAAGTCTCCACTTGCGGTAACTACAGCTGCATCAAGAGGAAGCCTATCATTACCTCCATCAAACCCTAATGCACGTCTTGAAGCAGTTGCTAAATCAGCAACAAAAAGTCCTGGCCTATTGGCTGCTGCATCTGGTAAAGTAGCATATCCACCAGCTGATCCTAAATTTGAAATTCTCATTTCTGTAGTTGCCCAGTTTGTAAAGTCACGAAGGCCATCTCCTGATCCCGCTCCTCCAGTTCCCCCATCAAGAATTGCATACTGTCCAGCAATTATATTAATAGTATCTGCAGCTGAGTGTGCTTCCGCAGAGCTACCGCCCTGTGCTCTTGTTACATTCGTTAATGTTGTAACATCAGATCCGCTATTAACATATCCAGAAAATGCAAAATATTCATCATTAATTTTTACAATGCCAGCATCTGGACAAGTAGACGTAGAAAGATAATTGCTTGATTTTAATCTAATTTGATCATTTGAAAGCGCACCACTAGAAGCTAAATTGTCATTTATTTTTCCAGCTACAGATGTGAATGGTACATTTTTTAATTGAGAGAAATCGTAATGAATAATACAATCTCCTAAGTCATGAGGATGAAATGACTTCCTGTGCGAAGGGTTTTCAAGCCCCATGTGTAGGCCAAAATGCATAGTCTTACGAAGCTTGTACGTTAAGCCCTGGATGTGCGCCTGAAGCTGGAGCTACATATGCTATACATTTTCCTGTATTTAAAGTAACAGCAGTCCATCTTCCGTATACCGTTACACCTGTAGGAAAGGTATCAGTAGTGGCTACTGCTAAACTAAAAGCTCCATTAGCAGCAGTATTTATATAAGCAGAATGCTTATCTCCTTCTTTATATGGTGTTAGAGTTGTAAACGTGCATTCGCTAAGCATTGTAATTGCTACTACATGGTGTACAACATCTCCAGAATCTGCTGCAGTTATTTTTTGTACAGACTCATCACCTGATGTTGCATCTAAATAAGCACTACCAAAATAACCTGTTGCTACTGAAAATAAATCGTTAGTATTTGCCATAATTTTATTTTTTTATCTTCCTATATATGCAATTAATAATCCTGCTCCACCGTTTTTAATCTCTACGCTTGTCCATCTACCGTAAATAGTTACGCCTGAAGGAAAGGTATTGCTTCCGTCTACTATAACACCGCCAGAGCCTGTTATAACGGTTTCGCTACCAGCATCTTCGTTATGTGCCGCTACATCAGTTCCAATAAACTCTACATTGTCATTACTGGTATCAGCAGTAAGTCCTCCAGCATTAACGCTTAATGTTTCTAATTGAGTGTCGGCTAAAAATGTTATAGCAACAAACACCTTGTTAGTAGGTGGCTGTATTCTACCATTAGCAGCATCAGCAAAAATAGAGCCGTGCTGACCATAGTCTTGCATGTATAAATCTTGAATGTTTGCCATGTTATTATTTTTTACAAATATACTAATTAATATCCCAATCTATCCTGAACAAATCCTACTGAAGGTGGCTTAGACATAAACATAAGCTTCCGAGGATTAAAGAATACATTCTGATCCTTAAGGAATTGTCTAGATTCTTTATGTGCAACTCCTTGTGCGTAATTCTTATCTCCTTCATCATCTCCCGTTAGTCCATATATCATCATTGCGCCAATAGCATAAGCTACTCCTGTTAAGTATCTTTCAATAGCCTTTCTTCTAAACTCAGGTAATTTATCAAAATCTTTCATAGACTTCTTGCCATTATACATATCTCTTGTAAAGTCAAATGCAGCCCTGTAAGAGCCTACGTCAGGGTTTCCATACATATCTATTGTTTCTTTACCAAAGCGTTCCCTGCCAAGCGTAAAGAAGTATCTTTTAAACTGTCCCATTACTCTACCCCAGCTATATAAGCTCATTCTTCTTTGATCCATTGGAGAATACCCAAAGCCTTGTTGCTTTTTAACCTCATAGCTCATTTTTCTAATTTGCTTAGGTGTTAAAGCATTCTCCTTATCAATGACTATAAGATCTCCATTGTCGTTTACATCATATGAATTCCATTGTTTGTCTGTCATCATACCAAAGAACATCGCTCCTTGTATCCATTTTTCAGATTGATCAAGAGGAAATAAAGCAACCCTAAATAAGGGGTTTTGTTTAGATACAGATGATACATTTTCATATTGATAAAACTCAAACTTCATAAGCTCATTAAGTATAGCTGCAGATTTATTTTTTCCAACAGTAGTGCTTAAGCTTCTTTGCTGAACAGCAGCTGCTCCTCTTTTAAATAAACTTTCTCCACCCATAAATCCTTGCCAGAACCTTTTCTCTCCCAAAGCAAACTCTTTACCACCCCTACTTCTAAGTTGTTGATACTTACCCATTACAACATTACCAACAGCAATGGCTGGTTTAAATCCTAAGAACGCTATAGACGTAAGATCTACAACAGAGTTAATAGCCCAATCCCAACTACCTCCAAAAGTTTTTTGTTTCTTGCCTCCAAGTATATTATCTCTCCAAACCTCATTAAGGTATTTAACCATTTCTTTATTACCTCTAATCTTGTTAAGGTGTATAGCTCCATCTATTAACGGAAGATTAGCTTCCATTCCTAAAAACTCATTTTTATCATTAAGCATAGACCATTGATTATAGCCAATTTCTCTATAACCATCCTCTAAAGGAACATCAGAAAGATATTGCTCCATATTATTTCTAAGTCCGTGCTTGTACATATTAGAATGTAAAGTACCTAAAACTATCTCTTCAAGATCCATAGTACCTAAGTCAGATTCTAAAACCTGCTTGCTATCTACAAAATTAAAGAACACATCAGACTCCTGAAAAGCTTTACGTTCAAACACTCCGCTTACAATAGGAGAACCATCATCATTGGTTCCTCTTTTAAATGCTTCAACAGCTCTTTTTCTAATAGCATTAAGCTTAGTAATATTACTAGCTGTTTCTATTGCAAAGCCTCTACCTTGCCCATAAATGTCAGCCCAGTCTTTATATGGCATAAAATCTGTAACACCATCTGGTCTTTCTCCTCTAACTACAATATGAGCTAAGTCACTAGTAGAGTTAACACTTGACCTGTAAAGCCCATAGAGGCCATCTCTCATTAATGCGTGGAAGCCTCCAATAGACTTATGTGGAACCATTGTCTCAGAAGCTTCAGGATAATACCTTCTTATTATTTGTTTAAATGCATCATAAAAAACTCTTTCAGCTTCAGATATTTTACCAAGCTCGTCTTCTGTCTTTAACCTAATGTATGTTTTGCCATTCTCTTTAACATCTTTTTTTACAAGACCCGACCAAACTACACCGTTAAATTTACCTTGAACTTTTAATTTTACTATTTCATAAGCATTTAATCCTTCTGTTTTATCTTTTATAATTTGTTCTGAAAAACGTTTAATGTTTTTAGCTTGAACCCTCCATTCAGAAGCAAATCGTTGATAATCGCCTTCAAGCTTATTTACTATAGATTGAACATCAGCGTTAGTCTGGTGTAAATTATTAGATATTAACCAAGCCTCCCAAGCACCTAAATCATTGTTAACCAATGAAATACCATTCTTTTTAGCAACATCAGCAATAGTAGCTATCTGCTTGCTCTCCATTCTTTCAGCAAGCTCAATACCAATAAACTCCATTATATTATCATGAACAACCTTATCCATCTTAGAAAAATCTAAAGCATGCTCAGTAAGTTCTGCATCAGAAAATTCTTTGTATTCATCATTTTCTATAAACTCTTTATAATATGCAAAAGCAGAATTATGCTCATCTTCGTATTTTGTATATTGCGCACTATAAAAACTAGTAACGTCAATATTTCTTCCTCTTCTCATATAATCTGTAATACCTTTTGCTTTAAAGTATTGATCTTCGCTTAAAGGCATTTCATTAAACTGAGCAGGATTTTTTACCCTACCAACCTTAACGTCTCCAACATACTTAACCTTTGCTTTACTAAGATTAGAATTGTTTCTTATTTTTTTAGCAGCAGCTAAACTTTGCTCTACACTTAATAAAGATTGTTTTTTAAAATTAACAACCTTTTTAGTTTTATCATTGTTTACAGCTTTGGCTGGACTAAAAGATGTTTCTCCAGCATAGATGTATCTCTGAACTTCAGGATTGTAAATAAAAATATCTTGTTTCTTATTTTTTGAATTGTAAGACTTAACTACATGTCGTTTATAAGAGTTTCTTAAATCTTTTAAAACTTGATTTCCGCTATTATCTATATATCCATTTTCATCTTTTGATAAATTTCCACTAGCAATAGATGGTGCAGAATATGGGAATTGCTCTAAGAACTTTACAGATAAACTTTCAGCTTCTGCTTTGCCAACATTTCTGTTGTTGTCAGCAAGCATATTATTTAATTCATCATTAATATTAAACTCAGAACCAAATACATTAGGAGCCCAAGCTACAGAAGTAGAGTTTCCTCCAATCCATCCGTTTTGCAAAAAGTCCATTTGAATAAATAGCTTTCTATTTTCTCCATTATTTGCTAAAGGTGTAGCTGTTGACCCGTCAATATTTTTAATTGGGCTAACCCCCCTATAGTTTGAATTTGGATTATCAAGCTCATTAAAGAATTGTTGTACTTTTAAAAGATCAGATGGAGAAATAAAAGCATCTATAAACCTTGTGTTTAATCTTACAGATTTTGTTTCAGGATGAAGGACAATAGCTTTTGTTAAGAATTGATTTCTTTCGTCATCGTTCTTATATGGGTTTCCATTTTCATCAACACCATATTCATTATCTACTAAAGATTGAATTTTTGAATAAATCAAGTCTCTAGAGCCCATATCTTTTAGAACACTAAGTTCATTACGCATTCTAAACAATTGGTAATTTCTTACATTAACAGGACTTTTTTCAAATATATTTTGCTTATCAGACATAACATATTCATTCATAGCTTCCTGAACAGCTATAGACTCAGAAGAATATTGAAGATTTGTTACTTTGTCTAAAGTCTTAATTTGATTTAAAACTTTTAAGTTTTGAGAAACAAGAGGATCTTCTTTAAAATCTTCAAGAGTCCCATCCTTAAATAAAGAATCTTTAGTTCCTACGTTATTAAAATCATTAACAAGCTTATCTACTTCAAAAGCATTTTGAATCTTTAATCCATAAGCACCAACAACTCTACCAGCATTAAACACCTCTGTTCCTACTTTGCTTAAAACCTCAAGTAGCTTAATAACTTCAATAGAAGTCATAAGGTCTTCTTCTTTTAAAGACCTAATATCTATTAACAAGGAATCACCTTTTTCAACTTTTAATTGTTTTCTAGCTTTTGCTATGTAAGATGAAATATTTTTTGTTTCATTGATAAAGGAAATTGAATCATCAATTTTTTTACCTGCAAACCCAGCCATTTCTCCTTCAGACATATACTCCATAATAGCTTTTTCGCCAGCAGTATAGTATTCTTTATTGTCAGTATAAACAACAGTTCTTTCTGAAGAGTATTTGTTATACTTCATTGCAGCTTTACTATTAAGTATAGTAGCTACATCGCCCAAGCTATAACCCATTCTAAGGAGAATCATAGCAGCGTTAATAGTTTGTTTTGTAAATCCTAGCTTTCTAGCAAATTGATGCTTAGGGTTATCAAGTATAATATTTAATACTTGTGCTGTTTGGTAATAACCTAAAGAATTGCCTTTATCTGTAAATTTAGAAACAGCTTCAGCTTCACCTATTTTTATTGAAAAATCAAGCTCTGCATCATAATGAGCCATATAGCTTAAGTTACGCTGTGCAAGAGCAGCAATACCAATCATGCTTCCTGCTGGAACATTTTCATTAAACGCATTTAACCTTCCCATTGGAAGCATTTGTGAAGACTCAGTAGCCCAGCTTTTTCTTTTTCCTAAATTGTTATCTACTTCCTCTAAAGCTAATTCAGAATCTTTTACAAAGTTAATTGCTTTTTGTGTTTCGTTAACTGAAAACTTAGCATTACCAAGAAGCTTAACTAAGCTATTCCAGCCCTGATTGTAAGCCTCTTGAGAAGGTTTAAGTTTTTTACTAGTATACTTGCCATTAACAAATAAGGCATCACCATCAAGGTCAGAGCCCATAATTTTTGAAACCTCAGCAGGAATAGATATTAAACTTCCAGCGTTATTGTCTAGAAAATCTTTAATAATAAGAACTGGTTGCGAAGCCTTACCGTGAGAAGGAATACGAGAAGCAAGAATAATATCTCCTATCTTGTAATTCTTTTTCATACTAGCAGGAACAATAGCTTCTGAAACAATTAAGTCTTTACCAAATTGATTAACTACTTGTGGAGCAACATAGCCTAACTCTCCAAGAGTAATATGAGCTTGTAATCCAAACCCTCTATCTGTCATTTGAAACGCTACAGTACCAGGAGCTTGTATTTTAGTTCCCGTTTCTATCATCATTTTATTGAGGATAGCATTTCTAATCATATTTACTTTTGGGAAAAACGGGCTAACATATTCAGACATATTAGCAACAGGCGTACCTGCCCAGTTTTCATGAATTCTACCAAGCAACCCTTGGTTTAATCTAGATTGCTGCGCATCACTATATTCATCTATATTAAAAAACTTTCTAGTTCCTGACTCTTTAAGCTGAAGATCCATAGATCTTGCAAACTTTTTATGAGCATTAACAAGCAGCTTTGACATTTCTTTGTCTTCAACTGTAACATTTGTTAAGTGTTGTGCGTATGACTGAGAAGCCATAATAGCATCATACTTTTCTTTATCCAAAGGAAGTTGAACCCCAAAGTTATCTCCATCTAATCCTTTGTATTGCCCCATAGAATCAGAATGCATACTATTTGCTTTTCTCATTCTTTCTTCTAAAACCTCATCTACATCAATAGAAAAGTCTTGTAAGCTTCCAGGAAAAGCTTTTATAGCTGATTCATTATAAGCAACAACTTTCGCCTTACCCCCTAAGTGTCTTTTTCTTTGTCTAAGGTGTTTTGCAACCTTTTTAAGATAAGTGCTTTCTTCTTCCATTTTAGGAGTTATAGCAATAACATTACCTTTTAAGTATAATGTTGATGCGTCTCCAAAAATATCATTATCAAGCCTTGACTCAGAGTCTCTTAAATCTTGTCCATAATAAACATATTTAAGATGCTTGGCTGTGTCGTTATCATTTCTCATTAAATTAAGACCAAACTCAGCTGCATCTTTTTTCAAATCAGATTCAAGCATATAGCCTTGTCCATCTTCATTTTCTAATTCTGTATCAGCAAGTAAAGGATCTTTTTTCAGTATAGACAAATCAAGAGTAACACCCTTTTCAGGAGTAACCTTTCTAGCTATAGAACCAGCAGCACGTTTACTAAAGTCTTCTTCGTTTTCAAACTGAGAATGATCTCCAATAAAATGTCTTTGTGCAGCAAATGAATTTACTTCATAGTTCTTTACGTATAAAGCTATTTTAGAATCAGCTTGTTTTGTAAAGTTTCCTCTTGAGTCAAAAAGACCACTAAAAGCAGTATTTTCTAAGTACAAGTGTTTTTGATTTACAATGTGATCTTTTATAAGTTTAACTTCTTTTGCTACAGCAGCTTTATTAAACTTACCATTAGAATCAACTAAAGATAAAATACTTCTGCCGTCTTTGTAGTTTTGACTAGCGTATTGAGCCATCCACGCTGCTCTCTCATTTAATTGAGTTGTATTAAATGCTGGCGCCTGTACATAATACATTCTTGTTTTTTCTGCAAATACAGCTATCCCCTGGCTATACTCCTGTTTTCTTTTTTGAGCATTAAAGAAATCAGACATCTCAGAAACCATAAGTTCTTGAGGAGACATTCTACTATAATTAAGACCGCTATTTCTTAGCTCTGTAACAAGGCCACCTCTAAAAGAAATGTTTGTTTGTTTAGGAGAAAATAAAACTCCCTCATCAGTAAGCTCTATTTCAAATGGAAGGAAATGGTTATGAGCAAGTGGATTAATTTTATTTTCAGAAACATATCTTAAAGCTTCTAATTGCACCCTGTTGTTATAGTCATATTTACTTTCTCCCTCCCTAACAGCAAACAACTCATTAAATCTTTCATTTTGATCTAATATAAAACTACGAGTATTCATTGTATTCGTAGGATTGTTTTCTGCGTTATGCAGCATAGTAAAATAATGAAGAGCTCTTGAATTTATAGCAACCTGTGTAAACAAGTCCTCAAACTGTCTTATAGTAATCCTATTGCTACTTTCTCTAAACTGTTTTATACCTTCATTAGAAAACCAATCAACAAGCGTATATCGCTTATTCTTAAAGTTTACGCCTGACTTATACAAAGTATTCCATCTAAGGTAACCGCCAGAAAATTCATTAAACATATTATCAAATAAAGATACGATCTCTGCATAGTGATCTTTATCTATATCGTTATCTATATTTTCTTTAATTCTTTTAGCATCCGCTATAAAGCCTCTTCTTTTAACAAAAATATTATCTTTTTTAGCAGCAGGATTATCTTTAGCTGTGCTAGAGTAATACTTAAAAGACTTATCAACAATTGACTCTATAAGTTGTCTTTCTTCAAAAGCAACATCAGCCTCATTAAATAGTTCTAACGTATTGTTCTCTCTACCTTCCTTATCTTTTACAACCGTACTAAACAAACTCTCATGAGTTTTGCTTTTCATGTTTACCCAAACATTAGAAAGATAATAATCAGCATAAATATTCGTAGAACCTTTTGACTGATACTCTTTTTTCAAAGAAGCATCCATAATAAGCATTGGCTTAACTGCAAATTTACCTTCAAGGTATTTAACAAAAGCCCTAACCTCTGTTCTGCGATTGTTTCTTATAGACCTTACAAACGCATCAGCATTTGGTGATTGACGGGCCTCATCTAACAATGTTGCTAAAACACCTGCTGATCGTTCTTTAATAAAAGGAACATAGCCACGTCTAGAAACAACACCTTTCCCTTCAGCAGTAGAGAGATAGCTTCTTTCAAAGTCTGCCATCATAGCAGATAGAGTAGTAATAAGACTATCTCTTTCCTTATTGTATATACTAAGAGTATTATCAGAACTAGCCGCAAGCTCTGACTCAGCTCTTAAAGAACCTATAGAGTCTTGCATATCTTCCATATCCATATTATCAATTCCCCATATCTGTGCAGCCTCATCAGCCATAATAGATATACCAGCATTAATAATTTCATCAATAGTCTCTTCGCTACCCATGTCCTTTAACAAGGCATTAGCAGAATCTTTTAAAGCTTTAGTTGTTGCTTCGCTTACAATCTGGTGAATCTTTGCGTTAGGATTAAGTCTTTCAACTCTAGCTAAAGACTTTTTAATAACACCATCTATAAACATATCATATTTGTCTATAGCACTGTAGGCATGAAAAGGATTATTGCTTCCAAACTTATTAGAAGCCTCTATAACTTTAGCAACAAGCATTTCTCTTTTTACATCACCCTCCTGTATAGCTTTTCTTAAAACAGAACCACTTTTATTATACTCTTCTATAATATAATCTGAAACTTCTGTAGAAACAGCATTTATATACTGAGTCGCTTTCGTAAAAGAAACATCACGCTTAGCAAGCTGAATTCTAGACTGAGTAACTCTTCTACTTCTTAATTGTTCTGGCGTTACAGTAAGGGCTGCGCTTCTTAGCTTTTCTTTCATCTGCTCAAGAGTAAGCCCTCTAAGTTCAGAACTTTCCATTTCTAAGATGCTTTTAGCCTCTCCCTTGATCTTATCGCCTTGCTTAGATACTATATTCCAAAAACGTTTAGCTGAACGCTTACGTTCTTTATTTTGCTTAGGATCTGCAAACAAATTAGCAAAGATATCTCTAGCTCTATTATCTACATTACCAGAACCAGGATCTGCAATATAGCTAGCCCATGCTTCTTGGTGCAAACCTTTTTGTTTACTATTCGGTAATACCTTACCTATTTTTTCTCGCTTTAATAAGTCAGTTAGTTCTTGACTGTCGTTTATAAGCTGAGCTTGGCCTTGTACGGTCTCATATGAGCCATCATTCCACTTAGTATAGTACTCAGTAGCCTTTTGTAGTATAAGTTCATTTACTTCGCTTATAGGAGCTTTAGCTATAGCAGGCTTGCCAGCCTTTTTTCTAGCCTCATTAATTGCTTCTAAATTTCTAAAACGACTTCTTGCATCAGTACTACGAGAAAGAATATCTCCAACAACCTCATGCAAAGTCATTTCGTCTCCAAACCAATTATACATTAATAGTTCTGGATACTGTGCTTTAATCTGAGTAAACTCATTAGTTTTAATAAACTTACGAACAAACTCCTTAATTAGAGGTTTGTCTGAGTTTATTCTAAAATATATATGACCCGTAAGCTCGTGAACTATCTGTTCTTGATACAGCGAATTTGGAGTAACAAATATAGCCCCTGAAGCCTCCATTGCCATAGACGCACCATAAGGACTTGTCTGTGGGTCTAGAACACCAATAGGAATACCTAATTTTTCTTGTAAAATTGTAAAACCAGAAATTGATTTTACATTATATTTTTCAGCTAACTCTACAGTTTTTTCAACCTCTTCTGTTTTTTCAGAAGATGGTTTAACTTTAGATTTGCTTGGTTTTTTCTTTGGCTTAGGTGCTTTCTTTTTAGGCTTAATAGCGCTATCGTCTACCTTTACCTTTTCTTCTGTTTCAGCAACTTCTTCTTTTAAAAGACTTTCTACCTCTTTAGATTTAGAAGTACGAATAGATTCTTCTTCTTTGGTAAGCTTTTCTCCTGCTTTAATTTTTTGTGCAATACCAGCAATAATCCCTTCTGATACTTCTCCTGTTTCTACAAATTGATCAAAGGCTTCTTTTGTAACAGGTTTAGCCTCTACTTTTTTTTTACCAGATTCAAGTTCAGCCTGCCTGGTTTCTATCTCATCCCTAAACTCTTTTTCAACTTTTTTCTCTTCTTTAGAAAGATTCCGTCTAGGAGTGTCATATTTTTCAGCTAATGCATTTATAGCTGCATCTACCTCTTCGGGCATTTCTTTTTTAACCTCAGCCTTAGTTTTAGCGTTTAGTGCATCAGAAACTTTTTTTACAGATTCATCTTTTTTAGTTTCTTCTTCAACTACAGGCTCAGCAACAACTTCTTCTACAACCTCTTCACTAGGTTTTCCAACAACAGCTTCTTTTACTGTTTTACCAACTGTTTCCAGACCCTTTTTAGCTTTTCCTACAAACCCTAACTCTTCCTCAGTCTTAGTATCTTCTTCAGCTTTAACCTTAGCCTCTTCATCAGCCTTGACTTTAGCCTCAGCATCTTTAGTTAAATAAGCTTCTTTTTGTTTTTGTGTAAGAGTCCCCAGCTCTTCAGTGTCAACATCTGGTCTAATCTTTTTAAATGTTTCTATTTCATCTAAAGCTTCTCTTTCAATTTGAAGAACTTCTTTTTCTAACGCTGCTACCGTATTATCACGAACCTCTTTAGTTGATTCTAAAGCAGACTCTAATCCTTTTAATGTTGCTTTATACTCTTTAGTTTCTTCTTGACCAGAATGTTCTTTTTTCCAGTTTTCTAATTGTTGCTCTTCAAACGATACTGCATTGTTTTGTTTTTCAATCTGAAGCTTTGCATCAAGTATTCTTGCTTTACCTGCACCAGTAACCTGATCCATAAAGCCTGGAATGTTATCATATTTTTCTTGAACAAACTCAATAGTATTAACATATTGTTCTAAAAGCCCATCAGACATCTTTCCCTCTGCCTTAAGCTCATTAAGATAATTAATAAGCATTGGAGACATTTCATTCTCTACTGCATTTTGAATAGTGCTTTCTATTTGATAAGCAGCATCTTGCTCTACACCATCCTTTAGTCTTTCTTCTTGTTTATCAAGAGCAGACTGTCTATCAGCCATAGAATTAACTATTCCCCCAAGTCCACCACCAATCATACCAGTAGCAAATGAAACTAATTTAGTTCTTTGGTTTTCTTTACTGCCAAAATAATTTATATAACCATTAAACCCTTCATAATCCTCTCCATTCTTTCCTACAAACTTTTTACCTTGTACGCGGGCTAAGTTTTTCTTTTGTATCCAATCTTGATAAGATTCTTGATACATCTCTTCAACTGACTCAAACGCTACTCTTGGAGCAACATTTGCTGTAATATGAGCAGCTCTTTGAGCAAAAGTTTTTGCTCCTTGTTGTGCAGACTTATTAAGAACGTTTACTCCTAATCTTCCTGGAAGTCTACCAAAAGTAGCACCCCAAGAAAGCATGTTTACACCTAACCATTTTGCATTATCTCCAAAAACTCCTGCTGCTGCAGAACCAGCCTGCTCTGGGGTAAGACCCATTTCTAAAGCATGACGATACTCTTGACCAGCAACCATGGCTCCATCTATTATAGTAGAACCTAAACCCCCACCAACTGTACTTGCTATGCCTTTACCTAAAGCATCACTAAGAATTATATCATCAGCATTTTTGCCAATCTTGGTAAATAAAGAAGGTTGACCAAACAAACCTCTACCTTTACTTAATGTTTCTAAACCTTTAGCCCCCTGAACACCTACTCCGTAAGCTTTGCCAGCACCTTTTGCAACTTGTTTAGCCGCATGTTTTCTCATAAAATACCCAACACCTTTTGCTCCAGCAGCACCTGCTCCCATCATAGCCATAAGATTGGGTATTTGTTGTGCTACATCACCAGCCCAAAAAGTAGGATTTCCTAAATCACTAAATGTAATTTCTTCTAATTCTTTTGGTACATATGTATTTTGAAACTCACTAGTAAGTTCTTCACCAGCACCTCTAAAGAAGTTTCCAATAGGATCATTATATGGTAACCAATATTTAGAACCAGGAGATAAAGCCTGGATTGCTGTAAACATATCACCTACCTGCGTAGATAGTTGACCAAAACCAGCTATTAAACTTCTACTAGCTCTTGAAGCATCATCTCTAGCAATATCGCCTGGTTTAGTAGCATAATATGAAGGATCGTCTTTATATGTAGGATCTGGTTGTTGTTGTAGAGTATCGTAAAAAGATAAGTCTCTTTGTGCCATCTGGCCAAAAGCATCAGCTCTTCCTACCTCTGCTTGCTTAGCCTGCTGTTGTCCTAATTGATTAAAAGCTCCCAATGAAGTAATAGGGCTTTGCGTAGTGGGGACTTGCTCAGCACCAGCATCATATTGACTTAAAGCAGCTTCAACACCAGGATCTTCAGATTGCTGTGCAGCCTGGTTAAAAAATTCATTCAAATTTATAGCCATTGGTCTTACTTCATTAAGTTGCTGAACATTCTTGCATATAAAAATATTTCATCCTTGGTAGCCTTGTCATAATTTAGTTCGTACATACTACGAATAGACTCTAAATCTCCACTTACAAAAGAATCCAACCAAGGCTTCATAGTAGGTTGTTGATAAATAGCTGAAAGATTATTTACTCTTTGCTGAATAATCTGCCCAACCTGCGGAGCATTAAGCTCATTACCTTGTTGGTCTTTCTCAGATGTTATCATAATCTCGGCAAGCATTAAAGGTATTGATTTTCTATCAATTCCTAAAGTCTCAGCTTGGGTTTTTACAGGATCACCAAAATATTCAACAATTTTATTTACAGCCGACTTATCTCCACTTCCAAACCTTTTACCTAAAAGTTGAACAGATTTTTGTGCAGCAATATTATTGCGCTGCTCTCTAGCTGCTAGGCTATTGTTCGTCACTCCTGCGTTTGCCAGAGTTTTTATCTGCGAATTTACATCTTTATTTTGAGCGTCAATATTAGCCAATGTGGTTAAATTTGTTAAATCAACCGTTACATAGTACATGTCATCAAAAATCTCTTTATCTCTAAGCTGCATAATTATAGTAGGCTTAGTATTATTTGTGCTCATTAGTTCATTATATGACTGAGCCTTAGAACTATCAGAGTCTCTATACTCTAACGCTAAATGATCCGTAGGCCCTTGCTCTCCAGGCTTTGACCACTTATTAGCAAGAAAAAAACCGTTAAACTGAAGATCCATCTCAGATAGTTCTACGTTTGCTAAATAAGCAGTTCCACCTACAAGAGTAGTTCCAGCAGCAACAAAAGGAGCTCCTACTCCAGTTATAGCTGCGACACCTGCACCGCTCGCAGCAGAGCCAGCCAAAACAGTTCCAAACTCTCCCAAACTAGCTAGGTCTTCTCCAGTTATTCTATCTCCCTCTTCATTATAAACCCCAGTACCAGACTTAACCATATCAACTCCATTTATGGTAATAGAACCGTTATCGTCAACCTGTACATCACCAATCCCTAAAGCTTGCAAAGCAATTAACTGTTGATTAGCATCAGTAATAATTTGACCTGATGAATTAATTCTTTTTTCTTTCTTATTTGCAAATCCTGTCCACTGTGTTCTGCTATTAGGATCCATGCCACCATATTGACTCCAATAGACTGAAGCACCGCTTTTATCCATTTCTTTTTGATAGTCTACTCCTGACCAATTTGCAGGCATAATTGGAGCCGAAGCAAGACCTAATGCATATCCCTCACTTATTGTTGTTGTAATCTCTTTTGTGCCATACTCCCCAATTTGACCATATTTGCTCTGCATATAGTTAGCCACTTTCTCATTACCCTCTGCACTGTTATCAAAGTAAGAAACAGCTTGCTCCTGGCTAATACCTAAATCAAGCGCCATATTTCTAGCAACAAGCATTTCTTGACCACGAGCAGCATCACTCCAAGTAGCTCGGTCACTAATAGGTATGTCTTCCAAATAACTATGATCAAGCTTAGATTTTAATCCCCCAAAGTTTCCTAAATCGTGTACTGTTGGTGTATCGGTTTTATTTTCTTGCAAAAAGCTTGTAAACTTCTTGTGTGAAACATCGCTAACAAGTCCTGCAAGGTCTGGATCTGACATAGCGTCACTGTAGCTTTCTATCCATTTAACATTTCTATCTACCCTATCGTGCCAATCACCCATATCAGGGTTATTAACAAGATTATCTAATTTATCATATCCACTATTGCCATTTTCATCAGAATAGTTTAACCAAGATTGAAAATTACCATGATGATTATCTTTAACATCACCCATAATATCTCCATAACCCTGGTTTACAAAACCTTCAAATTGCTGTTTGTCTATATACCTAACACCAGTCTTTTTTGCAGATTCTAAAAGAAGATTCTTTCTTTGTCTTAAGTCTTCTTCTATTTGTTTATCAGCATAAAATTGTTTTTGCATGCCCTCAAAAGCCATTTGCTGTTGTTCAGCATAAGCTTTCTGTTGGTTTAGTCTATCGCCAGAAAATAAAGCGTCACCAAACATTTTTGCAACTATTCCGTAATCTCCCATTATTCTTCAGTTATATCTGTTGTTACCTCTTGTTGAGGAACTAATGAAGATTGATTTCTTTGACTCTGAAACCAATTTTGAACACCCTGAAACATAAGAGGAAGAGTTCCTCTTTTTTCTGATGAATCTACTCCCATATTATACATTTGCATTTGCATATATTTATCCATAGGACTTCCAGTGCCGTATGTTTTGGCAGCAGTCATATTGTCCATAATAGTTTTCATAGCATTAGAACCCATTTGCGCATAACCTGCTTTGGTAGCAAGAGCCTCTGAAAGTTCTTCATTACGCTCCGCAGTAGATTTATTAGCTTCAAATTCTTCTTTAAAGAATAATGCTTTTTGAAACGCACCTCTATTTTTTCTTTTAATATCGTCATTAACAGCAGCGGCTTTTAACAAAGAAGACTGTCTTTGAGAGTCTAATACCCCAAGACTTGCTAAAAACTTAGCTCTATCTCCAGATGTACCTCTAACCATATTTTCTACACCCTCCTTATAAGCTCCATCTATATTTTGTTGAACCGCTTGTTGTTCAGCTAAACTCATACCCGACTTAGCTAATTGCTCAGATTCATAAAAATGTCTCTTAAAGGCTTGTGACAATCCAGGAGTATTAGGAATGTTAATTTCTTTCATTGCCTCCTTCATTCCTTTTTTAGCAAACAAACCAGCTACCAAAGTAGAAATTCCTCCAATTTGCTCAAACAAACCAGCTCTTTCTAATTCAAAAGGAGCTCTAGTCTCTCTATCGTCTTGTACTTCAGTTGCTGCATCTGTTTCTGTTTCTTCATCTATTTCTGTTGGTACTACAGGTGGTAACGTTGTTGTTTCTGTTGGTATTGCTGAATCATCTGTTTCACCCTCAGGCAAAAGAACAGTTTCAGGTTCAGGAATTATTGCTTCTGTTACTACTTCTGGAAAATCTTTTTTTGCGTCTATATAATTTTTAAATGGATTTTGAAACATTGAATTTCCTTCAGCTCTAGACACATCAGGATTTGAGCTTGCATATTCAGTTCCTTCGTCTTTAAGATCCAACTCTAACAAAGACAAACCTTCTTCTCCTTCCGCAAGACCTTTTAATCTTTTTACTAATCTTTCCTGACCTGAAAACTCTCCCCTAAGCCCTTCTGCAAAAGTTACTTTTTTCCCAGGATCTTCGCCTAATAAATCACTTACACTTCCAGACTCTAAATATATTTTATTATAGGCCTCTTCTAAACTTTTAAAATCAGATGCATTTTTATATTTTGATAAAATAGCATTAACTACTTCTGGAGTATTTCTAGTTTCTCCTGTAGTAATTCTACCACCTGGAGTAAAACTACCCATACTATTGAAAAGTTCTTTTGCATCTTTATTAAATCTATTTGTATCCTCACTTACTATTGATTGCTGAGCAGGAGGACCTTGTGGGGCAAACTGTGCTATCTCATTTAATCGCTCTTGACTTAAAGTAGCTTGTGTATCTAGATCTAATAAATTAGGGACACCATCATTATCTGCATCAGGAGCCTCAGTACCTGGTATTGTGTTTGGATTTATGTTTAATTCTTTTATATTGGCTACTCTTTCATTAGCAGAGTCTTCTCCTCCAGCCATTCTTTCAAACCCAATAGCAAATTTTTTAGTAGCGTCTGTTGAATCAGCAACTGCTGTATTGATATATGTTTGACCCTCCCTTTCACTAAGAGCAAAATCTATCTGTCCTTTCCAGTCAGTTTTCCAGTCTTCTCCTACAGTATTCACCATTGCATCAAATCTTGATGCATGATGTTGAAACAAACCTCCCGAAGTTGTTTCTATTTGATCCACCAACTCTGGCTCAACAGTTTGATTTGCTAAAGTAGGATGTTTTCTCCAATAGTACCAACTACCGTCAGATCTTTGAAATACTATTCTTTCTTTATTTAGAAGATTTCCTGAATCTGGAATCATAAAGTCTCCTTCAACACCAGGCTGAAACTTAGACTCAGCCAACATGTTTGCAAGCATTCCTACAGCATGCTTATCAGAAACACCTTTAGATATTAAATAGTCGTATATCTCTTGTTGATTTATTGTTTTTTTATCTGCCATATTAGCTATACATACCGTTACGTTTCCATTTCTCTATATCCTGAGCTGCTAATTGTCCAGCAGCCTCATCGCTTACATTAAACTTATTTCCATGGTCATATATACCAGCTCCCTTTTCAGCCTTTAAACCAGTATATTTTCCATATTGGTCATATACCATTCCGCCTTTAGCAACAGGAAGTGGATTACTTTGGTGACTAGCCTCTCCTGGGGTTATAGGAGCGTTCTTAACGATCTTCCCTGCTTTTGCATAATCACCACCCTTAAGATACTTTTCTATCTTATTTTGATTGTTTTTAGAAACAATGCTTTCTCCACCAGTAAACTCTGCAGATATTTCTTTTTTACCACCTTTATTAAACGGAGTAGCGTTCTGCCATTCAGAAAACGCTTTTTGGCTCCCTGTAAAGTTTTCTCTTGTAGCCTCGCTTACTCCGCTTCTTTTGTGGTATTTAGCCCACCAATCAAATTCATTCATTTTGCCACCCGTATAATCTTGAAGCCTTGGCCTTCCCATTAATGCATCGCCTAGGAATAAAATACCCTGAGCCTCAGCGCTAAGCTTACTAGCATCTAATGATGCATTACCAACTGTACCATCAAATGCTTTTTGTAATTCTGCAGGCATAGACATACCCATTTTGTCATACATTTGCTTAACATGATTAATAGCAGTGTTGCCTCCTTGCTTTTCGCCCATTTCAAATTGAAACAATCCACGACCAGGCATATCTGGATCTCCACCTTGTATAGCAGCAGGATCAAATCTTTGATGTGGACCAGTCTCATGAAAAGCAATAGTATTCATAAGGTTTAATATAGTAGAAGACTCTGCATTTTTTTGATTTGATACATAATCTAAAACAGAATTAAAATCATTACCTTCCCCAGTCTTTCCACCATTGTCATATCTAAATCCTGCTTGAGAATACATTCCGTATCTATCTTGCATACCACCTAGGCCATAAGGATTTTGAAACTGAGAAGCCATTGCAGAGTAAGCTCTACCACGGCCTTCAGCTCTTTGTTTATCTCTAAACTCATCGTATTGTTCGTCATACTTTTCTCTCCAATCTGATTGAGCTTTTTTTGCTGCTTTTCTAGCTTTGTTTCTTTTTCTTAATCCCCCAAAAAGAGCAAGCCCACCACCAATAATCCATCCAGCAGGACCAGTAGCGCCAAGAGCTGCCATTAAAGCAGCACCAGTACCAGCTCCTTGCGCAGCAGTACCAACAGTTTCCCCAACGTTCATAGTTGTAGGATCTTTATCATCGGCTATCATTTTAATTGCTGTACCCACCAATGCAGTACCCCCTCCTGCTTTCATAGCAGCAGCAGTACCAGCTTGTCCAGTCATTGCTTGACCATATTGTCCAAACTTAGTTAAGCCTTGAGCTTGAAACCCTGCTGGCATAACTCCTCCAGCAGGTACAGACATGCCTGCGCCAGTTGCTGGATTAATAGCCGATTGAAACTGAGCGCCACCAGCGCCACTATAAAGAGCTCCTGGCTTATATGCTAAGTTTTGATAACCCTTTTGAAGACTAGTGCCAATCTTAGCAAGGCCTTTTTTACCTAAAATAGTTCTACCTTGACTTGCATAACCTAAAGCTTGTTGAGTTTTTTGTTGTTGCTCAACATCGTATTGCATCATTTCATTTTGCTGGGCTATTGATAAATTCATCATAGAAGGCGCAACAGCCTGCGATGGATTTACATACGGATTACCAGGCTGAGAACTAGAAACACCAGTAGTAGGCCCTAGGTTTACATCATAGTCTCCGTATAATTGTCTATAATCAATAGCCATACTTTTTTAATTAAATGATTTTCTGTACTTTGTCGTTATTGCAAAGATATTAAATTTTTTGTCACTACGAGAATGTAGCCTTGTAAGCAAATAAGTCCCAGTTTGTCTATAGGTAGCGTCTCTATTAACACTTCTAATTGGAAGCCTTATAGAACCCTCTCTATACTTATGTAAAACAGTTTGTTTAAACTCTGAGTTTGAATCGTTATAATTTTTTCTAAAATCTTGTGAATACTTATCTGTATAATCAGTACTAAATTCTATACTATTAAATATAGGATTTTGTACAAGCACATTAGAAGTACCAGAATTCGCATCATCATCCTCCCATTTACCATACATGTAATCGTTATCTTTTAATAAGTTTACACTGTAATTGTCACCTTGTTTAGCTGTAGATATAATTTGAACATTATCAAATTTCTTATTATCTAAAGGCGCATCATTAACAACTGTTTCAAATACACTTTTAGTAATATATCTTTTTGATATAAATGTATCATAATTAGGATCTGCAAAAATACCCTGAGTTAAATTAGCATCCGCCTGAGCATTATAAAGATTATCTTCATAAAACCAGTTTTTATTTTCTTTATCACCCTCAAATTTCCAAAGCTCTAAAGCTCCTTCTTTAACATGATGGCTTCCCCAAACATATCTACCATTTTCATCAAAATACTCATCTTCATCACCAATAAAAAAATAACTAGTTCCGTATGCTGCTAAAGCAGGATATGAAGATGGAGACACATTCCAAGTGTTAAATTTTGCTCTAATCCTAGGGCTATAAGTATAACCATTATGGTGAATCCAGAAAGGAGGATATGCAGTTAAATAACTTACAAAAGAATCTATTTCTTCGTTATAAACAATACTATTATGAAGCCTATATCTATCAGCATATCCACCAGTTTGTTCACCTGTCCAAGGAATAATTGCTAAACACTTTGTTCCAGCCTCATTAGTCCATACATTAGGTCCTGTTGGATAATCAAGTCTATCTTCACGGTCAATTCTAAGGGCATCTAATATTGTATAGGTTAAGTTTCTAGTTTTAAAATCAAAAACACCATGAACGCCTATAAAGTTTAGTGGCATATCATTTCTTGATATACGATTAAACTCGTCATATTTATCATATATTTTTAATCTACCATATTTTAAATATTTATTTATATCGCTTTTAATCCCCTTTTCATCACTTAAAACTTTTAATGTTTTTCCTTCATATTGAATTATTTTTTCCTTATCAACATCAAAATAATAAATATTGTTTTCACTTTGAACAACACTTTGTGTATGCCTAGTTCCATATCTATTAGAAATATACATATGAGCTTCAACTGTTTCGCCAGAACCAGTAAAAATAGATCTACCAGTTGATTCATCAGATAAAAATGTTTTAACATTTACTTCAAGTTTACCAAAAGCAGACTCTTGTGTAAAATAGACTTCATTCTTATGTGTTACAATAGATGTTATTTCTCCATACAATGCCTCAACATCATGAAAATTAAATAAAGGAAAACTTCTAAAAGCATCTGTTCTTTCGCCTGAAACTTTAGTTTGAGAATAAGCAACCTGATAAGGAAGATTTGTTATATCACAATCCTCTTCAGGAACAGGCATGTATCTTTTTAAGTTTTTTTCTTGAGAATAAACAGCATTATAAAACCAATCATTATGGTACGGAGGATTGTCTTGATCCCAACCTTCTTCAGTATCTCCTGCTTGTAAATGAAGACCAGATCTCATTTCAGTATTAACGTATGATTCTACAGGAAACACCTCCCACTTAGCCGCACCATATTGAGCGTCTGTAGAAAAAGTTGTTTGATGTGAATACATTGTAACAAATACATCTCCACCAAATACAACTGATCTATGATATCCTTTGTCTTCGCTAACTTTGTGAAAATGCCCACAAACATTGTAAATACTATTTTCTATAGAAGATAAACTATCTCCACCATATTGGTTTACATTTCTTCTGCAAATAGACCCTAAAGAAGCATAAGGTATTTTATTATGACGAACGTTATTTCCGCCACACATGCCTCCAGCACCATAAAACTGTTGATTAGTTATACGAGCAACGTCTTTTGGGTTACTCCAATAATATTTTATAAAAGTAGAAGCCGTATACCCTAAATGGTCAGATACGGCAGTTCTAGCGTTACCACCACCATTTTCTTCTAACGCCTGAATTAAAATACCTCTTGTTCCAGTAGCCATCTGAGAAACTGTTTCTGGGTATCTATTGCCTGCATTATCATCCATATTCCAAGCAGCACCAGCTATAAATTTATTTAAAAGACTAGTCTTTGGATGTATGGCATTTTCATCAGAATTTGCACCATTAACACCCTGGTTAGCGCCTATATATCCAAATCCTAAACTATGGTTGCTAAATCCTCCATTTATTTCGGGCCTTTCCCAGCCTCCTGATGGAGAAACTGAAGTTTCAAAAAATGACTCGTCAACAAGTTCTCCTGCACCAATTTCTTTTGCATTTTTTAATGGCACAATATTAGAAGAACCTGCAAGATCATTATTTAAAGTTCTATTATTTAAATTTGCAAAACCTATAAAAGGATCTCGTTGATCAAAAGATGGAGTATCAACACCACCTATAGTAGAATTATTTCCCGAAGTACTATACACACCCTTATGAATATTAAAAGCTATTGATCCAGTAATAGAGTCTCCTAGATTTTGTCCATTTTGATTGTCTACGTATTGTCTTTTAGAAGGGAAAAATTCAATAGAACGATCAAAGTTTGTTATATAATTATTAAAATATGTGTCATATTCAGTAAATACTCCAGACATAACAGAAGCTCTGGCGTCTTCACTATTATCCGTTTCTTTTCTAGAAGAGAACCAAGTAGAATCATCAGTATTGCCTAAAAAATTATATCCAACACCACCCTCATTTATTGTATCTGCGCCAAAATCATAATCTGTTGTATTTGACCATACACCATCCCAGTTATAGTCTCTTGTCCAAAACTCATTTCCTATAATATCACTTATATTCCAACGTAATTTATCTGAAAGTTTTAATACAGCATCAATAACAAGAACATCGCCATTTCTAAAAACATAAGGACGAATACCAAAAGCGCTATCGGGAGAATACATTACTTGGGTAGCAGGAGCTACAAAGGCATTATATTTTCCCCAACTATTTGTATTACCGTCTTCTAGATGTCCCAAATCGTAACATCCAAAAAACTTTGAAGCAGTAGGGTTGTTACTTGAAGGAGTTCTACCATCTGCATCTCTTCTCATAAGAACAGGATTGCCATTATCATCTTCTACCTTATATTGAGCACCGTCATGTTCTAAAGCTAAATGAGTACAATTAATTCCAACCCTGCCTTTAAGGCTTGATTCATAAGCACCCCAAGCATTTCCGCCAGTTACATCTGCGCAAGCTTCTAAAATTGAGTGTTTTAATTTTTGATTATCATTTGTTGCATAACCACCATATCCAATACATTGTTTTAATATTCCCTGTTGAATAATAGTTTTATCATTCTCTTTTCTTTCTGCTCTTACAACCTGAAAACCAGATATTTTTTTACGAACATGAAGAGGTATTTTAAATTCAAAAACCACCCCTAAATCAAATGTATATATTCTATTTTTATTAGATCCGCCAGGGTTATGGAGATTTCTTCTTTTATTATCACTTAACATTCCAGAACCACCAGCATCTGTATAATGAGCAAACATTGCTGACCAGCTAGGAATATGCTGAGAAGAATCAACAGATGTTCTAAAGTCTTGAACTAAATCACGACAACTATAGTCAGTAGAAGATACACTTATAATCCCAGGATCAACAATTTCTAAATCTAATGCAGCATACCTATCATGACGAGTAGGCATCTGTATGTCTCCTATAAACAATACATTGCCAGGATTACCAGCCTTATCATATACTAATACTCCAAAACGATAAGTTTCATTTCTTTGATAACCTCTTCTAGCTGAAGAGCCAGGATCCTTATTAGAACCAAGCCCAGATAAAGTAGCACGATAAACAGTATCTGTATTATTTATAACTCCAGAACCATCATTATTTGCAGCTATATTATCAACACTATAAAAGTCAGAAGAATAGCCATCTATTGAAATTCCTGTACCATAACCCATAACAGTAGTCTCTCCTTGATTTCCAATAGAATCAGAAACTTTAGGACACATTGTAAAAGACACCCTACAACCTCCTAACGGAGTATTTGTTCCTTGAAAATTAAAACTTGCTGCACCAAGCATTCTGTCTCCGCCTGGAGAGTAATTACTTGTTGGCATGTATCTATGAGCTGTTCTATGCCCATCAAACCCTGCCGCTAAATCAAGCTTACGATAGTCAGTAACTGTATAATCATAAGTAGCATTATAGCCAAGATCTCCAGAAGCTACCTCTATTACCTCTTTTACATTAGAAGGATCATATGCCGAAGATGTACAAAAGTAATCTTTAACATCTGGATCTGTAGTAGTTAAAACTAACTCCGTATACCCAGTACTAGAAGCCAAGTTGTCAAGAGGAGCTAAAGAAATTCTTCTTACTTTAACATTCCATTCTTTTTCAGTAATAACGTTTCTTATAGATCTTAAGTTTGCAGCAAAAAGAATATTATCTTTAATAGTAATATCTTTGCAAACATCCCACGAGTTTGAAGGTATTAAAACTTCTGCAAGACCTTCGGATATTTCGTTTTCAGTAGAAACATGTCTAAAAGAAACAGCCTCAGAAAGTCCAGATTGGGTAATTTTTTCGTTTCCAACACGAAGAACAATAGGAGAAAGATTTAACTGCTGATAATAAACAGCGTAAAGCTCTATTGAGTCAAAGTCTTGATCTACATTGTGAATAGTTATTTCAAAACCAGTATTAGAGAAAGCTCCTGACTCAGAACCATAAAAGGTTTTATAACCAGAAGTAGAAGCTGAAGAAACATGATAAAGATCACTAATAGGAGAGATACCACTTTCTCCCCCATCCTCAGTAAGATATTTGTAAGCATATCTATATACTCCACTAAGCAAGGAGCCTGGAGTATGAGCAGTTAAAACAGGCTCGTTAAATTGAGCCATTGGTTTTATATCAAGCTCTGTAGGGTCTAGGTCTGGAAGATTTTTTGATTTTAGTTGTAGTGTTCTTAAGGGGTTTAAATTATCAGTCCAATAAACTCTACTAAGGCAGTCGTTTTCTACAATACCTTCAACTCTACAAGAAAGCAAAGGATCCATATTAAGATCTGGATACTCAATGTTTTCATTATAACAAACAAAAAGATCTTCAGCGCTAAGAACATTTCCATTATTATCAAAATCTAATAATGCAAACTGAGTTCTCCAACGAACATTACTATGGTTCGTATCCCTAACATCAGTCTCTACGTTTCCTTTCATAAATCCAACTATTATTAAAAATAATTGGTTCTTAAAAGAAAAGTGACCTACAATATTACCAGCAAAATCTAACTTTGTTCCTGTTTCACTATAACTTGGATTGCCTGAATTATCTACATGGCTTTGCCAAATATTAGGAACCTCTGGATAATAACCCGAAGTATTCCCTTCATCATCATATGCAAACTCTTGATGAAGATCAACAACCTTAGTATTCCCATTAATGTTTTCTACAGTAAATGTTAAACCATCAGAGTTGATTAGTTTAATATTCTTTGCATAACGATACGTACCTGGAATTTGATGCCTTGGATCAGGATCACTAAGCATGCCTTTTACATACCCTTGTACTTTACTTTTCTGAGCCATTAATATCTATTTAATCCATCATAAAGGCGTGGCCTGGTTTTAGAATTCCAAATCTTGCCTATTTTAAGTAATTCGCCAGCATTAGGCATATTATCATTTCCTCTTACTTGACCACATAGCCAATACCATCTTTTTTCTAAATCTTTAACTAAATATTGAGGAACCTCTCCAGCGTAATACCCAATAGATTTGTGTTTCCACATAATATACGAAGCAACAGCCTCTTCATGACCCTGACGAACCATAGGATAACCTTCTTCCGATAAAGCTACACTAAGATAAGCTACAGCAACATCTTTAGTATACGAATCATTAGAAAAATTCATACGATTGCCATTAATGTAATAGCTATTTGAATTAACGCTTACCTTACTTTTAAATTGAGAACTTGTTGGAAATATAATAGTATCTTCAACTCTAACAGATATAACATTAACTAAATTATCAGGAAGCCTAATTTGTTGGTTGTGATACTTTTCTTTTCCCCCTGAAAAAAACTTAGTTACCTTTCCTTCTCCACTAGTCATTACTGTAACATCATTTCCCTCGTCTCCAGATCTATTGTATGTTAGGGTAATCTCTCCACTTGATACTGCAGCAGAAGCAGTAACAGAGGCACTAATTCCCTTAAGATTTCCATAATAAGAATTATTTATTTTCTTTGCTAATGCAGCAACACCAGTAGATAAGGCGTCTATAAAAAGAACATCAACATTAATACCACCAGAAGTTGTATCATTTACATTTATCGTACCAGCTGCAGCTTCAACATTTATTACGTAGTCGTCAGGATTAATTATACTTGAAGAGTCTCTAAAATAAAATCTAGTACCATTGATTTCTACCCATTCTTGATTTTTTGGATAGCTGTCCCACTCTATTGTTGCTGTAGCTGATGCTGGAGTAGAAGAATAAATTATTTCTTTTTCTATAAAAGTATCTAAACTACCTATATATTGCTCAGCCTCAAAAGCCCACTCGGCCCAAGAATCTACATGACTAGAATATTCTTCTAATCCAAGATTACGAGAAACATTATTAAATACTCTATTTACTGGTACATGCATAATTTATATTTTAAACTGAAGCAATGAATACTTCTAACTGTTGATTTGCTATACCCTTAACCTTTAAAGCAGTAGCATTATCTAATGTAGAACCACCATTTCCACCCTCTACAGTAGTTCCAGTATACATAATACTTGTAGCCGCAGCCACAGATGTATAACCAGCGTCAGAGTCTTCGTCATCTAAACCTACTTGCAATGCTGCTGTTCCATCTAGATTTGTTACCCTTATATATTTAACAGAAGCTCTTTTAAAAGTTCCTACAGACTCTCCTGATCCAAATGTTGCTACTTCAGTTAAGTTTGTATTTTCTAATTTTAAAACACGTTTTGATACGTTGGCTATAGAAGCAAATGTATGTGTTAAAGTTTGTGCAAAATCTCTTGCGTCTGCTGCTACATCGTGGCCCACAGCTAAGGCTTCTGTAATTGTTACTGTAAGCGAGGCCGCGTTTACATCCGTATCTGCCATAATTAAATGTTTTTAATTAAATTTTTAACCCTTGTTAGAGGTATCATTTTACAATTCTTAAACCTATAAGGCCTTACCCAAACTATCTTATAATAATAATCATCAAGTATCGGAACCTTATATATTACTTTTTCTCCTTTTTTATTAGACTCGTTTATATCTATTCTATAATGAAAAGCTCGTTTATGAGGCTTTTTGTCTAAATAAATATAACCCATCTTATTTGGTAGGTGAACCAAATCTAATCTCTTAATTACATCTCTAAAAAGTATTTCAAAAAACTTGCTAACTATAGCATAAAACCTTTTATAAGATACAGGCTTTTTAAACCTGGTTTTTACATTTCTGTAAATGTCTTTAACGCTGACGTACTTGTCTTTGTACTTTCTGCTGAACATTAGTTGTGTCTCTATTGTCGTCAACTCTATCGTCAACTGTTTGCTTTATTATACTAAACTCTTGCTGTATTATTCTTTTATCAAGTTCTCCAATAAGCTGTTCTGGAAAAGGATACTCCATATCATCGTTTGCCCAACTAGGGTTATTTGTTGGATTATTTAAAAGAACACTAGCATAAGTTACATATACTATAGGGCTTGTGTAACCAAGTGCAAAAGTATTTGCAACAGAACGAAGCATTCCAATAGTTAAAATCGTTTTAGTTTCGCTATCTGTGTCTAAAAAAGCTGCAGGACTTTTAGATGTAAACCTATTAAATTTTTTATTTTCCCATTCATTTTTTGAAACGATAGGAATATTTATTTTGTCATGATTGTGGCTATTTATTTTGTCAGCCTCTTTTAAATCAACCTTTATTCCATATCCATCTATATTTAAAATAGATGGCACATAATAGCTTAAAACTCCATAATCCGCTTTTTCTTCAGAAAGATGTTGATTATGAAAATCTCTACCATAAAAATCCTCGCCAACAAAAACTGGATTAGAAGCAATAGAAGAAAGGTTAATTGTTCTAGTAGACCAAGCTACAGAAAGGCTAAGATTGCTTCCAACAGCATCATCTAAATAATCTTTCCAGGCAGCTCCATAAATAGAATTATTATCTCCATAGTAAATATCTTGTTCTCTACCTAAATCCATGTTTTGATAACACTCATAAGGAACTCCTTTACCATTCTTCACTAGCTCTCTTAAAATTTGAGCTCTATAATAGTGCACCCAAAACTTAATTTGACGAATGCCAATAGACTCTTCATTTATAGAAGTGCTACCGCCATAAGCTAAATTCTTTATGTTGTAAGCTATTTCATTTAGTGTTGCCATAATACTACAAAAATAATATAAAATATGTATGTAAACAAAGATAGGCCCTCATGTAAAAGAACACTCAGACCTATCTTCTTCGCAGGGAGCAAAAACCTACTAAACCGATTTGCTCTGCTCTGACTCTATAGCCTGAACTTGATAGTTCTGGCTTTCTATATTAGCTGTCATTAAACGTACAGCATTTTGTGCTATCTCATGACACCAATGCTCAGGAAATCCCCAGCCTTTTACCCCTGTTGGAGCATCAGAATATATCGCTGCACCTGTAGTTGTATCCCATCTTCTTTGTGGGGTTTGAGCTCCCAACTGAACATCAGCAGTTGCCCAAGGTTTTACATCAACATCAAAGTCACCAGCATCTACATTAGACCCCAATGGATATGTTAAATACCTCATCCTCCAATAACCAGCATTACCCCAATCAACACCATCAAAAGCTCCAGTATATCCTGACGAACCTATCCCTTGAAGCTTATCTCCATTTTCCTTGCGATATGGATATATTCTCATAACAGTCTGCTCTATAGCATAAACAGGATCATCTCCTGTAGGCTTATTGAAAGGATCAGAGCCAGTATCTGGATAATATTCAGTACTAGAGCCAGTAGATGTTGTTATTTCATTAGACTTAGCCTGTCTAACTGAAATTCTTCGCTCTGGATCACTAACCAGCCCATCGGCATTTGCGTGCTGTACGGTTAAATGTAATATTTTAGATATAGGATAAGAAGGGCCATAAACTTTATATTGCTCAGGCCAAGGGTAATAAGGTATTCTATGTGGACCTGAAGTTCTCTTATGGCAATATATAAATCCACTACCATAAAAATACTGGCCCTCTTCTCTAACAAAATGACCTAAGTTAATAGCAAGCTCCTGATTATTATCAAAGTTTTCACAAGCCTTTTCAAACCAATCAAAAAGAGCCATATTTAAAAACTTATCCTTTTCAGATGTTATAAAATAAGGTTGATCTGCTTTATCTAAAAGCAAATCCATCAAATCATGAACTTCACTAAATGTCATTATTTACCAACTTCGTTAGACGCTTCTTCTACTACTTCCTCTTTTGTCTCAACCATTTTAATTGGCTTCATTTCATTAGTTGCAGCTGGACCATTCCCTCTTAGATCGTTACGCATAAGAGCGTATACATCTTTGTTTTCTTTTAACCACTCAATTGCAGTTTCATCAGTAAGACCAATGCTGTTAGCCCCATACTTCCACACTCCATTTACAAAGGTAAGAAGATTTTTCTCCTCTGCTTTCTTCAAGAACACATAATAATCTCTATCTTTATTAGTATATAATTCTAAAAACTTATCAGGTGCTTTTGAAGCATACTGTAAAACACGAGCCTTTTTAATATAGTCATCAAAGTTATTTGATATACCAATCAAACGAGTCATGTCATCATACTCAGCTGGCGTCATTGAAGTAGCGGTTGTTACAGCCTCTGCAGAAGCAATAGCTGCAGCAGCTGACGCTTGCTCATTCTTACGACCATCAACAATTGTAAACAACTTATCTCTAAGTACAAGTGGATGATTTTTAACATACTCAAATACACGAGCATCAGCTTCATTGTCAAGGTCAAATCCTTGCATTGAGCTGTTCATTTCCCATTTATCTACGTTGTTTCCATCTGGATCAATAAGATTAACAGTTTTTCCTTTTTTGTCTTTGTAAGGTGCAAAAGAAGCATAGTTAAACTTCTTTGTGTCCTTCGCTTTTAAATAAACTAAATGTGCCATTTTTTTTGGTTTTAAAAATTAATTACTCTCCTACTTTTTTATTTCTTCAACTAAATCACGACCAGTGCCTTCTTTATTGGCAGTAATCCACTTTTGTTGATAACCCTTTTTTCCCCAATTTAACCCTGGAGTAAGGTTTATCCCTGCATTAAAATGCGGGGTTTTCTTTTCTTCTTGTGGAATGTCTCTGACATCTACAAGGTGTCCGTCTATAAGTTTATATCTAGCCATATTATAAAAAGATTAGGGAGAGGCACGAGGCCCCTCCGTTATCTTCAATCAAATTTATCTAGCAACAATCAAGGCAACAGTGCCTGGATCATTAGCTGAAGTTGAATGATTTGAAATATCAACATGCCATGCAACACCATCTACAGCAGTACATACAACTTTAGTTCCAGAAACCCCACCAATAGTAGCAGTAGCAGCAACAAACTTCATTGCATCGTGACTAGCTGGAGTGCCAGTAGCAACAGCATAAGTTATATTCTGTGGAACACCATATTGGTCAGTAGTGTCACTACCCAATGTGATGTACCCAAAGAAACACTCTGTGTTATCATAAGTGAGAATATTTGCACCAGCGGTGGTCTCTATTCCCCAAATAATTTCAAACCTCATCCCATCTTGGGCAGGAGGAAGTGTAACTGTTTTTGCAGCGTGATTTACAAGGATTACGCTACCTGTATCTCCAGCTGTCAAGACTACATCGTCTGTAACAACCTGTACAGGAACCTGTGAACTAAAATTATCTAGTTCAGGGCTTGAACCTAAACCTGGAATTAAGGTCTTAGATCCTTTGTGATAATAATTATTACTCATTTTTCTATTATTTATTTATTAAAAACTCTATTAAGATTACGCAGCAGTTATTGTACCCACAGCAGTTAGCTTTGGATGACAATATATACTTTTTGTATCGTCAGCAATAATAGTAACAGCATCTGTTCCTTCAGAAGCTAGTTTAGCTATTAGTCTTACTACCTCACCTTCGTAACCATCAGTTACAGTCATTTCAACAGTACCAAGGATACCGCCAGCAGAACCTGCATCAGTAAACTCCACATGAACTGACGCATCGCCATCATGTGAAATTTGATTGATTCTATGTACTGGTACAGCAACAGCATCGTCTGCAGCTGTGTTGAAATATAAAAACCTCATTTTATTCGCCATTTTTTCTATTTTTTAAAAAATTAATAATTAAGCTACAGATAAAATACCGCAAGACAATGGGTTTCTTACAACGATTCCAGATTCAGCTAATACGTGACACTCAAATTTGTCATCACCATTAGCAGCCATCATAGACTTGCTGTCGTAAGGATTTACCATACCTGTTACATATTTCTTAACAAAGCTTCTATTGATACCGTCAGCACCTTTAGTGATCAACTCAATGTTTGATACACCAGAAGTTTTTCCCATATCAAGGAATACCATTTTAGCAGATTCTTTAATACGAGAATCTCCAAATGCATTAGTACCAGAAGTTTTACTGTGTAAGTGCTGATCATCAAATACAGGACAGTAAGCAACAGTAATTTTGTTACCTAAAGCATGATAAGATGTAAAGTTAGCACCTAACTCAACGTTACCATTCACACCTTCAAATGATCCACCCGTCATTGCACCAGAAGGAGCAACTAACAAGTCTTTCATAGCTTTATGGAATGCTAAACGACCTTCAGTACCTGTATAAACTAACCACTCATTTCCTTCAGCGCCTTGAGCATTCAATGAAAGCTTAGCGATAAATTCAGTAATGATGTCCTCTGTAAGAGCACCAGCTGTATAAGTAGCGTTATTTGATGTGTTAATTTGCGCAAGCAATCCGTCACCAACGATAACACGACCAGTTTGAGCAGCACCACCAGCAAGAGATTGATCAGAAACAGTTTCTGAGAAAATATCTGTATTAGTTGCAGCATAAGAAGATGCTACTGAATCAACAGATTTCTTACCATACCAACGTTGCAATTCTTGCTCATACATGAATTGATCCATCAATTGTTGCTCACGAGTGAAATACCATAAACGAGAACCATTGCTCTCAATCCATGTTACATCCGTAGCGTCTTTACCAGTAACCGTACACTTTTTACGCATAATAGTTAACCAGTTCTTATGAGTATCTGGGTAAGCCCAGTTTTCACCAACATCAGTTCCTAAAGAACCATATGGGAAAGCAGAACCAATACGACCAACAACATCGTTAGCTGTATTTGCACCAGCATCAATACATTCAACAGAATAAGTAACACCGTCAGCAGCAATACTAGTAATTAAAGCAGTAGAACCATCTTGGAAACGAAGTAAATCGTATGTGTTAAAGATAGCCTGTGCTGCAGTATTAGCTGTACCACCAGTAGCTGAAGAGAAAGTCATCGTAATAGTCTGGCCAGCAGCATGCGAAGCATCAGACGTAGTTGAAATATATTGATCAGTAGATAATCTACCCATCACTTTCCACTCAAAAGAGTTGTCTCCTAAGACCTTCTCAGAAGCATATAGACCAGCTTTTTCTAAAAGCATAGTCAATGTATATCTCGGATATTGCGAGATAAGAGTACGTGCAATTTCTGGATACTGCAATAATGCATTATTTAATGCATTCTCTTGCGTAGTCCCAGCACCGTACTGTTCATTTGAAAACGTTAATTTTGCCATTTTCTTTAAAAATTAAATTAAAAATTAAAAACTAAAAATATTAAATACTTTATTTAGTCATAATTTTTACATTTGGCTTTGCCATAGTAATTACTATTCCTTCATAAAAGCTACTGGATCAAATCCCTTACTTTTTGGTTTGTAAGTAGATTTAGTTCCAGTTCTCAACTCAGGTGATGATATGCTGTCTAATATGCCAGCCTTACCTTCTTCCCTTCCTTGATTACGCAAGATCTTCGTAAACTTATCCTTATATAACATAAACATAGCGATTTCCGCAGCATTGCCGTGGTTTTTCCATACATCTTCAGCCATATTGCCAGATACAATATACTTATAGACCTCTTGTAAGTCCTTCTTGTTTACCCGTCCACCCATAAATTCTTTCATTCCTTTAAGGTGTGATTGTAATTCTTTTTTATTCCCCTCTACTCTTTCTTTTCTTGTTTTATCAGCATTTGCAGCTTCATTTAGAGCTTGTATTTTTTGTTGCTCTAAAAACTGATTTAATTGTTTTCTTATACGAAAAGCTTCTCTTTTTAAGCCTCCAGTATCTTCCATTTTATCAATAACCTCCATAATGTCATCTTCACTCATGCCATCAGCTTTCATTTCTTGAGTTACTAGATCTCTATCAGATAACCCTAAAAATTCTTTAACCTGAGCCGAAGCTTCTGTTTCCTCAGCTTGCGGAGTAAAAGGAGTGTCAAACAAAGCTTCAAAATCTTCTTTTGATCCTGCTTTTTTACCTAGAGCCTCAGCTACCTTAGCCCAATCAATGTCATCAGAGGCTTTTACCTCTCCCTGTTCTTTGCTCTCTCCATCTTCGTCTTTAACAGTAGTATCCGCTGTAACTTCGTCCCAGTCGTCATCTTCCTCTTGTTCTTGAGCAGGGTTTTCTTTGGATTCTGTTTGGATGTCTCCCCAGGCAAAACCATCTTCATCAACATCTTCATTAGAAGAATCAGTTGTTTGAGCTGACTCAGTTGACTCAGGAGTTTCTTGCTTTTCATCAAGTACTTCTGCTTTGTCTTCATCATAGTTGCTTTTCATTTCTTCTACAATATCATCACCCATAAAGGCTTTGATGTCAAAAGGCTTATCACCAGTTGATTCTGTGTTTTCCGTATTAGCCTGTGTCTGAGTAGTTTCAGCGGCCTCTACTAAGCTTGTTGTCTCTTCTTCCATCTTTAATTAATTAATTGGTCCCTATTATTTGCAAATATACTAAATTATTCACTTATTTTATCTTTGATTTTCTCAAGAGCCTCAGGATCATTGGTTCTACCCGAAGCGTTTGCTTGTGCATTTCCTGATTTTTCCTTTTGCTTAATAAAAGAAAGCTTCTCTTTCATATCAGCTACATCACGCTTCTGCTCATCATTAATCTCGGCAACCGCAAGATCTGTTTCAGATTGTATTTGAGCAACCTGAATCTTAGCTTCGTTATCCATTTGCTTAAGCTGAGTTTCACGCTGGAATGACATTTCTTCTTGTTGAGCTTGCATTTGCATAGCCTCTTGTTGTTGAGCCTGCTGTTCTTGACTTAGCTTTTTAGCAGCATCAAGACCCTGCTCCAATACCCTTTCAGCTTCAGTCATAGTATCAGCCTTAAATACTTTTATAATATCTAACAATGTTATTTGACCAGAACTAAGCGCAGCTTGAGACAATTGTGTAATAGATTGACGCATTGCATCATCTCTACCAGCATCTCCAACAAATATACCATAGTCATTAAAAGCAATGTCTGGGAATACATTAAGTATTTTAGAAGCACCGTCTCCAAAGACCATAGAGGCTTTTTTGCCTTGTGCCCAAGCTATCTTCATAAGCTCACACATTCTAAGCAAACATCTCTTCTTAACCTCCCCGTGCGCATAGAACCAGCTTTCTGTAATAGTAGCTGACTGCAATACACTTCTTTGTACATTACCAACATATTCATATTGCTCTACAGCTCCTTCTCTTTGCTTGGTAACACCAGAGATTTGACCAGCCATATCTTCAAGCATCATCTTAAGATTAATAAGCTGTTGAACAGATTGGCTAAGCGTAAAGTCTACCTGGCTAAACTGATTAAAGTTAGATACCTGTCCACCCTCATCTTTAGAGTTGATAGGAATAATACCATCTGTCTTTAAATGATAAAGAACAGTTTGCATATCCATACCAAGGTTAGTAGGTAATTGAGATACATCATATACTACTGCCTTACCACCAGAACGAGCCAAAGCCAATTCAATATGGTACATAACGATATTATATAAAAACTGTACATTCTTAAGCATGTCTATCATAGAAGCACGCTTACCCGTAGTATTATTTTTAATATAACCTACGTATGATAATTGCGCTGAACCTGGATCGTCTACAGAACGAACCTGATTAGGTCGTCTTCTACAATCAACTAGTACCTGTCCTCCAATCTTTGTTCCAACCCAAATATCATCTATATACTTAGAGCGTATAGTATCTCCTTTTTTCTTTTTATATCCATCAGGAAGCTGCTTGTAGAATGGACGCTCAGGATCATATTTGTTTTCAGATATCTTGTACTTCATGGCCTTAATAGACTTCCACTCACAATGAAGCACTCTAATTCTAGAGCCCTCTCCCTGTGACCATCTAATCCAGTCCATAGATGAGTTGTATGACTTGTAATCATCAGTACCAGTTACATGCATCATCTCATTGATAAAGTCTAAATCTTCTTTTGTAAGCTGATCTCTAAACTCATCTAATATTTCATTTGGACTAAGCCATCTTTCTTCTCCTACCCATTGTGCTTCATCTAAAAAGTCACTATCGGTATTGGTATCATATGCTACAGCTCTTGGATCTACTCTTCTAATATAAGGATCCCCATTCTTTACATAAATCTTATAGAACTCTTTACCCGTAACAAGAAGGTCTCTAAATCCAGATTTAAATATCTCTCTAAAGCTATATTTTTGCATTAAGTAGTTAAGACCATCCTGAGCCACCTCTTCAATAGCCTCCTTGTAAGTATACTCCATATACTTATCAATATCTTCTGGTATAGGCATACCATCAAGAATAGTTTTAGGATTAAAGCCAACCTTTTGACTAACATCCTTTATCATGTCATCTGTATACTTTTTTAAAGTAAGACGAATCTTATAATCTTCTTTTCTTAGTGCAGCATCCTTATTGATGGTAACAACCTTCATATCTAATGGACGTCTAAGCTCTTCGCCTAACAAAAGATCTACCTTAGGAGTAATAATTGGATAGTTTACCAATCTTGCTGGTTGCGCAAAGCCATACTGCTCTGTAAGATACTTATAGTCATCAGTAGCCCATTGGCCATTGTAAATACCATAATTTCTAATATCTTCATATACATTTTCCTCCCAAATACTTGATTCAGAATAAATATGGCCTGCAATAGCGTCTATCATGTCGCTGCACCATTCTTGATTTTTTTCTTTGTCAGGTATCATCTGACTTGGAAATGCGCTTATTTTATTATTGCCCATATCTTAAAAATAATAACTTTTATTTTCTTTTTCTATAACTTTAACAAGATGAGGTATCCCTTTAGAATCCCTCTCATATTTACTAAAACCTATGTCCTCAATTTCCTGATCTACGTGCTTAGCTTGAACTCTATAGTTGTCAATATTGTGTATTAAACACAATCCGAAAGCCATAGCACGGTCAGTATTTTTTGTACCATATGCAGACAGCTCATCTAGAAGTTCCATAAACCAAATGTCTTCTACATTCTCTCTTATGTAATCGTCAATCAAATCTTCTAACAATGATTTTATCTGCTTATTCATATGCACCCCGTATCTATTACGAGTCTTTGTGCCTGGGTTGTGTGCTGATTCTGGTTTCTCTTTTAAATAATTTAAAGAGTTCATTCGTTTAAAGTAATCCAAGATACCAATTTTCGTATACTCTACGAGCATCTTAGCATTATAATATACAGCAAGTTTTAAACATCCGTCCCAAAAGTCTTCTTTCTTTTTTGGACGATCAGTATACTCAGCAACCACCATGTCGCAAGGAGAATCAGTATCCAAAAATCTTCTATAAATAATAGCAGACCCTAAAGACTCAGAAGCTCCAGCTTGATCTTGATCATAAGAGTCAATACCACCTATATCCAAAGATTTAAACTCTGGCTCTGGGTGATGAAGAATTTTAAAAGGCCCATCAGGGTGAGGTCTCCACTTAACAATATACTCTTCATGCTCATTAAACTCCCAATCTAAGTAGCCGCTCTGTATTTGACTTCTATAGTCTTTACTAGAAAGTATTCTAGATCTTTGTGCGTTAAGCAATGAATTATCAAATTTAGCAGACTTTGTATTTAGGAAAGCCTCCTCAATAGTAAGTGGATAGTTTTGGACATGCAGGTTGTAAGCCTCTCTGTCTCCAGAATTAGTAATAACTTCCCTGTCTGATAAAAGTTTATCTTTAGCAGCGAGAACCTTTTCTTCGCCCGTCTCAACATCAAAAAACCCATAATAAGCTCTTGATGCTGGAATAAACATAGGTATAAGATTATAAGCATCTTTTTCGTAATACATATCCATAAAATCCTTAGAAGCTTTAGATATGTCACCACCAGTACCTCCTATGATTGGCACTCCAAACTGAAGGTCACCATCCATAAAACAAGCCTTAGAAGACATGTAAGCATTTTTAAGGTGCTTAAACTCTCCTGCTTCCTCAAACACCATAAGCGATAAACGCTCACCTTTAAAAACCTCTGGATTGTCCATTGTTCTGCAGATTATAGTAGATTGGAATCCACCTATCTCCCATTTACTGTCTTTATTCTTTTGCTTATAGCCAGAACGCAGTATACCATCAGTATCTTTCAAAACAGAGTGCTTGAAATTACTATCTAAGCCATTAAGGCCTTTTTTAGTCTTGTCAAAGAACGCATCGGCAGTTGCTTGCAAACCTGCAGCAATACCTACATCATTAAAAGGAAAGAATGTATACTCGTGAGCAATCATTCCAGAATTCATATAACTAAAGCCTTTATCTCTGGCTTTAATAACAATCATTCCCTTTTCTTCTTCCTTGCACGTTTCAAACAAATCAAAGTATTCATGATCCATCTGTCTGTACCAAGGACTGATCAAAGTTTTTCTAGAACCTTTTGTTCCATCATTACCTAAGATCTTATAATAGTTCAGGTAAAAATAATACTTACCCGATATTTTTTTCATGCCTTTGGGCTTAAACCCATTAACACATCTATCCATTTCTCTGTCCCAATACTCTTGGTATGCAACAGATTCAGGGTTTATTTCAGGATGTCCGTTATTGGCTATTGGCCTATACTTTTGTGGATCAACCTTTACCTTACCCATACCTTAATTTTTTTGTCTTTCCAATCCCAAAGGGATCTTTCGGGTTTCGTTTTGCTTCCTGCTTAACGTGAAACTCGTGCTCTATATCTCTTCCAAAAAGGGCGTCAGCCCTTTCGCTCACTTTTTTTGCCTCACTAAAATCCCCTCGCTTGTAAAAATAGTTGTAGCGATAACGAAAGTAATTAACGTCTGGATTTTTTTTGGCCATTAATCCTTTTGGTCGTATCTACCGCCAGTCATATACATGCCAGACTTCATCTTCATACCGTAAGCAGCCATTTTCTTTTTCTTTTTTCTCATCATTGCAAAATCATCTCCACTAATCTTGCCATCCTTATTCATGTCAAGTTGAACTTGTCCACCTTTAAGGTACATGCCTTTTTTCTTTTTACCGTGCATAATTTAATTTTTACTTTGTTCTTGCATTTCTTTTCTACGCTCTAAAAAGGATAATTTCTTATCCCCAGCAATTTTTTGTCTTTCCCCCCTTCTATCAATAGCATCTATTAAAGTCTGTCTGGTTTTATATATCTTTTCAATACCAATCATAATCTTTTGTAGACTCTCAGCAGTATCTTCATCAATATGCATTCCGTTCATATAAGTAGTAAATTGATTGATCTTCTTATTGAAAGCCATAAGCTGCTCATCAAGTGGATCAAACTGCAATTCATTATACTTATCTATAGCAGCTAACAAAACAGGAGACTTCTCTCCTTTCCACTTATAGTCGCCATACAAATCTTTACTAACAGCTTTTTTTCTTTCACCCTCAGTAAAATGTCTGTAAGGACTTTCGTAGTCGCACACCAGGGCTACCCATTTTATAGCATCGGCTCCTAGCCCCTCTTCCTTAAGAACTTTTTGGAACTCAGGCACCAATATGGCACCGTCATCGTCCTTGTAGATGTCCCCAACTCTACTAAACTGCAATAAATACATTACCCCACTTTAATTTTTAGCTCCCATTGATCCGCTTGATCCCCCCTATTAACATAATAACTAACCTTAGATATATCATGCCCAGCATTCTGAATACTTTCAAACATCCTTAACTCATCGTTAAACAAATCATCAAGCTCATTATAATACCTAGAAATAACAAACACATTGTTCCCGTAACAACGAAGAACCCCATGCTCACTTACGTATTCTTCAAACAAAGGACCCTTAGTATTTTCCTCCATAAGGATACATTCTTTTACGCATTCCGTATTTAGCCATTTGAACATCCTCCATGTAACCAGTAGTGCGCTCATCAGGTCTAGCAATATACCCTCCAGAGCCACCTCTATTTAAATCCTCTGACTCTAATTGATTAATACTACCAAACTCGTCAGGTGTATTAATTGCAAAATCAGAAATAGGTGGCCGAACCCCTCCGTACTGTACAACATCTTCCTTGTCAGGCCTAAGCTCACCATAAACATCTGCTCCAACACCACCACCAAGTAAACCTGATCCACCTCCACCTCCGCCAACAGACAAAGGAGTTACATCTTCAGAATAAGGATCCTTGTACTTAGAGAATGGATCACCATAAGCAAAAGCGGCATTTTGTGGCTCCATGCCAGAAACAATCATATCCCACTCCTTTTGAATAGCAGAAACATCATCCATGTAGGTTCCGCCCTGTGCGTATTGATAATTTTTCATGTTAATGTTATGCATCAGTAATCCATTTTAAGTTAAGATATCTATATGCAAAAGTAATAAAAAATTTTTTTTTGTTGTGACGTAGGGATACATTATACAGAATACGCCCCCCCAAACCCAAAACTTTGGACACGGGTGGCCTAAATGTTAAAATTAATTACTAACTAAATCTTCATTAACTATGGCACACACACAGCCAAACACCAACGAGCTCCAATGGGAGCAGTACCAAGCTAAACTATCATTACGAAAAGTACAAGCGGTACAAAAACCAGACTTCCTAACATGGATTGAACACATCAAGCCAGGAACTATGGACCAACTAATGCACGATGCATCAATACCAACTACTAACCAATTAACACTCAAGTAACATGAAACGTATTACAAACATCTTACTATACCCTGTTAGACTAACAACAGGAGTAGTAATCGGATTAATCATTTCTATGTCAGCACTAATCTGCAGACAAGACAAAGACTATTTAAATCTACACAACGATTTAGCAAACAAAAACTAAGGTCGTATAGCACCTACTAACAAGCTATACAATTAACTCAATAAAGTCCTAGAAATAGGCAATTTAATTATGGCAAATGCCAAAAAGACAGAAGGAAAGACTTCAAACATGAAATCTAAAGCAACCGAAGCCTACAAGGCTGTAAACGATGGCTTTGGAGATCCAATCGGAACTATATTCCAAACTGCTGGCAGACGGTGGGAGACCGAAGACAAGTTCAGAAAAGATGTAACAACATCACTGACTGTACTCGCAATCACTGAATGCTTAGATGTTACAGACTGGATCTAAACAACAATTAATTACTATGAACCCAGAAGGTTATGAAACAGAATAAAAAACCACTGTAAAACGTATTCTCGTAACGGAGTAAGTGAATCACTATCACGACCTCCGTGTCGTAGCGAGAGCCTTCGCTATTTTATTTAAAATGATTGAAATGAAAGAAAATGTAATGCAAGAGTCTATCAATGCTCTAAGAGAAGTGTTAGATACACCTAAGACTGTAGCTAGTGTAGATGTTGACTTTGCGCAAGTAACTGCATACGTGCAGGAAAAGCGTAAGCTTAACACGGGCTGGGGAAATATATCCAATGTATACAACCCCAACAACACCAAGCACAGAATGGGTGACATCAATAAGCTGACCTTCACTGTTAATAGAGTGGACGAAGAGACTGGTGAGGTAATGCCTTTAGACTACTACGTTAACAAGTCTATCTTACAAGAGTTCTTGCCTGCTAACGTGAACATCCGACAAATAATACTGGATGGACAGGTTAAGTGGAAAGGATTCGTTAGACACCTTAACTCAGCTGGTCTGAAAATGATTCCAACTAAGTCTAAAGACGATAGAATGTATTGCACTGTTGTTGACCCTGCTTCAATTGAGAGAGATACCATCTCAGTTAAAGTATATCACAACGGAGAGCACCTTTGGAAGACCATTAAGGTCGCTCACGCTCTAGAACGTTTAGAGAAGAAAGCTAACCAGAGAAATAATATGCAAAAGATAAGTTAAACAATATAATCTAACATAATTATAGAGTTATACTAGTTAAATAGTTAAATAGATATAAGAATGCTCTAGTTATACAGTAATCTAGACAAAAAAAAAGACTATAAGCTAATATAATCCTAATATATATAGTTAAACTAATGTTTAAGTGAAAGAGAGTTAGATAATCTATACTAGACTATAAACCCTATTATTCACACTATTTTGGTTAAGTATTATAGTTAAACTAATGATAATCAAGTAGTTATGTAGAAACTAATACGTTTAACTATGTTTAGGTTAAGTTTATTTATTTAAGTGTTCAAATATGACTTCAAAGTTATACAAAATAATTCAAGAAGTCAAGTATTGTTCAAAACTAAATTGTGGTAAGGCACAATAAAACTCAGACAATAGTGTCGCAAAACAGTCAAAAAAAATAGAAAGATGGCTGATTTATTCGGGTATTCCGTCCTTAATCAAAACGGAGAAAACAAGTTTGAGTTCAGAAATGTTGCTAAACAAGCAGCAGAAAAAACGAACTTAATAATCATCAACAAGTATCCCAATGGTGGAGCTAAACGTGAAGTATGGCTCATCCAAGATGTTCGTGAGAACGTTAGGGGAGACTGGATGATAGAAGCAGTTAAGACCTTTGG